>OHTJ01000475.1_pt1 | contig 16009 bp, 6 predicted proteins | sample 1578921 | NCBI WGS metagenome assembly OHTJ01 (sample SAMEA3879582, study PRJEB24766) | human gut metagenome | biome: human-associated habitat; feature: feces | place: USA | collected 1985/1987
GTCAGGTCAGCCGCAGCCACCCAGGCGCCGCCGATGTTCTCGCCCTTGTACCAGACCAGATCATCCTGGCCGCCGGCGCTGCTCCACACGGCGAAGCGGATGCTGCTGTAGCCGGTGGCGCTGTAGAGCCGCAGCTTCATCCAGGCGAAGTCGTCGGTGACGATGGCCTGGGCGCTCTGCTGAGGCGGCATACCGTAGACATTGGCGGTGGTGTGGGCCACCAGCTTGCCGTCGGCATAGACGTGGATGAAGTAGCCGCCCAGGGTCTTGTGGTTCAACAGCTTCACACCGGCGGACCAGGTGCTGCCGGTGAGGCGGCCGTCGTACCAGACCAGGTCGTCCTGACCGTTGGCATTGCTCCACACGGCGAAGCGGACCTTGCCATACTTGGCGGTGGTGGTCAGGGCCAGCTCCATGGCGGCGTTATCGGCGGAGACGGTGGCCGTCAGGCCGGGCTTGACGCCGGGGGCGGGAGCGGGCAGGCTCTTGACCTGGGCAGTGGTGTGAGCCACCAGCTTGTTCCCGGCATACACATGGATGAAGTAGGTGCCGGTGGTGTTGTGGTTCACCAGGGGCACGTTATAGGTCCAGCTGCCGCTGCCGCCGTTCTTGGCGGTGTACCAGACCAGGTCGTCCTGGCCGCCGGCGCTGCTCCACACGGCGAAGCGGATGCCGCTGTAGCCGTGGGCGGTATCCAGCCGGATGGACATGGTGCGGCAGTTGTCGGACACCTGGGCCGTGACGGTGTCGGGAGCCGGGAGCTTCGCCACCTGGGCGGTGGTGTTGCCGATGAGCCGGCTCTGGCCGGAGTCGGAGGAGTAGACGTGAATGAAGTAGGTGCCGGTGCTGTTGTGGTTCACCAGAGGCACGGTGTAAGTCCACTGGCCGCTGGCGTTCTTTTTGGCGGTGTACCAGGTCAGGTCATCCTGGCCGTTTACGCTGCTCCACACGGCGAAGCGGACGTTGGAGTGGTTATGGCCGTTGCCGGCGTCCATGGTCACCGTCATGGTGCGGCATTCGCTGTCCACCACGGCGGAGACGGTGTGGCGCTTGGCGGGGGTGCTGGAGGTGTGGGACGCGCCGCAGTAGCGGCAGACGTACTTCACCTGACCGGCGCTGACGCAGGTGCTGGAATCACTGGCCACGGTGTCGGTGTGGCCCACCACGTGGGTGTTCTGGAAGGTCAGACCGTCCAGCAGCTGGCCGTGGATGCCGTGGTTATACACATGGACCAGATACCGGCCCACCACGTTGTATTTGCACATGGGGACCCGGATGGTGTAGGTGCCGTCGCCGTTGGCGGTGGCATTGTACCAGACCAGGTCGTCCTGGCCGTCCTGCTGGCTCCAGGCGGCGGCCATGATGTTGCTGTAGTTCCTGCCCTGACCGGCGGGAGGCGTGATGGTGACCACGATCTCTTTCTCATCGGCGGACATGCGGCCCCGCAGCAGCTGATACAGGCGGCCATCGCTGCCGAATTCGTACCAGGTCTTGCCGATCAGGCGGCGGCCGGTGTACATGACGCCGAAGTCATCGCCCAGGTCGGAGGTCTCGAAGTAATAGGTGGCGTCGCCGATGTCCTTCCAGCCGGAGGCGATGCGGCCATTCTCGAAGTACAGGGTCTTGCCGTCGTCCCGCTTGACGAAGCCCGTGGGGCCGCTGACCACCACGCCGTCGTCAAAGACGAACTGCTTGCCATACAGGGTGACCCGGCCATCGTAGGCGATGCCGTTGCTGTCGAAGCAATACACCTCGGGGTCGATGATGAACCAGCCGGTGTGCCAGGCGTTGTTATAGCTGTACATCCGCAGGCCGGTGGCCTCGTCCCGGGCCCAGCCGGTGTAGCCGGAGTCCTTCAGCTCCACGGTCTGGCCGCAGAAGGAGCAGACCAGCTTGCCGTCACGGACGTACACGGTGTCGCCGGAGAAGTCGTGGCCCTTGTCGCGGCACACGGAGGCGGGCACCCGCATGGTGTAGGTATCCAGCAGGGACTGGGCGCCCTCGGCGCTGACGGAGTAGGTGCGGACGGTCATGGCGTCGGCGGTGGCCTCCACGGCCAGGTACAGGGAGTCATACTCCTGGGACACCTGGGCAAAGTGGAAGTCGGGGTTGTTGACGGCCTTGTACTCGGTGCTGCGGGACTTTTCGCCCAGGTCGCCGCAGATGTAGTACAGCACGCCCTTGCCGTAGGTGGCGGGCAGGCGGCCGTTCTGGGTGGCCTCGGACACGGGCTGGCCGTTCTTGAGGACCATGGTGCGGGCATAGCTGTGGTCATGGCCGGAGAACACCACGTTGATGCCGGCGGCCTCAGCGGCGGCGGGGATATAGCGGTTGAAGGCCTCGCTGCTGCCGTTGGGATTGGTGTAATACGCGGGCTGGTGGACCGCCAGCACCTTCCAGGTGCAGTCGGACTTGGCGGCGTCCTGGATCAGCCACTGGCAGGCATCCTCCAGATTGGCGGCGAAGTTGATGACCGCCACGTACACGTCGCCGTATTCCACGGAGTAGTACAGCCGGTCGGGCAGGGTCCACAGGCTGGCGGCGTTGCCGCCGGACAGGTCGCCGTAGTACTCATGGTTGCCCATGACCTGCACCACGGGGAGGTCGGCGTAGTTCCGGGAGAACACGTCCAGGATCTCGCTCCACTGGCCCAGGTTGCCGCCGTTGTCCACAAAGTCGCCGGTCTGGATGCCGAAGTTCATGGACTGGCCGTTGATATTGGCGGCAATGGCGTTCATCAGCCGGATCTCATCCTGATCGCTTTCGACATTGCCGGAGAGCTGGGTATCGCCGATGACGAAGAAGCGGGTGGTGTCCGCGCCGGGCTGGCTGGTGGTGAAGGTCATGTTTTCAGACCACTTGCTGCCGTCACCCACCCGATAGACGTAGGTGGTGCCGGGCTTCAGGCCGGTCAGGGACACGGAGCTGACATAGGCCGCGTCGCCGGAGGTGGTGAACTCCCGGAGGGTCACCTGACCCTGGGCACTGGAGGGGAAGCTGCCCTTGAAGCTGCTCTGCTGGCAGTACTGCACGGTGGCCTTGGCCTGGGCCGTCAGGGGATTGGTGACCCAGGTGATGTTCTGGCAGCTCTGGGCATTGGGGGTGGCGTTGAGCTGCACGAAGCTGGGCATACCATCGGTGCTGCCGCCGGCCCGGCGGGTGACGATGACCGTCTCAAAGGAGCGGTGATTGTCCTTCCGGGCGGTGACGCCGGTACGGGAGCCGGCGGAGAGCTTGTTGAAGTAGTCGGTGCTGACCTGGCCGGAGGCGTTGGTGGTTCCGATGCGGGTGTCGCCCACATACAGGTCCACGCCGGAGGCGGCCTTGCCGTTGATGTCCTTCACATACAGCCGGGCCGCTGCCGCGCCCTCCACCATGATGTCGGAGGTGACGGTGTAGTAGCCCTGCATGGGCAGACGCAGACTGCCGGTGGAGGTGGTGTAGGTGACGCCGTCACAGGTGTAGGTCACGGTGACGGAGATGGGCAGGCTGTCCAGCGCCGTGGCCCCGGCGGGCATGGGCATGGTGAAGGTGAACAGGTCCTTCCCGGCAGAGCCCGTGCGGGTCATATTCACGGTGACGGTCTTTTCGGTGGTGGTGCGGCGGGCGGCAGAGCTGGAGCCCTGGAAGCCGGAGCCGTAGGCCAGGGAGGCGCAGGTGTTGAAGGCACCCTTGCCGCCGTTTTCGTCGGTGTCAAACAGGTCCACGCTGCCGTACACGATCTGGGCGTTGACGGAGTCAATCTTACCGGCGTTGGGGGAGGTGACGGACACCACGTAGTTCTCGCCCACCAGGGCATAGGACGGGGTGTCCAGGGTCACGGTGGGGATATTGGCGGTACCCTTCACGGTGAAGGAGCGGGTGACGCTGGCCCGGTTGCCGAAGCCGTCCATGATCTCCACCTTGATGCTGTGGCGGCCATTGGGCAGGGTCACGGTGCCGGTAACGGCCTGGTCGGTGTTGGCAAAGTTCCGGATGTCCTGGCCGTCGATGGTGATGACGGTGTTCTCGGCGGACACGCCGGTGCGGTTCTCACCCTGGGGATCATAATACCCGGTAAAGAATTGCAGCTCATTGTCCGTCAGGACGGTGGAACCGTCCTCGGCCAGCTCCGTCAGGTCGGAATAGCCGGTGATGGAGGAGCTGCCGCCCCGGACGGAGGTGATGACGGGGTTCTCCAGGTCGTCGGCGGTGGTACCGTATACCGCGCGGATGTTGTCCACATACAGGCTGCCGGCGGCCCGGGAGCCGCAGGTGATCTTGTTGCCGTCCACGTCGCCGTTGCCGCCCTCGATGATGATGGTCCACAGCAGCACCTGACCGGCGGTGATCTTCAGGGGGTGATTCTCCACATCCTGGGCCTTGTCATACACGCTGCTGAGGTCGGCCTCCACATACTTCCAGCCGGTCCAGTTGATGCCGGTATACTGGGTGGTGGTCTCCACGGTCTGGCCGGCGGCGTTGACAGTGGTGGTCTTCAGGTGCAGCAGGCTGGTGGAGACGTACTTTTCCCCGTTCCAGTAGGACACGCTGGTGGACAGCCAGTAGTTGGGCGTGCCCTCGGGGGCGTAGACCCACATACCCAGGGCGGTGGGCTTGCCCTCGATGACCACGTCCTCGCCGCTGTAGCGGAGATACTCGTTGGTGTTGTTGGTACCGGAGATCTTGGTATAGTCGTAATGATACTCCAGGGACTTCTGACCGAAGCGCACGGGGCCTTCATCGGAGCCTACCCGGCGGGCGTACATATCCCACGCGCCCTCCTGGGCGGTGGCGATGGCACCCACATAGTATTCATAGCCCATGGAGCGGAACAGGGTGGCGGGATCCTGGGCGCAGTCCCAGCTGTAGGGTGCGCCGGCGGAGTTGCAGTCCCATTCCGCGTTGCTGCTGATAAAGTCGGGGCATGCCAGGCCGAAATCGGTAATGGGGCCATAGGGGATGTCCAGACCGTTGGGATCCTTGGACACCTGACCGGCCACGCCGAAGCCCGCGTCGCTGACGCCGGGCAGATCATGGGCGCTGTGACCGGAAAAGCTATTCAGGTTGCCCCACACGGCGTTGGCACCCACGTTCACGCCGGACTTGGAGCTTTCATCCTCGAAATCCAGGAGGATGGTGGGCATTTTGCCGATCTCCACGGTGACGGTGTCGGTGAGCTTCTGGCCGTTGGCCTTGGTGTAGGTGACGGTGATCTCCGCCTTGCGGGTCTGGCTGGCCTTGGCCGCCGTGTGGAGCCGGTTGTCCACGATGGTGCCGATGCCGTCGGCGGAGACACCCTCGGTCAGGGAGCGGATGCTCCAGGTGAAGTCACCGTCGTGATAGTGGATATCCCGCAGGCTGCTCTTGACGGTCAGGCCCAGGTCACTGGTCTTTTCATAGTCCAGGGACAGGCTCTTGCCGGCGAAATACACCTGGTCGGGCTCGGCGATGGTGACGGAGGCGGAGCCCACATCCTGGCCCTGATAGGTCAGGCGGACCCGGACCTCGCCCACATAGCCCTTGGCAGCGGTGAACACGCCGGTGGAGGCGTCGATCCGCCCGGCGGCGGGGGTGTCCAGCACCCAGGTCAGTCCGCTTTCCGGCAGGGCGGCCGCGCCGCCTGCGGAGTCAGCACCCAGGGCCGTGAAGGCCACCTGGCTGCCGGGGGTATAAAGCTCATTCTGGGGGCTGACGGAGGCGTGGTCGAAGTCGCCGTCAAAGCGGGCGGTGGACACCACCAGCAGGGCATCGGACACGGTGCGCTCCAGGCCGTCGCTGGGGCTGTTGCGCACCAGCAGCTCGTCGGTGCCCTCATAGCGGGCGGCCACGGTGGCGGAGCCGCCGCCGTCCAGATAGATGGCGGTGACGCAGCCGGCGTCCTTCAGGAAGCTGGCCACCTCATACATGCTCATGCCGATGGACATGGGCTCCTGGCGGCCGTCGGCCTCGAAGAACACCACGGAGCCGTCGGCACGGATGCCCACGCTGTTGCGGGGCATGCGGTCGCCCTGGTCCAGGCCGGGGACGATCTGGCCGTTTTCCACCAGCATATAGGGGCCGGAAACGGCCTCCACCACGTCGGAGGTGTCGCTGCCGGCGGGGCGGATGACGGCGGAGCCGTCCTTCAGAATGGCGAAGAAGGGCTCGGCGCCGGTTTTCACCAGGTTGCCCTCCATAATGAGGTAGCCGGTGGGGGCGCCGGTCTGCATATTGTAGTAGTCGGCGTTGGTGGCCAGGACCACGCGGCCCTCGGTATCCGAGGCCCGTCCGTAGGCAGCGGCCTGGGCGGTGGTCTGGGACATCTCCCATTTCAGCTTTCCGCCGTCCACCATGGCCTTGCGCTGGGCGGCGGTGCTGCCGTCATAGTAATATCCGGTGTAGCTGGCCTTCAGGGTCACGTCCTTGGACAGGTCGATCTCCGAAAGGTAGCCCACCACCTGGCTGCCGTTGACGTTGCGCATGACCACCTTTTCCAGGGTCACGCCGCTGGCCACGGCATTCTTGGTGCGGGTAATGGGGGTGAGCCCCGCGGCGTTGCCGGCCAGGGTATCCGCCTGGGGCAGCTGGGCATCGGGTTCGGCGGTGTCGGGCTGGGTCTGCTGGACGACAGCGTCCGGCTCCGGCTCCTGGAGCCCGGCGGCCCAGGCCTGGGGCATGACCAGGCTGGCTGCCATCAGCAGCGCCAGAAGCAGTGATAGTGCTCTTTTCATCTTTTTCCTCCGTTACAGTTTGATTTCCAACACTTGATCGGGGTGATCTCTCCGGGGTGCGGTCCCTCCTTTCAGCTTACATAGGCGGTGGTGTGGGCCACCAGGTTCTGTCTGGTATTGCCGTAGACATGGACGAAGTAAGTGCCCTTGTCCCGGTGCTGGGACAGGTTCACGGTATAGGACCAGTCGCCGTTGGACTGCCTGACCGCCTGGTACCACTGCAGGTCGTCCTGGCCGTTGGCTGCGCCCCAGGTGGGGAACCAGACCTTCGTCAGATCGCTGCGGCCCGTCAGGGTCACGGTCATATAGCGGCCGCCGTCGTGGAGGCGGGTCCATACCTGGGGGGACACCACCTGGGACACGGAGGCGGTGGTGTGGGCCACCAGGTTCTTCTTGTTGTTGCCGTAGGCGTGGAGGAAGAAGCCTCCCGCGCTCTTATGGTTGGCCAGAGGCACCCGGCAGGTCCAGGAGCCGTCCGGCTGCTTGGTGGCCTCGTACCAGCGCAGATCGTCCTGGCCGTTCACGGAGCTCCAGGTGGGGAACCAGACCTTCGTCAGGTCGCTGCGGCCCGCCAGGGTCACGTCCAGATACCGGCCATCGGCGGACAGCACCGCCTGCATGCCGGAGCGGACCGGCTGGGGGGGCTGTTCGGGCTGGGAAGGCTGGGAAGCCTGAGGTACGGTAACGGTGGTGTGGGCCACCAGATTCTTCTTGGTATTGCCGTAAGCGTGGATGAAGTAGACGCCGGTGCCGGAGTGGTCCGACAGGGCGATGCGGCAGGTCCAGGAGCCGTCGGCCTGCTTCTTGGCCTCGTACCACTGGAGGTCATCCTGGCCGTTCTTCTCGCTCCAGGTGGGGAACCAAACCTGGGTCAGGTCGCTGCCGCCGGTGAGGGTCAGGTTCAGATACCGTCCGTCGGCGGACAGGGCCGCCTTCAGGGCGGGCTTCTCCGGCTGCACCAGGTTGTCCACCACCACGGTGCCGTGGTCCAGCAGACCCTGGGGCAGGCCGTTCTGGTTGTAGACATGGACCATATAGGTGCCGGTTTCCTGGTGGTTGACCAGGGGCACCTCGGCCACCCAGCGGCCATTCTGCTGCTTGGCCTGATACCAGTGCAGATCATTCTGGCCGTCCTGCTGGCCCCAGACGGCGAAGCGCAGGGAAGTCTGGCTGGGAGCGGAGTAGGTCAGGTACATCACCGTGCGGCTGGCGTTGAAGTAGTACCCCAGCTGCTGGGGACGCACGGTGGGGGTAAAGGCATTGGCCCGGCCGGTGAGCCAGGTGCGCACCCGGCTGATGGCCTCGTCATAGGTGGGGGCGAAGGGGGTTCCGCCGGGCTTGGGATTGGCGGCGCCCAGAGTGCTCCAGCGCAGGTAATTCAGGTCGGCGGAGACGCCGATCTCGTCCCGCAGGCCGTCCACCTGACCGGCCATGCCGGTAAGCAACGGCTTATACCGGGTGTACAGCTCCTGCACCCGCTGATAAAACGCCGGGATGTTCAGCATCTTCTTCATCAGCACAGAGGTGCTGCTGGCGTTGTAGTCGGTTACCTTTTCGTTCTTGTTGCCCATGCAGGTGTCAAAGTCCCACAGGGGGCCCACATGGAGCACGTCGGACGCGCCGTCCTGATACCAGAAGAAGCTGGTGAAGAAGGACTCGCCGTTGAGAACGTACTCGTTCATCAGATAGTAGCGGGCCAGGGAGTCCACGTCGATCATTTCATTGAGCTGGCTCAGGGACAGATTCTCCCAGCCCTGGGAGGTCAGCGCCGTGGTCAGGCGGGTCATGGCCGTCTGGAAATTGGTCATGGCCTGCTGAATGTGTCCGTCGTCCTCCTCCACGATCTCCTTCAGGGCGAAGTAGCTGTTCAGCCGCCCCTCGAAGAAATAGTGGTCCTCGTCCGTGGCGAAGCCGTTGTCCAGCTCGAACATGGCCCCGGCGGGGTCCTGCAGGTTCAGGCGGCCCTTGCCGATCTCGGCCTTTTCGCCCAGCAGGTACACGCCCAGGTACTGGCCGTCTATCCACAGGTCCACATATTGATATTCCGTCACGAAGGGGAAGTCCATCTGCTCCGCCGCGTCATACACCAGCCGGGTGCGGATCATGCTGTCGTCGGAGGCGTTGGCCAGCAGAATCCACTTCTTGGCGGCGGGCATGCCCAGCACGGAGGTCTTTTTGCTGAACTTGATCTGGTAGGGCTTTTTGGCGTATTCCCGCCAGGTGGAGTTGCCCCGGCCCTTGATCTCCACGGCGCCGGTGAGGACGTCGTCCCCGTCCGTCAGCACCAGGTCGTTGCCGGGATACTTCACATCCTTGTCCTGGTGGATCTGGTCCAGGGTGGTACCGTTGAGGGTCAGCCGCAGGCTGGGCAGACTGCTCTGCCGCAGGCACACCGTCTCGGTTCTGCCGCCCTCCAGGGTCAGGGTCACCCGGTCACGGTCGGCGAAGGCCCCGGTCAGGGTGCCGCCCTCCCGGTCCAGGGCGCCGGCGGAGGCCGCCGTTACCCTGCCGCTGAAGGACAGGACCGTGTCCGCCGGGCTTTCGTCCTGGGGCAGGAACAGGTACCACACCCCGTCCTTTTCGGATTGGTACCCCTGGTTGGTCCACTGCCGGGCGTCCACGGTCCAGCAGCGGAAATCGTTGTCTCCGGCGAAGGCCGTGGCCGTCAGCAGCACCGTCAGCAGGAGGGCCGCCAGCAGCGCCCACAGCCAGACGCCGGATTTTTGGATCACTTTCATGCATCTTTCTCCCATCTGAAAGGATAGAGCGGCTGCGGGCAATTTTACACGATAAAGCGCCGCTGTTCCGCTAATTACACTCTATTATAACAGGTACACTGCGAAATATCAACCGCTTTTTGCTGCGTGCCCGCCAAAAATCAGGTAAATTTTTGGATGAAACGTATAAAATAAGAGCTCCCGGCGCGGCCGGAAGCTCTCATTTTATGCAATTATGGGGATCCACTCAGTCCTCGCGGCTGGCCAGCACGTTCATGGAAACGGGCTCGTCGTTGGCAACGGGGGCAGACAGATTGACGCTGGAATAGCCGCCCCGCAGGTCGGAGCCATCCTCAAACGTCTTGGTGCAGCGGTCATACTCCACCTGTATCACGGAGGCGATGGTGTGGCGGCCATAGTCGTCCAGCTTGGCGTACTGGTCCAGGATCCGCTGGGTGTCCTCCGTCAGGTGGATGTTCTCCTCGCCCAGGGCGCAGATGCCCAGTGTGCGGCAAATCTGGACCACCGTGTCAAACGAAGAACCGCCGATGCCGTTGTGCAGTGCGCTGTTGATGGTGGACAGAGGAATGCCAACTGCAAAAGCAAACTGCCGGACGCTCTTGTACTGGCGGGAAATTTCGTCCCGTACGATGTTGGTAAGTTTGTCCATAATTCGACCCTCTTTACTGTAGATTCCAGAAGCAGCTTTGCTTCCGGATAAACTAATTATAACAAGCCGTACGAGAAATCGCAATAGGGAAACGTGAAAAATAATAATTTTTTTACAATCTGCCGCTATAAATAAATCCGTATGGGGGCAATTTCCTCTTTTCATTTGGGTGCCTGTGTGATACACTGTACAGGATAGGGGGGAGGGCTCCTGTGAAGAAAAAGTGGTCGCCCCGGACGGCTGCGGGGCAAATTGCGGTGCAGCTGGTGCGCCGTTATTATCTGCATGACGTGGGCCGGGACAGCGCGGCCCTGACCTATTACCTGCTGTTTGCGCTGTTTCCGCTGCTGGTGTTCATCAGCACCCTGCTGGGCATCCTGAAGCTGGACGTGGACAGCGTGACCCAGGTGCTGTCCCAGATCGTTCCGGCGGACGTGATGTCGGTGCTGGAGTCGTATCTTGAATATGTGTCCGCCAACGCCAGCCGCCAGTTGCTGTGGTTCAGCCTGATTTTCTCCGTCTGGTTCCCCATGCGGGCCACCAGCTGTCTGCTGCACTCCCTGCGCAAGGCCTTCGGCCTGGGTCCGCCCCGGAAAATGCTGGTCAATCAGCTGGGGATTCTGCTGTTCACCGTGTGGCTGATCCTGACCATCGGACTGACGCTGCTGCTGGTCACGGTGGGCCGCCGGGCGCTGGAGTTTCTCTCCGGCCTCATCGAACTGCCGGCGGGGTTCATCGACCTGTGGAGCTATCTGCGGTTTATCGTTCTGGGCGTGGTGATGTTCCTGATGCTGACGGTGCTGTATATGCTGGCACGGGGGCAGCGGCGGCCTTTGAAGGAAGTGGCCCCCGGGGTGGTCATCTCCCTGGCGGCGTGGATGGTCCTGTCCCTGGCCTTTTCGTATTATGTGGAGAATTTTGCCAATTATTCCGTGCTGTACGGCTCCATTGCCACGGTTGTGGTGGTGCTGCTGTGGCTCTATATGAGCGGCACGGTGCTGATTATGGGCGCGGAGTACAGCGCCGTGATACTGCGCCGCAGGCGCAGCCGGCTGCCGGAGAGCAGCGGAGAGGAGCAAGCATGAAGATCATCATTGTGGGCAACGGCAAGGTGGGCTATGCCATTGCCCGGCAGCTGGCGGTGGAGGATCACGACATCACCATCGTGGATGACGACGCCGCGGCCCTGCACCGGGCCGACAGCACCCTGGATGTGATGTGCGTGGAGGGCAACGGCGCCAGCATCAGCGTGCTGGACGCGGCGGGGGTCCGCGGCGCGGACCTGGTCATCGCCGTCACCAATCTGGACGAGACGAACCTGGTGTGCTGCCTGATCGCCAAGAAGCTGGGGGCGCAGCACACCATCGCCCGGGTCCGGAACCCGGAGTATCGCCGGGACGCCGGAATGCTGAAGCGGGAGATCGGCCTGGATATGCTGATCAATCCCGACCTGGGGGCGGCCCGGGAGATCGCCCGGATCCTGAGCTTCCCGGCGGCCTTCTCGGTGGAGCCCTTCGCCGGAGGGCGCATCGACATGATCGGCTTCCGGGTGACGGAGGAGGACTCCCTGGCGGGGGTGTCCCTGAACGATTTCCATCGCAACCGCCTGGCGGAGGTGCTGATCTGCGCCGCTCACCGGGGGGACGACATCATCATCCCCGACGGCTCCTTTGTGCCCCGAAGCGGGGACAAGCTGTACATGGTGGGGACCAAGGCGGAGCTGCAGAAGATGCTGCGGGGCATCGGACGCACCCTGCAGAAGGTGAAGAACGTGTCCATCCTGGGCGGCAGCCGCATCACCATGTACCTGACCTGGGAGCTGGCCCGCAGCAATACCAAGGTCCGGATCGTGGAGATGAAGCACGACAAGTGCCTGCGCCTGTCCGCCGAGCTGCCCGGGGCCATGATCATCGAGGGCGACGGCACCGATGCCGACCTGATCGAAAGCGAGAACATTTTCGAGACCGACGCCTTTGTGGCGCTGACGGACCGGGACGAGGAGAACCTGCTGATGGCGCTGACGGCCCAGCGGGCCGGGGTGCCCAAGGTGCTGACCAAGATGACCCGTCCCAACTACATGGACCTGGTGCAGGAGACGAAGCTGGGCAGCATCATCAGCCCCAAGGACCTGACCTCCAACCAGATCACCCGCTATGTCCGGGCCCTGGCCAACTCCCAGGGCAGCACCGTGGAGAGCCTTTACAAAATGCTGGACGGCTCCGTGGAGGCGTTGGAATTCACCGCCACGGCCTCCAGCCGGTCGGTGCTGGACAAGCCCCTGAAGGATCTGACCCTAAAAAAGGGCGTGCTGCTGGCGGCCATTGCCCGGGAAAACAAGATCATCATCCCCGGCGGTCTCACCACCATCCAGGAGGGGGACCATGTGGTGGTGGTCACCAAGTCCCAGGTGTTCGACGACCTGACAGACATCCTGCTGTAAGTAAATAAAACGAGCAAACAAAAACCTCCGGCCTGGCCGGAGGTTTTTGCTTGCCGGATAGCCGAAGCATGGTCAGGGCCGCGTCTGTCTGGCGCGCCGGAGTGCCGCCAGACGGTCCCATGCCCCCATGCCCGGGCGGTAGACCAGCTCGCCGATGGCCACGCCGAGAACCGCCGCCGTTATCAGGGGAATCGCCAGCATGGCGATGTTGGACCGGGCCAATCGTTTTTGGATGGTCATGAGAACCACTCCTCCCTTATAGTCAGGCTGATTATACCACAGAATGCGGCGGCTGTGGTTAAATAATCCTTAAACAAGGTTGCTTTTCCGGACAAAAATGGTATGATAGACATGACGCGAAAGACAACGGACCGAAGTGGAGCGTAAACTATGACGGCATTTCTGCAACAATATATTTCCCCGGCGCTGCCGGTGATCCTGTGGCTGTTCCGGGGCGTGACCGCCGGGCTGGCGGTGTGGCTGCTGGTGCGGTGCTGCAAGTCCCTGTTCCGGGGCCGGGACCGGGAGAGCTGGGGCTTTGTGACCCTGTCTAACGGCGCGCGGTACGAGCTGTATCACTGGGAGAACGTCATCGGCCGGGCCCGGCGGGCGGATATCCGGGTGAATTTTCCCTCCGTGTCCCGGACACACGCCATTTTGCAGCGGGACGACGGCGGGACATGGCGGGTCGACCCCATCAACCGCAGCAGCGGGGTGCTGCTGAACGGAAAGCGGACGCTGGAGCCTGCCAATCTGAACCCCGGGGACTCCATCGCCCTGGGCGGGGTGGAGCTGTTCTTCTTCCCGTCGGAGCAGCCCCAGCACACCGGGCAGCCTAAAAAGCGGCCCAGCCCCGTGGGCAGTCTGTGGCTGCTGACGTTTATCCAGCTGCTGCTGTGGGGGCAGTTTGCCCCGGGCTTCGGGGCGGAGAACATCTATCCCGTCAGCGCGGGCTTTTTCGGCCTGTGCGGCCTGGGATGGGCGCTGTACGGCGTCAGCCGGAGGCTGCACCGGCGGCAGTTTGACCTGGAGACCCTGGCGCTGCTGCTGGCCACGGTGGGCTTTGCCATCACCGCCGCCTGGGACCCGGGCGCTCTGTACAAGCAGCTGGCGGCGGTGGCCCTGGGCATGGGCATCTACTGCGTGCTGGTGTGGTTGCTGGGGCGGCTGCAGCTGGCGGTGAAGCTGCGGTGGCCGGCGGCGGGACTGGCGGCGGCGCTGCTGGCCTTCAACGTGGTGATGGGGGAACGCATTTTCGGAGCCAAAAACTGGATCTCCGTGGGGCCCATCTCCTTCCAGCCGTCGGAGCTGGTGAAGCTGGCGTTTATCCTGGCGGGGGCCGCCACCCTGGACCGGCTCTTTGCCAAGCGGAACCTGATCTTCACGGTGCTGTTCTCCGCCTATTGCGTGGGGTGCCTGGCGCTGATGAGCGATTTCGGCACGGCGCTGGTATTCTTTGTGGCATTCCTGTGCATCGCCTTTCTGCGGACCGGCGACCTGGCCTCCATCGTGATGATGACGGCGGCGGCGGGCTTCGCCGGGGGCCTGGTGCTGCACTTCAAGCCGTATGTGGCCCAGCGGTTCACCGTCTGGCGGCACGCCTGGGAATTTACCCAGACCACCGGCTATCAGCAGAGCCGCACCATGTCCGCCGCCGCCTCCGGGGGACTGTTCGGCACGGGACCGGAGGATGCGTGGCTGAAATATGTGGGGGCGGCCAACACGGACCTGGTATTCGGCGTGGTGAGCGAGGAGTTCGGGCTGCTGCTGGCCCTGGTGTGCGTGGGGGCGGTGATGGCCCTGGCGGTGTTTGCCCTGCGGTCCGGCGACAGCGCCCGGTCCGGCTTCTATGCCATCGCCGCCTGCGCCGCGGCGTCCATGCTGATCTTCCAGACCACCCTGAACGTGCTGGGTGCGGTGGACATTCTGCCCCTGACCGGCGTTACGTTTCCCTTTGTGTCCATGGGCGGGTCCAGCATGCTGTCCTGCTGGGGGCTGCTGGCCTATCTGAAGGCCGCCGACGTGCGCCGTCCGCCGGAGGAGAGGTCACCGGAGGACAAGCCGGAGAAGCCCGCCCCGAAGCGGGAGGGGTTTTTTGAGGATATGCCGGAGATCCCGGTGGACGAGATATTCGGGAAGGAGGGGCGGTCTTGAAACAGGTAAAGCTGCGGTCCATGCTGCTGGCGGCGCTGGTGGCGGTGCTGGCGGCGGGAGTGGTGCTGTTCTGCGTGCGGTATGTGGTGCGGGGCGGACAGTGGGCCGCCTTCTCCGCCAATGACCATGCCTATCGGAATGGGCGGCTGGCCCTGGGTCAGGTGCTGGACCGGAACGGCCTGGTGCTGTATGACGGGGCCTCCGGCACCTGGGCGGAGGACGGCGCCATCCGCCGGGCCACTCTGCACGCGGTGGGGGACCGGGACGACAACATTTCCACCTCTGCCAAGGCGGCTATGCGGCGGCGCCTGGTGGGCTTTGACCCGCTGACGGGTACCTCCGCCGGAGGACACAAGGTATATCTGACCATTGACGCAGAGCTGAACGCTGCGGCCCTGGAGGCCCTGAACGGCCGGAAGGGGGCCGTGGCGGTGTACAACTACCGCACCGGCGACGTGCTGTGCATGGTGTCCAGCCCCACCTTTGATCCGGCGGACCCGCCGGAGATCCGGGACGGGGACAGCCGGTATGACGGCGTGTATCTGAACCGGGTGCTGTCGTCCACGTTTGCCCCGGGCTCCGTGTTCAAGCTGGTGACCACTGCTGCGGCTTTGGAGAATCTGAACGGCGCTCTGGACCGGCACTTCACCTGCACCGGGCGTCTGGAGCTGGACGGCGGCGTTATCACCTGTCCCTATGCCCACGGGGATATGGACCTGTACGACGCCCTGGCCCGGTCCTGCAACTGCGCCTATGCCCAGATGGCGGTGGAGCTGGGGGGCGGCACCCTGGCCCAATACGCGGAAAAGGCCGGGCTGACCCAGGGCTTTTCCGTCAGCGGCATCAGCACGGCGGCGGGACAGTTCACCGCAGGGCAGGGGGCGGACCTGGGCTGGTCCGGTGTGGGCCAGTATGACGACCTGGTGAACCCCTGCGCGTTCCTGAGGCTTTTGGGCTCCCTGGCCGGGGGTAAAACGGCGGGGCCCCGGCTGGTGTATCAGGAGACCACCATGCACGGCATTCCTCTGCCGGGGGACGGCGCGCCGTCGCTGAAGGCCCCCTTTGACGCGGACACCTGCCGGGTGCTGCGGGATATGATGCGCAACAATGTGCAGCAGACCTATGGACAGAGCATGTTCGGCTCGCTGGCGGTGTGCGCCAAGTCCGGCACCGCCGAGGCCGCGCCGGGGCAGTCTCCCCATGCGTGGTTCGCCGGGTTCGTGGCGGATGAGGATCTGCCCCTGGCCTTTGTGGTGCTGGTGCTGTTTCTGGTGTTTTTTCGGATCATTGTGGTATCCGGTCCCTCTATGAAGCGGACACTGTTGGATGGTGACTA
>OHTJ01000484.1_pt1 | contig 15784 bp, 10 predicted proteins | sample 1578921 | NCBI WGS metagenome assembly OHTJ01 (sample SAMEA3879582, study PRJEB24766) | human gut metagenome | biome: human-associated habitat; feature: feces | place: USA | collected 1985/1987
GTCAATTTTTTTGATGAACTCCTGCGCGGTCAGGTTATCGTGTAGATAGTCATTCCGCGCCTGATGCGCCATCCGCTGCCACGCATCGTACTGCTTACCGCTCATGACGATCAGCCCGCCGCGCTCCTCCGGCGCGGCATTTTCATAGCGCTCTGTGCGCTCCGCCATCTGCGGCGCAGCCGGTCATAGGTGTGGAGCGCCGCGTCCCTTTCCGCGTTGGCCTTCCGCTTCAGCAGCGGCCCGATGTCCTTGCAGCGGTCGCCGTCGATCACCCGGTCGCAGTACAGCGTTTCCTTCTTGGTTTTGGGAACAAAGTAGTTCCAGCAGCATTCGCACCGCACGATACGCTGCCGGCTCTGCTGAAAATACAGCGACAGCTCTAGCAGGCACAGCTCAAACATATCTGTCACCTGATAGCGCCTGCGTTGACACAGGGGCGCGTCGCCGTCCTCCGCGTGAACAGCGCGGCTGGGAAAATAGCGGTTCATCAGATCCGGCCACACCTGCTCCATGGCGCGGAATCTGTCCCACTGCGTGCCGCGCTCAAAATCCGCAAAGCCGACAAGAACCATACTGCCGAAGACCGTCTGCAGAGCTATTGTATGACACGTATCGAAAAGCTCCTCAATAGTAAAGGACGCCAGATTATCGGCTGGGATGAGATTCTGGAAGGCGACGTCGCCCCCAACGCAACTGTTATGTCATGGCGTGGCTCGGCAGGAGGAATCAAGGCGGCCCAACTGGGACACGACGTGATAATGACACCCAATGACTATTGCTACTTTGATTATTACCAAAGTGAGGATACCCGGCACGAACCATTTGCCATCGGAGGCTTTGTCCCATTGGAGAAAGTATACAGTCTGAATCCTACCGCCTCACTGACCGAAGAACAAGCCAAGCACATACTCGGCACACAAGCCAACCTTTGGACAGAATACATCCCGACCAGCGAACAGGTAGAGTATATGGTTCTCCCCCGTATGGCCGCCCTTGCCGAAGTACAATGGACACAACTGGAAAAGAAAGATTATACAAACTTCACTACCCGACTGGCCGGACTCATCGGCCTCTACCGGAGAGACGGGCTCAACTACCGGGAACCCTTCCGACAGCAGGCAGACTCCACAGCGACCGAGAAGAAGTAATCAGAACTGGAAATAGATAAACGGCTGTATCTCCGAACTTTTCATCTGAATGACCAGATAGATTACAGCAAGCATCAGTACCGCCTTTCCCAACAAGGGGAGGCGGATTACTGTTTTTGTGCAAGCACGTTCCCAACTGTCGGGCACAAAATGCAGCAGATAGCCCAATGCCATCAGTGCAAACACTTCCCAATAACCCTCTACCAGCTGCGGGAAGAGTTGCGGACGGAAAGTAGTGAATATCTGCTTCAGCATATCCATTGATGTGGAGAACTCCGCATTACGGAAGAATATCCAGCAGAAACAAACAAAATGGAAAGTGACAAGCACTCCGAAGAAGCGGTGGATGCCATGGCTCTCCGTCCCCTTCTTACGCCCGGTAAGCGTCATCCAGAACTTATGGGCTGCAAGCGCAACGCCATGCATCATTCCCCAAAGTACAAAATTCCACGAAGCGCCATGCCACAAGCCGCCCAGGAACATGGTAATGATGAGATTGGCATATTGGCGGATTTTCCCCTTCCGGTTGCCTCCCAAAGAAATATAAAGGTAATCGCGCAACCAGCTGGAAAGCGAAATATGCCACCGCCTCCAAAATTCCGTAATGGAAGCGGACTTATAAGGGGAATCGAAATTGATATTGAAATGGAAGCCCAGCAACAAGGCAATGCCGATAGCCATATCACTGTAACCGGAGAAGTCGCAATAAATCTGCAAGGCATAGCCATAAACACCTATCAGATTCTCCACCCCCGAATAAAGAGTAGGATTATCAAAAATACGCTCTACAAAGTTAACGCTGATATAGTCCGATATAACCGCTTTCTTGAAGAGCCCACTCACGATGAGGAAGATTCCACGTCCGAACATCTCATTGGAGACAAACAGCGGGCGGCGGATTTGCGGAATGAAATCACGGGCACGTACAATAGGACCCGCCACCAACTGGGGAAAGAAAGAAACATAAAAAGCATAATCCAACAAACTGGTCAGAGGCGTTATCTGGCGACGGTACACATCTATCGTATAGCTCAACGACTGAAAAGTGAAAAAAGAGATGCCCACCGGAAGGAAAATATCCATTGTCGTGAACGTGCCTCCCGTCAGCGAGGCAAAAGTTTCGCCCAGAAAATTGGTGTACTTGAAGTAACACAACAATCCCAAATTGATGAACAGACTCAACACAACCCATGCCTTACGTAGCCAGGGAATAGCCTCGCGTGCCATCAAGCGTGCAATGAAAAAGTCACAGACCGTCACCAGTCCAAGCAGGAAGAAATAAGTGCCACTACTTTTATAATAGAAGTAATAGGAAAACAAGGTGACAAACAGCAAACGCGCCGTCGTCCGGCGTTGCAACAACAGATAAACCAATATAAAAGCGACAAACAGCCAGAGGAAAATACCACTGCTGAATATCATCGGGGCTTGCGGGTCATAAGTGAAGACATCGCGCAAACGGTCCAAGTCTATATTCAATCCGGATAAAAATTCGTCAATATTCCACATAATCGTTATAAGCTTTTAACAAGGCCTGGTAGAACAGCTCGCCTTGCAGGCGGTAACCGTCCGGCAAATAGTGTACATGGTCCGGACGCATCAATCCGGCTTCCTGCCAGTTGAGGCAGGCACGGTGGGTACCGCCAAGTATTTCGTACATGTCCCATACCGCCAATCCGTTTTCATCGGCATAGCAGCGGATAGTCTGCACGGCAACGGCAGTACGCGGATTAATCTTATAGGTCCGACGACGGCGACGCTGCCGGAAACTCTCGTAAGAGCCCGGAGGAGTGGTCATCAACATCGGTACATTCGGCAGTTTCTCGCGAAGCATGCGTACAAGGTCGTCCATCTGGCGATAGTGCAGCATTGTATTGTAACGGCGGTTATGGCTTTCGTTCGTCCCGAAGGAAAGAATAAGCAGGTCGGGATGCAGAGCCGCAATATCAGCAATACGGTCCAGACGGGTGAAAGTAGTACAAAATGCACCGTTGATACCTACATCGGTATAAGAGACTGCCCCGAAAGTGTCCTGCATCAACGCACCGGTGGTACGGGGGAAGATATGGCCGCGTATATGGCTGTCGCCCACATGTACGATGCGAAGCGTATCAGCGGAAGCGCCCAGCCGAGACAGACGCAACTTCTCCCAGAAAGGATTAAGAATACCCAGACTGTCGGTAAGTACATTCTCCTTCATTTGCCGGAATGCGGCGGGAAAAGTTATCAAAGGGACAGACACCGTATCCGTACGTTGGGAATAGAGGCAGAGAGTATCACAATCCGTTCCGCCGACATGACACGAAAGGCTGCCCGGCAATACATCTTGTGCATGGAGCGGCCCTATCGCCGCAATCAGCACCAGCACCGCGCAGCAAATCGTACATCGTAAATCGTACAATCGTGAATCCTCCTTATGGCTCCTCTTCATAGTAGGCCCTCCTTCTGTCATACTGTTCCTTACCATAAATCAAAGACTCATAAAGCAATCCCGCAAGATACTTTCCACCACGGAAGTTGATGTGCGTATAATCATAATTGGCCAGTGACGGCTTGGCATGCACCATCTCTGCCATACTGCCTTCCCCACCCATAGCCTCGAACATGTTCCAGAAAGCGACAGCCTCATCCGCCGCCAAATTCTGTTGATAACGAACCAGATTCTTGATACCGGGCATGGTACGCAGCTCCCCTTCTTCGGTCTTATAGTCACGGTCGCCCACGCTGACCACAAGGATGGCAGCTTGCGGAAAGGCTTCCTTGAGATGTTCCACCGTTGTCTGCATACCTGCAATGTACCTATCGTAATTGCGTCCGCGCTCGGTGGCCACATTCAAGCCGTATTGCAGGATTATCAGGTCGTAGGGTCGCTGCTCGTTGAACTCGCGCATCATCCACACGGGAACAGAACGGAGGGAGAGGCCGGAGCTGCCACGCAGTGAGAAGTTATCCAGCACAATGCCGGAAGTACCGTCCATGGCAAGGCCATAAAACAAGGTGGAGTCCGCACTTTCCACCGTCCAACGGACAGAACCGATATTTCCCTCTACCGTCATCTCCTGCAAATCATCAATCGGCTCAAAAGTCTCGGTAGTTGCTTCGCCACGATTGACGCGGACAGAAAGGGTGGTTGCGCCACGGTTATAGAAAAAGATACTGGCACGCTGGCAGGTGTCCAGACGGGAAGCATAGTTCTTCTGACCCCGCAGTTCCACATAAGCATCGGTATTCGGAATAAAGTAATGTCCGGAGACTCCCAGCTTGCTACGGTCAAAGAACACGGAGTCCATGACAGAATGACTCTGCCATCCGCTGAAGGAATGACGCACTGTAGGACGGAAGCCACTGGTCATGGACGTAATGGTGACAAAACCTACTCCGCAACCGCCATATTTCTGCTGAAGCATCTCGCGTAAATCAGCCGTCAGAATATCCGCTTCGATAAAGGAGTCGCCGAAGTAGGCGATACGAACCGGACGGGGTGCTTTGGCAAGCTCGTCGAGCGCCTGATAGAACCGCGTCATGCCACGCATGGTAGAATCGCTGTAATCTTCAATGCACGTCATGCCCGCACGGCAGGTGTCCACAAAGGCGGGCTTCACCTTCGGGGGCGGAGGCAGCAGGCTGTCCGGCTCACTCACCGGCTTGGAAGGACGACGCACGTCCCCCAAGATATCCACACGCCTCAGCACACGGCCACCCATCGTAATACTTGGCAACAGATGCATCAGCAACAATGCACCCCATACGATAAACGCCAACAGACCCGTATATTTCAATGAATTCTTTTCCATACCTAATGTGGCCGCAAAGATATAGATATAGGTTGAAAAAATCTCTCCGGACAAAAAAGAATTATCCCCAAAGAAACAAGATTTTTTCTCCGGGGATAACGGTTATAGACAGAGCAGACCCGATTAAATGGTCTGTTCGATATTCCAAACAAAAGCACGGAGTCCGAGTTGCTCGGTCTCCTTGTCCATCCGGTGGAGCGCTTCGAGCAACGGAGCCACCTTAGCCTCATCTATGATAGTGATGATGGCGGAACACATACTGGGCCAGGCATGGCTGCCATAGTGCGGTTCCCCCGTCTTACTGCCACGCCCCTGTACTTGCTGCCAATAGCTGAAGCCGCGGCAGTTGTGGCGGTCAAGCAATGCCATGATACGTTCAAAGAACGCTTGGTCGAATGTTATAAATACTGATTTCACGCTATATAATGTTTAGTGATTAATGTTTAATGATTAACGGATAATGATTAATCATTGTTTACGTGGTTTCGTCATCTTCTCCTTATGCAACTGGTAATAATCATTCAGCTCACGGTCTTTCTTAATCTTCTTACGCGTGCGGCGGATACCAACACCTGCAAACGAGCAATAGAGTACGGGGACAAGAATCAATGTCAGAATGGTAGATACCGTCAGACCGCCAATTACGGCAACACCCAACGGACGCCACATCTCGGCACCTTCACCCTGCCCTACAGCCATCGGCACCATACCGAGGATAGTGGTCAGCGTAGTCATCAATACCGGACGCAAACGGCTGCGGCCTGCCGTGACTACAGAGTGAAGCACCGCTTGACCACGTTCGCGGCAAAGCGTGATGTAGTCGATGAGTACGATACCGTTCTTCACCACAATACCAATCAACATGATTCCACCCAAAAGCGACATCACATTCAAATTGGTTCCCGTAAAGAATAATGCCATCAACACACCGCTGAATGCAAATGGAATGGAAAACATGATGATGAACGGATAGCTCAAAGACTCAAACTGAGCTGCCATCACAATGAATACGAGAATAACAATCAATACAGCCAGCGTTCCCAAGTCGGAGAATGAATCCTGTTGGTCCTCATACGAACCCGAAATCTGGATAGAAGCACCACTTGGTAAGTCCATCTTATCAATTATAGCATTACCATCGGCCACCACATCGCCCAAAGGTGCTCCCGAAATAACCGCAGATACAGTAACAATACGCTCACGGTCTTTACGTTCGATGGTAGGAGGAGCAGAACGCTCGACTACTTTGCCGAGGTCTTTCACGCGAATACCCTCACCGGAAGGCGTATAAATAAGGATGTTCTCCAAATCTTCAATCTTTGTACGGAATTCGGGAGCGTAACGCACACGGATGTCGTACTCGTCACCATCTTCGCGATAATAAGATGCCAAAGCACCATTTACACGATTACGCAGATAGTTGGAGGCAGTAGAAAGATTCAAGCCATGCAATGCCAGCTTCTCACGGTCAAAGTCCACCTGATATTCGGGCTGATAATCCTGACGGCTGATGTTCACTTCACTCACACCTTTCACCTGCAACAATTTCTCTTTCAGTTCGGCTGACACTTTGTCCGTAGCGGTGAAGTCGTAACCATAAACCTCAAAGTCGGCACTTGCCTGGGCGCTCATGCCGCCTGTGCTACCGCCCAGAATAACCTGCGCCTTGTCCAATTCAGGATACCCCTTCAAGTCCTCACGCATTTCGTCGCAAACGGTTTCCAGTGTCACGTCACGGTCTCCCGGACTCACCAGACTGATATTGAAACTAATGATATGACTACCGTTGTCCTGCATGGAAGCAAACGTATTGTCAGAGTCCGCCTGCCCCACAGTGTAGTTGCAAACTTTCATCATATCTCCGTAGCGCGTCATCCACTTGTTTGTCAGTTCCGAAGCCAACGCTTCCGCACGCTCCACACGGGCCCCGATGGGCAACTGAAGGTTGATACCGATGCGGCTATTGTCTGCTGCCGGGAAGAACTCGGTACCAATGTACTTGGCACAGAACAGACTTGCCACAAAGAATGCGGCACAGCCTATCATAACCGTCAAGCGATGGCGCACAGCCCAGTTCAACCGGTTCTGATACCACACGTCAAGACCGTCCAGCGCACGCTGAATCGGCGTATAGAGCGTAACGAACATCTTACTCTGCTTTTTCTGCAAACGCAGAAGCTGCGCACACATCATCGGGGTGAATGACAAGGCTGAAACTGTGGAAACCGTCATAATCACACACATCATCCATCCCAACTGACGGAATAACACACCGGACATACCACTTACCATCGTCAATGGGAAGAATACCGCAATCATAGTCAGCGTAGATGCAATTACGGAGATGGCCACCTCGTTCGTGGCATGTATCGCTGCCTGCTTCGGTTCGGAACCCCGTTCAATATGGGTCGTTACATTCTCGAGTACCACAATGGCGTCGTCCACCACGTTACCAATAGCAATAGAGAGACAAGAGAGCGAGATGATATTCAGTGAACCGCCGTCGATGATACCCAGATAGATGAACGAGGCAACCAGTGACATCGGTATGGTGATACAAATAATGACCGTGGCACGCCAACGCCCCAAAAAAACGAACACCACCAAGATAACGAACAGCATAGCGTACATAATGGTTTCCTCCAAGCTGTCTATCGTATTCAAGATGTTATCGGAAGTATTGACAATGATCCCCAGCTTCACATCGCTCGGCAGTGACTTCTGCAACTGTGGCAACATATCAATTACCTTCTGCGAAATGGCTACAGAATTGGCACCCGATTGTTTCTGCACCACAATCATAGCGCCCTGCACACCGTTGCTATACGTCTTCTGTGCACGTTCCTCCACAGAGTCCACAACTTTTGCCACATCGCGCAGATAGACGGAAGCACCGTTGTGCGTACCTACCACGATGTTCTCCATCTCTTTGGGATCCTTGAACTCACCTTCCACACGCAGCGAATAGGTATTGCTACCCACATCGAACGTACCGCCCGGCGTATTCCGGTTTTCGGCACTGATAATAGAGCTGATAGTTTCTACAGAAAGGTTGTAGGCATCCAGTTTATTGGGGTCGCAATATACATTGACCTCACGCTTGGGGGCACCCGAAATGGACACCGTACCCACACCGGGCACACGCGCCAAGGGATTCGCCACGTTGTCATCCAATATTTTGTAAAGAGCCGGCTGGCTCTCCTCTGCCTGCACGGAGAGCAGCAGGATAGGAATCATGTCCGTACTGAACTTGAAGATGATGGGAGTTTCGACCTCATCGGGCAGCATGGAGCTCACCATGTCCAGTTTATCACGCACGTCGTTCGTCAGCACGTCTATGTCATATCCATACTCAAACTCCAGCGTAATCACGGAAATATTCTCCGACGAACGGGAAGTGATATGCTTCAAGTTGCTGACCGAATTCAGCACGTTTTCCAACGGACGGGTCACGTTATTCTCGATGTCCGAGGCACTGGCACCCTGATAGGTCGTCATCACCATAATGGTGTTGGTCTCGATGTCCGGATAAAGGTCTACCGGCAATTTCGACAGAGAGAACAGACCAAATATAGCCACTGCCAGGAAGCAGAGCGAGGTCATAATCGGTTTCTTAACCGCTCCTTCGTATAAACTCATAAGATTAATTCTTTAATTTGCCAATGTGCTAATATGCTAATTGGCTGCGCAATGTAGCTACATCGGCACATTAGCATATTATCACATTACCACATTACCATATTATTTTTCTACCTCGACTTCCACACCATCGGCTAATTTAGACTGCCCAGCAATAACAACTTGAGAGTTATTGTCTACACCGGAAATCAACTCATACTCCGTATCCATACGACGGCCAAGCTCTACCTTATTATAAGACACCTTGCCGTCCTTGTAGACATAGACATAGCGGTCGCCTGAACCGGCACGCTTCACAATGGCCAGGTCGAGAACAACCACGTGGTCCTGTGTTCCGAAGTTCAGCGTGGCGCGGGCAAACATTCCCGGACGTACGCGCTGATCACGGTTGACAAGCTGTATCTCTACCGGGAAAGTACGGGTAGCCGGGTCGATGGTAGGATAAACAAGGCTGATTTTGCCTTCGAACTCCTCGTCACCATAGACATCTACTTTCACGGATACGGGAGCGCCCTTCTTCACTTTGGTAAAGTAGCCTTCGGATACGTTGATGTATAGTTTTACCGGAGTGATTTGCTCCACTACCAGTACCGGTTCTCCACCGCTATAGATATCTCCGTTATCGTAATTGCGTGCCGTCACCACCCCGTTAATGGGACTGAGCAACGAGGTGTTCTCCAAGAGATTCTTATAGGAAGTCTCACGGATGTCGAGATTCATCTTGGCGGCATCCCACTCCGACTTGGAGGCACCGCCTACCTTATACAACTCGTCAATACGCTTGAACTCTATCTGCTGGTTGTCCAACTGATATTTTATCTGCTTCAGATTGGCAGCATCCATGCTGACCAGCTTCTGGCCTTTCGACACGCGGTCGCCCACCTCCACAAAGATGCGGTCTATACGCACCGGAGAAGAGGGAGCAATATTGTTTTTTACTTCGGCTTCCACCGTAGCGGTGTATTCCTGAATCTGTTCCACGGGACGGGACGACACCTCGGCCAGTTTCACCCTCGGCTTCTCGTCCACCTTCTCAGCAGCAGCTTTATCACTACCTCCGCTACATGCCCCCAACATGGCAACAACCAGCAGGGCCATCCATTGAAAACCTTTTTTCATATCGTTGTTCTTATTTCTATTCTTCATTCTTAGTTCTTCATTCTTCGTTCTCTGCAATATAATCCTTTCCCAGCACTTGGTCAAGGTCAGCCTTCGCTACCAGATAATCATAGATGGACTGATTGTAAGTCAGTTCAGCCTCCGTAAGCTGCACTTGTGATGTGTTCAGTTCCAACACCGTACCTTTGCCTACCTCATAGCGTTTACCGGCAATCTGCACAGCTTTCTGTGCCTGCATCACATTCTCGCGGTTGCTGACAACCTGCTCGGAACTGGCAGCCATGTTGTTCTGGTAGCTGGTAATCTGCATGTTCAGCTTTCGCTCTGTGTCCAGACGGTTCTGCTCCAACTGACGTATCTGAATACGGTTGGACTTGAGCTTGGTGAAATTGCTTGCCTTATACAAAGGAATACTCAGCGTAAACATCAGTGCGGAACTTCCGCTCCAATTATAATCGAGGATGTTCCAATCCTCGTTGTAGAGTGACTGGTACTGGTAAGAATAGTTCATACCCAAAGTAGGCATGAAGTTGGCACGGAGTGACTTGATGTTCTGATTGAGCATCTTCCGGTTCAAGTCCAACTGCTTCATCGTCGTATTATTGTTCAGATTGGCAGCGGGCTGATTCAGTTCATTGGCAAACAGCTCCGTCTCATAGTTGCCGAGATTGTCGGCAATCTCTATATCCACATCGGCCGTTACCCCCATCAGTACCTTCAACTGCAACTTGGACAACGTCACGGCATTACCCGCCGAAATCACATTCGGCTTAATGCTGCGCATCTGCACCTCGGCACTGATTTTATCGAACTCGCTGACGGTACCCTGCTGATACTTGGCATTGACAATGTTGTAGTTGTCTTCTGCCAGCTTATAGCTCTTCTGCAACACATCGTAGGAGTCTTGCGTCAGCATCAGCTGATAGTAACCCTTAGTTACCTGGTTCACCAAGTCCAGCTTAGAAGCCCGTGACTTTTCCACAGCCAGTTCAATGTCTGTCTTCGTCATCGACATGGCCTTATATACGCTAGGGGCGAATATGGGCAAACTGATATTCAGCACCCCGCTTACCGTATTCGAATTGTCCATACCCATCTTGAACGACTGTCCGCCAAGATTCATCTGTGCCGCACTGATGGTATGATTCCACGTACCGTCAATGCTTGCCTGCGGAAGCAAGTTCTGCCAGGTCTCCTTGTGAGTCACTTTCTTCAAAGCAATTTCTTCCTCCGCCACCTTTATGGTAGGATTGTCGCTTAAAGCAATCTCCAAGGCACGGTCAAGGGTCAGGGTCAGGGTATCCTTTGCCTCTTGTGCGCGCACATAGCCGCCGGCATACAGCACAGCAACTGCCAACAGTAGTGCTCTTCCTACCCAAAATCTCTGCATCTTCATAAATCAAAAATAGATTATTTATTAAAACTACTCCTTCGTTTCATCCGGCTTTACCTGATTCTTGCGATATTCGCAGATAAAGTCCTCCAGAACACGGGCACCCTTCTCCGTAGAGATACCGCGCAAGAAAGTGAACATGATAGATTCGTACACTTCAAGGAAAGAATACTCATTGCAGATGTCCGAATTCATCAGCAAATCGAGCTGGTCGCGCACGAGCAGATTGATAATGGCGAAATTCACATCATCACGAAAAATGCCTTGCTTCACGCCCTCTTTGAAGAAGTTCACTGTATCTTCCGAGCTCCGGTTCCGGTTGTTCTTCATCAGCTGATAAGCCTTGGGATATTTCTTGATATCCTCAAAAAACTTCTTGTTCGTGGCATGAAAACGCTCTATGCTCCACTGATAACATCTCAACAAAACTTCCAATACGTTACCGGAAGTCTCTATTACTCCTTTCACAAAAATATCACCATCCTTCTGGGACTTCAGGATACATTCTTCCAACAAGGTTTCCTTGTCCGGAAAAACTTCGTAGAGAGTGCGCTTAGAGATACCCAAAGATGCGGCAATCTCATCCATCGTGATACTTTTTATTCCATTTGTTGTAAATAATTCTACGGCGGCCAGAATGATACGTTCCCTCAGTTCCACCCGTGATGTTGAATGCTTCGTGTGTTCGCCCATTTTTCTTCCCTTTCTAAACTAAAACTATTTTTATTCATTATCGGAATAAAACGGGACAAATATAGAAAGAAAACTCAATTCGCCAATTAAGTTTCCTTTCTTATTGTTAACAGATTAATAATTATTATGTTTCTGGCAGATTTATTGGGAAGTTCCTAATAATCAAACTTTGTCCGGTTGAGGAAAGCGACTGTCTTATGGATTTCCTTATACATCACGATGTCTTCCTTCACAAAAGGGACTTCCTTGCGATATTCGTGCAGGAAACGCTCCAGAACGGGAGAAGTCTTTGCCGGACGGCGGAAGTCGATGCCTTGAGCGGCATTCATCAGTTCGATGGCAAGGATATGCTCCAGATTGTCCATAATGCGATAAAGCTTAGTAGCTGCATTGGCACCCATGCTGACATGGTCTTCCTGCCCGTTGGAGGAAACGATGGAGTCGCTGCTGGCGGCATAGCAGTACATCTTATTCTGGCTTACCATAGACGCGGCAGCATATTGCGGAATCATGAAACCGGAGTTCAGACCGGGATTGGCCACAAGGAATTCCGGAAGTCCACGCAGCCCCATGATAAGCTGGGCGATGCGCCGCTCGGATATATTGCCCAGCTCTGCCAGGGCAATGCCGAGAAAGTCGTAGGAAATGGCAAGCGGCTGGCCGTGGAAGTTACCGCCCGAGATGATACGGTCCTCATCGGGGAAGATGGTGGGATTGTCCGTCACAGAATTGATTTCCGTCAGCAGGACGGAAGCCACGTAACGGATGGCGTCTTTCGTGGCCCCATGCACCTGAGGGATGCAACGGAACGAATAAGGGTCTTGTACATGCTGCTTGGGACGGGCTATCAGCTCGCTGCCTTCCAATAGTTTACGGAAGTTGGCACCCGTTTCTATCTGGCCCTTGTGTGGACGAATCTGCTGGATACAGTCCATAAACGGATCTATACGCCCGTCGAAAGCTTCCAGGGAGAGGGCGGCAATCAAGTCGGCTTTCTTGGAGAGACGGAAGGCTTTGAGAAGAGCAAAGACACCGTTGGCACTCATAAACTGGGTGCCGTTGAGTAATGCCAATCCCTCTTTACTCATCAGCTTCACCGGTTCCCAACCGAACTCGTCGAGCACACTGATAGCCTCGCGCTTCTTTCCTTTATAATAGACATCGCCCACACCGATAAGCGGCAGGAAGAGGTTGGCCAGAGGAGCCAGGTCGCCGGAGGCGCCCAGTGAGCCACGGTCATAAACGATAGGCATCACGTCGTTATTGAAGAAATCGAGGATGCGCTGCACGGTGATGACCTGCACACCGCTATGCCCCAAAGAGAGGGCATGCGCCTTGAGCAGCATCATCAGCTTGATGATGACGGGACGTATCTCCTCGCCCACACTGCAAGCATGGCTCTTGATGAGATTTTCCTGCAAGGTGCCCAGCTCGTCCGGCGAGATGTTCTTGCTGCACAACGAACCGAAACCGGTGGTAATGCCATACAAGGGTTCTTCCGACTCCGCAATCTTCTTGTCCAGATAATCGCGGCACTTCTGTATCCGCAGCTTGGCTTCCGGAGCCAGCTCCAGTTTCAGATTTTCATTGATGATACGTTCGATGAGGTCGAAGGTCAGCTCACCGGAACCTACATAATAGACATTGTTCATACTTTCAGCTCCTGATTGATTTCGTCCAACAATTCCTTTTCTTTCGCACAAGCCAAGTGTTCCAATTCGTCGGCTTCACTTTGGAGCTTGGACACAAACTCCTTGTCCTTCAGCGAACCCAGGTTGATGCGTACATTCATCAGTGCGCCCAGCACAGCCGAACGGGCAGACATCATGGCCACACAAGCATCCGTAACGGCATTGCGGTTGCCCAGGCGAGCTACATCCATGATAACCGTCATCAGCTCATACGCATTGCGTGCCACCTGCATGGGAACAAGGGCGGCAAACTTGGTAGCCTCCTGAATGGCAGCACTGCGTGCCGCCTTTTCCTCGTCCGTAGCTTTCGGCATCTTGAAGCAGGCAAACACCTTGTCGTAAGCTTCAGAGTCGCGGTCTATATCTTCTACAAAAGCCCCCTTTTGCTGCAAGGCAACTCCGGAGATATGGCGCATCAGCTCTTCGTGGAGTTCATAACCTTTCTTGCCGATGGTGAGGTTGGCAACCATAGCGGCAAGGGCAGAAGCAATGGCACCGTTCAACGCGGCAATGCTACCGCCACCGGGAACGGGGTCGCTACCCACCACTTTATTCAAAAATTCTTTTACTGTCAAATCAACTAACATGGTAATAAATTATTAAGGATTAAACACTAAGGGTTAAAGAGCACCTAAAGTACCGGATAAAGCACTCCCCCCTTTATGGTGGTATTGACACAATTCATACCTACATAATAAGGTAAAAAGTGATAATTATCCGTATTGAGCACTACGAAGTCTCCTTTCTTGCCCACCTCGATACTACCAATGCTGTCCGCACGGTTCAGAGCGGCCGCACCGTTCAAGGTCAGAGCAGTGATGGCCTCTTCAATACTCATTTTCATATAAATGCACGCCAAGGCAAATGTCAGGGGGATGGAGCCGGAGAAACAACTGCCCGGATTGAGGTCGGTGGCAAGGGCCACGGCACAACCGGCATCAATCATTTCGCGTCCACGGGCATAGGATTCCTTCAAAGCAAAAGCGGTCAGCGGAAGAAGGGTCGCCACAACTCCCTTGTCGGCCATGGCGCGGATGTCCGCATCCGAAGCATGCAGCAGATGGTCGGCAGAGACGGCAGAAAGCTCAGCAGCCAGTCCGGCACCCCCTAACGGTACAATCTCGTCGGCATGGAGTTTCAAGGCAAGTCCCATTTCCTTGGCTGCCAGCAAAAGGCGACGGGACTGCTCGATGGAGAAAACGCCCTGCTCACAGAAGACATCGCAGAACTCTGCCAAATTATTATGAACCACTACGGGCATCACTTCGCGGATAATGTAGTCCACGTACTCGTCCGTCTGTCCGTTGTATTCTGCAGGCACAGCATGTGCACCGAGAAAAGTGGAGACAACGTCTACACGCTTGTGCTCGTCATTATTAAGGCTACGCATCACCCGAAGCTGCAGGAGCTCGGTTTCCTTGTCCAGACCGTAGCCGCTCTTTCCCTCTACGGTAGTCACTCCCATAGCACTCATCTGCTTCAGAAAGCCCTCCGCCTTGCTGCGCAGCTGGATGAAATTACATGCACGGGTAGCTTTCACCGTACTCACGATGCCTCCTCCACGTTCCATGATGGACATGTAACTCTCTCCCTTCAAACGCCAGGAGAACTCCTCGGCACGCTCGCCACCAAACACAAAATGTGTGTGTGAGTCCACAAAGCCGGGTAGCAGACACTTGCCGCGGGCATTGTAATGCCAGTAGTGCTGATAATAGCCGTCACGCTCCTCTCCACGGTTAGGTCCGACGTAGGTGATGATGCCATCGGTCACTTCCACCGTAGCATTGTCGATGATGCTCAGTTGCTCCATCTCCTTGCCGCAACGGGCAGAAAAGCCGAGGGGGGTCACTACACGGGTATTGAATATAATAAGGTTTTCTGTCATAAAGCCTCTCCCCTGACCCCTCCCCCGTAGGGAGGGGAATTAAGTTAGTATTGTTGTTCGATTCGGCTTACATTCTCGCTTCGAGCACCTGCTCCATGGAGAAGTTCTCCAATCCCAGGTAGTAGGACGCTGTATCTATCAAGGCCTCCATCGGCACCAGACCGATAATCTCACTGCCCACAATGCTGACGCCGTAGCGGCGGGCTTCCACACGCACCAGCTCGAAGGCACGGTAGAGGGCGGTGCGGGTATAGTCCGTCATATTGATGGATACCTGCGTGATGCCGCGGTCCTTCAACTCCACTCCCATTGCCTTGCAATAACGCAGTCCTCCGCCGATGAAACGGATTTTCTTAGCGATGTCATGGGCTATCTCCAGACTGGGGGTATTGAGGTTGATATTATAGGCTACCAAAGGCATG
>OHTJ01000519.1_pt1 | contig 15218 bp, 19 predicted proteins | sample 1578921 | NCBI WGS metagenome assembly OHTJ01 (sample SAMEA3879582, study PRJEB24766) | human gut metagenome | biome: human-associated habitat; feature: feces | place: USA | collected 1985/1987
GTGACCAAAGGGCAATGGAAACAGACGAAGTCTGCGATCGCCCTTTGGAAACCTTCGGTGCCGCAACTTTTGGGGTTATCTGTGGCTTAACTTTTTCGTTGCACGGGGAATCGCGCCTGCGGGCGCAGGAATCAGCAGTCATCATCAATAGAAAGGAAGTCATTTTATGCAGCGCTATTCTTCCCAGCAGTTCATCCTTCTGAAAACCCCGCGTCCGGCAGAGCGCGAAGTCCGCTTCCGCCCTGCGCCGGACAAGAGTGTCCATCGTCCGTACAAGGAGGACGAAAGCCATGTTTGAGAAGGACAAGCAGCCCTCCCCTGCCCGCCAGCGGCAGCTTGACCGCTACGCCCGGCTGGTGGACAGCCTGTCGCCCAAATCGAAAATGGGGCAGGGGCTGATTCGCGCGTTCTGGGTCGGCGGCGTTATCTGCGTCATCGGGCAATGCTGCATTGAGGCGGGGCTGGCGTGGCTGGACATGACCCCATCCACCGCATCGACGTTCGCCAGCATGGTGCTTGTGTTTCTGACGGCGCTGCTGACCGGGCTGGGTGTGTTCGACAAAATCGGACAGTACGCGGGCGCGGGGGCGTTCGTGCCCATCAGCGGCTTTGCAAACGCCATGGTGTCCCCCGCCATGGAGTTCCGGCGTGAAGGCATGGTGCTGGGGTTGGGCGCGAAGCTGTTCACCATCGCCGGGCCGGTCATCGTGTACGGCACGCTGGCGGCGGTGGTGTACGGCGCGGTGCTCTGGCTGCTAGGGGCCTCTGCTTTATAATACGGAACAGCCCCGCCGGATATTGCAGCGCCGCAGCACCAGTATAGCACGTGCCGGGGCATTTTTTGTAGAAAAAAGGAGAAAATTTTATGACAGAGCGCCGGGGCGATACCCTGTTGTTCCATACCTCGCCGGTCATCGCCGCACAGGCGGCGGTGGGCGGCAAAAAAGAGAGCGAGGGCCCGCTGGCGGCGGGCTTTGACGAACTGACCACCGACAACCGACTGGGACAGTGCAGCTGGGAGGCCGCCGAAAAGCAGCTGCAGCTGCGGGCGGCACGGCGCTGCCTGCAAAAAGCGGCTCTGCCCGCCGAGCGGGTGGACCTTGCGCTGGCGGGGGACTTGCAGGCGCAGTGCACCGCCTCCGGCTACGCGCTGCGGGAGCTGGGCGTGCCCTTTGCGGGGCTGTTCGGGGCGTGCAGCACCATGGCCGAGGCGCTGGCGCTGGGCGCGGCGCTGTGCAGCAGCGGGGCGGCGCAGAACCTGCTGGCCATGACCTCCAGCCATTTCTGCGCGGCAGAGCGTCAGTTCCGCACCCCGCTGAGCTACGGCGCGGTGCGCACTCCTACCGCGCAGTGGACAGCCACCGCCGCCGGGTGCTGCCTGCTGCGTCCGGCAGGGCAGGGGGTTGGCATTGCCGCCGCAACCCTTGGCCGGGTGCAGGATTATAACATCAAGGATATCAACAACATGGGTGCAGCCATGGCACCGGCAGCAGCTGCCACCCTGCTGCACTATCTTGCCGATACCCATGCAGAACTGCGGGATTTTGACTGCATCTACACCGGCGACCTTGGGCTGGTGGGCAGTCAGATGCTGCGGGAGCTGTTGGCAGCAGAGGGTCTGCTGCTGAAAAACCACGCGGACTGCGGCTGCCTGCTTTACGATGCCGGGGAGCAGCGGGTAAAAAGCGGCGGCTCGGGCGCGGGCTGCTGCGCCGCCGTGCTCTGCGCGCATATCCTGCCAAAGTTATTGCGCCGCGGCAGCCGCCGGGTGCTGTTCCTCGCCACTGGGGCGCTGATGAGCCAGACCACCTTTTTGCAGAAGGAGAGCATCCCGGCGGTGGCGCATTTGGTAGAGCTGACCGCGCCGGAAAAGGAGAGCTGAAATGAACTATCTGTGGGCATTTTTAATGGGCGGTGTCCTCTGCGCGGTGGGGCAGCTGTTCATCGACCTGACAAAGCTGACCCCGGCACGCATCCTGACCGGCTATGTGGTGGCGGGAGTGGTGCTCTCGGCGGTGGGGCTGTATGCGCCGCTGGCAGAGTTTGCCGGTGCGGGGGCGAGCGTGCCCCTGCTGGGCTTCGGGCATCTGCTGGCAAAGGGGGTGCGCACCGCCGTGGCGGAAAAGGGTGCCATCGGAATCCTGACCGGCGGGCTGACCGCTGCTTCTGCGGGCATCACCGCAAGCCTTGTCTGCGGTGTGGTGTGCAGCCTTGTGGGCAAAAGCCACGACCAGAACTGATGTTTTGTCTGCGCTGCTTCGCCACATTTTGCGCCCGGCGGCTGGTAAACTGGGGGCAAAACGGAGGTGAGGCGCATGAAACACAGCGGACAGACCGTATTGTGGGAGCTGTGGGCGGCGCTGTGCCTGTGCACGGCGCTGGTGCTGCCGCCGGGCAGCCCGTGGCTGCACGAGCCGGCACTTTTGTACCCGGGGCTTATGCTGGCGGCAGTCGTGCCCGCCGCGTGGGCGGTGTGGTGGGTGGTGGTGCCGCCGCAGCCGTTGCCGCCGGAGCAGCTGCTGGGACCGGTGCAGCGGCAAAGCCTTGCCGCGCTGTGCGGGACATAACAGCGGAAAAAACAAAAACCCCTGTGCCGGTTACCCGGTACAGAGGTTTTGTTCGTCAATCAAACTGCGCGATCAAGCGTTCTTGTTAGCACGCTTTGCCATACGGCTGATCTTGCGGCTGGCGGTGTTCTTCTTGATGACACCCTTAGCGCGAGCCTTGTCGATCGCGGAAACAGCAGCCAGGACGGTTGCGTCCTTGTCAGCGGCATTCGCATCGATGGCAGCGTCTGCCTTCTTGACGACTGTTTTCAGGTTGGTCTTAATGGCCTTGTTGTGAGCCTGCTCTGCAGCAGCCTGCACGACGCGGTCCTTCTGAGATTTGATGTTAGGCATTCGTTCCACCTCCTTGGCTACCTATAACAGCGCACCCTATGATACCATATTTCGCGTACCAGCGCAAGCGTTTTTTTGATTTTTGTTTGGAAAAGTTTTATTTTTCCCATACTTTCCGGCAAGAAAGCGGGCTTTTGCCCCAAAAAGGAACGGAGAGTGTGGAAAATGCGTACTACGGATATGGCTGACGAGCTGTTTTCAGCAGCGGCGCAACCGCTGCCCGCAGGGGTGCGGCTGGCCACCGCCCGCCACGGCGGGGTCACGGTGACCCGGGTAGAAATTGCCCGCGAAGGGCTCAGCCGCCCTCGGGGCAGGTATGTCACGCTGGAAATGCCCAGCGTCAGCGTGCTGGACGAGCGGGACGCCGCCGTCATCGAGGTGTGCGCCCGGGAGCTGCGGGCCCTTTTGCCGCCGGAAGGGCCGGTGCTGGTGCTGGGGGTGGGCAACCGCCGCATTACCGCCGATGCCCTTGGCCCGCGCACGGTGCAGCGCATCCTTGTCACCATGGGCGCGGGCACTGCCCCGCCGGTGCGGGGGTTGCGCCCGGTAGCAGCCGTTGCGCCCGGGGTGGCGGCAGCCACCGGGCTTTCCCTGCAGCAGCTGGCGGCGGCGCTGGTGGGGCAGCTGCGCCCGGCGGCGGTGGTCTGCGTGGACAGTCTCTGCTCCGCCGAGGGGCAGCGGCTGGGGCGCACGGTGCAGTTTTCGGACGCAGGGCTCTACCCGGCGCAGGCCGACCACACCCGCCACCTGACCCGGGACACCTTAGGCGTGCCGGTGGTGGCGGCGGGCATCCCCACCCTGATGCAGGCGCAGGAGGGGGCAGACCTTGTGGTCACGCCCCGTGCGCTGGACAGCATCATCGCCCACGGCGCGGCCCTGCTGGCGGGCAGCGTCAACCGCGCCTTGCAGCCCCGCCTTACCGTGCAGCAGCTCTGCTGGCTGACGGGGTGAAGAAAGGAGGTCTTGCCATGCGCAGCAGAGAGCCTTGGCGTCTGCCTGCGGGGCAGAGCAGGGCAGTGCCCTTTTTGCAGGCTGCGGTGCTGTTTGCAGCGCTGTGCATCTTTGCCCGCAGCGCCGCGCTGGTGCTGGCGGCCTTTCTGGCAGCGCCGGTGCCCGCCGCGCAGACTTTGCTGCATCTGGGGCAGCAGGCCGTGGAGAGCCGGGCAGCAGAATCGTCTGCGGAAAGCGCGGTGGAGGCTGCGTCTGTGCCGCCGGAGCAAGAAACTGCTGCTCCGGTACAGACTGGAGTGGAGCGGTATTTTGTGTCCCTGCAGCCGGACGAAGCCCGCCCTGCCGATGCGGGCGCGGTGACGGAGCAGCAGTTCGGGCAGGGCAGCGGCGAAAAGTACATCCCCTGCGGTGCGGGCAGCATCAAGAATAACACCCGGCAGACGGCGGCAGACATCGCCGCCGAGGCGGCGCAGCCCCTGCCCTTTGCCATCGAAAAGGACAGCGCCGCGCCGCAGGTGCTCATCATGCACACCCACGCCACCGAGGACTACCGCCTTTCTGCCGGGCTGTGGTTCACCCCCGGGGACGGTGCCCGCAGCACCGACCGCAGCATCAATATGTGCGCGGTGGGGCGGGTGATGGCCGATACCCTCAACGCGGCGGGCATCTGCACCCTGCACGACGAGACCCTGAACGACTACCCCAGCTACACCGGCAGCTACGCCAACAGCCGGGCGGTGGTGCAGCAGTATCTGGCGCAGTACCCCAGCATCAAGGTGGTGCTGGACGTCCACCGGGACGCCATCGAGCGGGAAAACGGCACCCGCTGCGCCCCGGTGTGCACCATAGACGGGCGGCAGGCGGCGCAGGTGATGATCATCTGCGGGTGCGACAACGGCACCAGCGTGCAGCTGCCCGCATGGCGGCAGAACCTTCGTTTTGCCGCTGCGTGGGAGCGCAGCATGGAGGCAAAATACCCCGGCCTTACCCGCCCGGTGCTGTTCAGCTACCGGTTCTATAATCAGGACCTGACCACCGGCAGTCTGCTGATCGAGATCGGCGGGCACGGCAACAACTTAAATGAGGCCCTGTACGCCGGATATCTGGCAGCACAGGGCCTCGTGGAAACATTATTAGGCTGAGGCAACACCGCACAATTCCCGCCTTACGGCTTAAGCACCGCTCCGGCGGCTGCGGCACGGCATCTGCGTTGCCAAAATGCTCGATAATGTCGGGTTGCGGTACCCGCATCGTGCTTCGGGGGCAAAAGCCCCTCGCACTCTGCGACCGCTGCCCCTGCTTCGGTTCGCTGTTTCCGCCACTGGCGGCGCTCACCTTTGCAGCATCCAGTATTATCTGCGCTTTTGGCTTGGCATCTGCCGCACCTCGCTCGCCGTATCGGCACTTAGAATTATGCGGTATTGCCCTGAATCAGCCGCCAAGGCTGGAGATCATACTGCTCTTGGCAGACTGATAGTAGCTCCATGCCTGATCGGCCACGGTTTCGGGCTGGTTATACTCCCGCAGCACGCTGCGCATCTCGCTGACCACCGAGGAGACGGCACTGTCGTAGGTGCTTTCCACCGAGGAAAGATGCTTGTAGGCGATGCTGACTTTATTGGCAAAGGTCCGCTGAGAGGCGGGCAGAGCGTGGTATTCATCCTTTGCGCTCTGGATGGCACTGCTGACATCCGACCGTGCAGAGGACTCCAGCGAGTACAGCTCGCTCATCAGCGACGAGATCTTGGCGTCGCACTCGGGGTTGGGCTCGGCGTAGACGTGACCGGAGTCCCCCGATGCGGAACCTTCCGCAGCGGGGGTCTCCCCGGCGCTTGGGGGAGAGGGGAACCAGTCGCCGAACAAAAACTCGTTGTACCCGGCAATGAATTCCTCTTTGGTGCAGCCGCTCAGCAAGGCGGCCAGTGCGCAGCTGACCACAGCGAGGGTCAGCAGACGGATGATGCGGTGTGTGTGCTTCATGATCTCCTCCAGAATCTGTTTTTGCGGAATGTCGCTTTTTTCCATTTTACCAGAGAATGCGCATCCTGACAAGAAAAAACACAGAATTTTCCCCGATGCCGCGCGGTAAGGTTGACAAAATGCCGCCAACGTGCTATTTTAAAACAACAAATGCAAGGAACGGGAAAAGTAGCGCGGGCCGTCCGGCCCAGAGAGTGCGGTACAGCTGAGAGCCGCGCCCGTGCGCCGCGTGAACGAACACCCGGGAGCAGCAAACTGAACACGGCAGTGCGTCTGCCGTTAAGTAGGTGCGCCGCAGGTCCAGCGTTACAGGGACAGCGCTTAAACAAAAGAGCGCGTGAGCGACCGGACACTTCCGGTAATTCAGGTGGCACCGCGGACATTACAAGACAGCTTGTTCGCCCTGAACTTTCAGGGCAAAAGCTGTCTTTTTTGTTTATAAAGGAGAACTACTATGGAACGTACCGAGATCCTTTCGCTGTTCAAGAACACCCCGGCGGACGGCACCGAGATCACCGTCTGCGGCTGGGCAAAGAACATCCGCGACTCCAAGAACATCGGCTTCATCGCCCTGTCGGACGGCGGCTGCTTCAAGACCCTGCAGGTGGTGCTGGAAGCCGGTAAGCTGGCAAACTACGATGAAGTCATCCACACCGGTCTGTACAGCAGCCTGCGCATCAAGGGCAAGCTGGTGCTCACCCCGCAGGCAAAGCAGCCCTTTGAGCTGAACGCCGACAGCGTGGAGATCCTGGGCGACTGCCCCGCCGACGAGTACCCCCTGCAGAAAAAGAAGATGAGCATGGAGTATCTGCGCACCATGCCCACCCTGCGCCCCCGCACCAACACCTTCAACGCTGCTTTCCGTGTGCGCAGCGTGGCAGCCTACGCTATCCACAAGTTCTTCCAGGAGAACGGCTTTGTCTACGCCCACTCTCCGCTGATCACCGCTTCCGACTGTGAGGGTGCAGGCGAGATGTTCCGCGTGACCACGCTGGATCTGGACAATCTGCCCAAGACCGAGGACGGCGCTGTGGATTACAGCAAGGACTTCTTTGAAAAGCCGGTCAACCTGACCGTTTCCGGCCAGCTGGAGGCCGAGGCCATGGCTATGGCCTTTGGCAAGGTGTACACCTTCGGCCCCACCTTCCGCGCCGAGAAGAGCTTTACCACCCGCCACGCTGCGGAGTTCTGGATGATCGAGCCGGAGATGGCCTTCTGCGACCTGAACGGCTACATGGACAACGCCGAGGCTATGATCAAGTACGTCATCCGCTATGTGCTGGACAACTGCCCGGACGAGATGGCCTTCTTCAACCAGTTCATCGACAAGGGTCTTGTCGAGCGTCTGGAGCTGGTGGCAAACAGCGAGTTTGCCCGCATCAGCTACACCGAGGCTATCGAAATTCTGAAAAAGAACAACAAGAAGTTCCAGTACCCCGTGGAGTGGGGCGTGGATATCCAGACCGAGCACGAGCGCTACCTGACCGAGGTGGTGTACAAAAAGCCGGTGTTCGTCACCGACTACCCCAAGGAGATCAAGAGCTTCTACATGAAGCAGAACGCCGACGGCAAGACCGTGGCCGCAGCAGATATGCTGGTGCCCGGCATCGGCGAGCTGATCGGCGGCAGCCAGCGTGAAGAGGACTACGGCAAGCTGGTGGCCCGCATGGACGAGCTGGGCATGGACAAGACCAACTACGAGTGGTACCTGAACCTGCGCAAGTTCGGCGGCGTGGAGCACGCAGGCTACGGCTTGGGCTTTGAGCGCATGATCATGTACCTCACGGGCATCCAGAACATCCGTGACGTGCTGCCCTTCCCCCGCACCGCATACGGCTTCTGAGAAGCGCGCATACTGTAATCAAAGAAAGCCGCCGCCTCTGCGGCGGCTTTCTTGTTCTTCATTTTTCAACAAGGAGCACAAAACAAGTGGAAAATATTTCGCCTGCCCTCTTGGAGTGGTTCTACAAGAACCGCCGCAGTCTGCCCTTCCGGGAGGACCCCACCCCCTACCATGTGTGGCTCAGCGAGGTGATGCTGCAGCAGACCCGGGTGTCGGCGGTGCTGCCGTATTACTACCGCTTTCTGGAAGCGCTGCCGGATATCCCCGTGCTTGCCGCCTGCGGGGAGGAAAGGCTGCATAAGCTGTGGGAAGGGCTGGGCTATTACAGCCGGGTGCGCAACCTGCAAAAGGCTGCAAAGCTCGTCTGTGCGCAGTACGGCGGGCAGCTGCCCGCCGACTACGCCGCCCTGCGGGCGCTGCCCGGCATCGGGGAGTACACCGCCGGGGCCATTGCGTCCATCAGCTTCGGACTTCCTGTGCCCGCCGTGGACGGCAATGTGCTGCGGGTGTTTTCCCGTCTGTATAATGACCCGGGCGTGATTACAGAACCGGCGGTAAAAAAGGCCTTTACTGCCCGGGTCATGGAGCATCAGCCGCCGGAAAAGGCCGGGGACTACAATCAGGCGCTGATGGAGCTGGGCGCGCTGGTCTGCGTGCCCAATGGCGCACCTTTGTGCGGGCAGTGCCCGCTGGCAGAAGTCTGCCTTGCCCGGGCGGCGGGCACCACCGCCCAGCTGCCCCAAAAGGCAAAGCCCAAGCCCCGCAAGATTGTGCCGGTAACGCTGGCGCTTGTGGAAAGCCCGGCGGGCTTTCTGGTGCAGCAGCGGCCGCAAAAAGGGCTGCTGGCCGGGCTGTGGCAGCCGGTCTTGTGGGAGGGCGAGCATCTTTTGCAGGCTGAGGTGCTGGCGCGGCTTGCGGCACTGGGGCTGGACACCGGCACGGCAGCTCCCGCCGCCCTGCCCGCCGCAAAGCACATCTTTACCCACATCGAGTGGCTCATGTCCGGCGTGCAGCTGCGTGTTCCGGTGCAGAGTGCCCCGGCGGGCTATGTCTGGGCAAGCCGGGAGCAGCTGCGCACCACCTACACCCTGCCCGGGGCGTTCCGGGCGTATAAGCCGCTGCTGCTGTGATATTGGCATTCTGCCGAAAAGCACTGCGCCAAAACCGGCACACTGCCCAAACTGTGCCCCGCAGCACCTTCGGGGCGTGAAAATTGGGGTGCAACGGTTGTAATTTTGGGCGGGAGCGGGTATAATAAAAGCTACAAAGCGGCGCTGATCGCCGTTTGCATCAAGATCCTTTTGCGGGACGCCCGCTGGAAAAATCAAGCTGAAACAACGTTTCAACTGCAAAAAGGAGTGTACTGAATCTATGAAAAAATCTTGCTTGGTCGCTGTGATCGCCGTTCTGGCTGCTGTGGCTGGTGCGCTGGCTGCTGTGGCACTTTACCTGAACCGCCGCGAGAAGGAGCTGGACGAATACGAGCGTCTGCTGTTCGGCGAGGATGACGCAGAAACCGTAGAGCCGGAGGAAGCCGCTGCCGAGGACGAGACCGAGGCAGAATGATCCTGAAATACCGGAAACTGCCGGGAAGATGAGCACATCGGGGCGCACGGAGCAGTCTGTCTGAACGGACTTGCCCCGGTGCGCCCTTTTTGTACATAAGGAGAAGGAACATGAAGCGTTTTTTGCTCTGGATCATCAGTGTGGCGCTGGGTGTGGTGGTGCTGCTGGCGGCTGTGATGGGGGTGAGCTATGCCTTTACCACGCAGGGCGGCTGCCCGGATGCCTCCGCGCAGTTCGGCGGCCAGGAGCTGGATCCCAACGGGTACTGTTGGCAGGTGCCGTTGCTGGGCGGCAAGCTGGACAAGGTGTTTGCCAGCCCTGCCACCCTCACGGTGCAGAAGCTGGGCACCCTGTACACGGCGCACCCGGACATTACTCTGCCGGACTGGGCCAGCTACACCACCCTGACCATCGAGACCGACATCGGCAACATCGTATTTGCGGGGTCGGCCTCTCAGTACGAGGACTTTCTCTTCCCTGCCAACGGAGATTACAAGGCAAAGCTGACGGTCTGGCGGCTGCCGCAGGACTATCTTGCCACCCAGTTTGAGGGCGGAACCACCGGTGCCATCCGCAAGAACCTGGGCGTGGAGCACCCGGCCAAACCCACGGGCTGGTACAGCTACTCCTTCCGGTTCACCCTGCAGGCCAGCGCGGAGGTGGAGCTTTCCGCCGAGCGGGTGGAGCAGGGCGGCACGGTAGGCGTGCGCATCTCCGGTATGACCGGGGACGCTGTGCCTACCATCGAGACCGACCTTGGCGGCGTGCAGTGTGTGCGCGCCGCAGAGGGCTGGCGTGCCTATATCCCGGCAGCCTATAACGCCTCCTCCGGCGGGCACGAGATAAACATTACGGTGAACGGCGAGACCATCACCCGCACCCTGACCGTGCTGCCGAAGGACTTTGGCACGGTGGAGGCAGAGGCCGAAGCGCCCGCTGCGGACAGTGCCAACGCCCAGTTCCGCAGTGCCATCTGGCCGCTGTACGAGGCTGCCGCCACCGCCAAGCAGTGGCAGGGCGGCTTTGTGCCCCCCGCCGAGGACTCCATGACCTTGGTGGACTACGGGCAAATTAAAGTAACGAACGGCCAGCAGGGCAGCCGCTCCAACTCCACAAAGCTGTACACCATCCCCGGTGCGCCCTGCCGCGCCGCGGCCAACGGCACGGTGGTGTTTGCGGGCAATCTGGCGCTTACCGGCAACACGGTGGTTATCGACCACGGCTGCGGGCTGCGCAGCTATCTGTACGGCTTGCAGGAGCTTTCGGTCAGCAAGGGCCAGACCGTGGAAAAGGGGCAGGCTGTGGGCGCGCTGGGCGAAGAACTGACCATGGACTTCAAGCTGGGCAGCAGAAGCGTGAACCCCCGGCTGCTGTTCCAGACCTCCGGCGGCTTGTTCTGGAAGGAAAACGGCTGAGCCGTAACATATAGGAGGAATTGCATTGAAAAAGAGGATCATTGCATGGGCGGTGCTGCTCTCGGTATGTGCAGCAGCCCTTGGGCTGTGGTGCAGCGCCGCCGCCGGCAAAGCTGCCCGCACCCTGCCCTGTGAAGAGGAGGGGCTTATCCTTTCCATCATCACCTTTGACGGCAAGAGCGAATCCAAGCCCTTCCTCAAGTGTTTCGGGCATACATGGATCGGGCTGGACAACCGCACCGGACATACGGTCTACCTGAAGGATCGCGCTATTCCGGACGGTGAGATGGTCACCTTCTCGGTCTGGGCGGTGTCGGGACTTTCGGGGCTGCTGTTCGATCTGGAACCGTGCTATATCGTCAATTACGGCCGCTACACCGGCAGACTGTCCCTGAGCACCAATATCGGGGCGGCGCAAAAACGCCGGTAACGGCAGAACAGGCGAAAATCTGGACTTACAACAAAAAGGAAAACGAGGCCAACCTCTGTGTGCTGGAAGTGCAGGGCGAAAACGTCCGGCTGGAACTGGAAGGCTCTTTTAACTGGGGCAACCCATCCGTTACCGTCCGGGCGGTGCGCTATACCTTCCCGCACATCCATGCTGCGCTGGAAGGGCTGCTGGGCACATCAGCTTCCGATACCAGCATTGCTGTCTCCGGTACGCAGGTGCTGACGGTGCAATGCGCCGACGAGACCCGCTATTACAGGGACGGTCAGCGGGTGGAGCGATTCATCCTGAAAAAAGAGGATGGAACGCAGACCTATGTTTACGAATCCGAGGATGTGGTCACGCAGGAACAAGGCGTGTTTGAGAAGGGCTGACTATGGACATTGAAACCATCTACCGGCTCTACTTCCGGGACGTCTGCCTGTTTTTGCAGGGGCTTACCCGCAGCGAGACGCTGGCCGAGGAACTGACGCAGGAGACCTTTTTCCGGGCACTGGACGGCCTGAAAAACTATGACGGCAAGCAGGATGTGCGGGCGTGGCTGTTCACCGTGGCGCGCAACGCCTACTACGACCACTGCCGCCGCGCAAAGCACGCCGCCCCGCTGGAAGATGCCGAAACAAAAGCCGCCGACAGCCCGGATATCGCGCAGCTGCTGGTGGACAAGGATGCCGCCTTTACGGTGCACCAGTGTCTGCACGCGCTGGAAGAACCCTACAAGGAGGTTTTCAGCCTGCGGGTGTTCGGCGAACTGCCCTTTGACCGCATCGGGGCGATTTTTGGCCACAATGCCGCATGGGCGCGGGTGACCTATTACCGCGCCAAGACCCGCATCCAGACCATGCTGGAACAGCGAAAATGATTGGGAATGCGCACCGCGCGAACCCTCTCAGTCACGCCTTACGGCGTGCCAGCTCCCCCGAAAGGGGGAGCTTTTTTGTGTGGCGGCAAGGTTTGCCTGTCCGGGAGTTACCCCTTCTGTGAAAAAAGTGGCTCAGAAACGCCCGCAGGCGTTTCTGAGCCACAAATTATAATAATATTTTTTCCGCGGGTCAGGCCTTCTCAGAGGGCTTGCTCAGGTCTACGCTGCGGATGATCTTGCGCACCGGCAGGATGCTCTTGGCGTTCATGGACAGCTCGTCCACGCCCATGCGCAGGAAGGTCTCGGTCAGGGCGGTGTCGGCACCCAGCTCGCCGCAGATGCCCACCCAGATGCCGTGACGGTGACCGGCTTCAATGGTCATCTTGATGGCGCGCAGCACGGCGGGGTGATGGGGGTTGAAGAAGGGCTCCAGCTTTGCGTTCTGGCGGTCCAGCGCGCAGGTGTACTGGGTCAGGTCGTTGGTGCCGATGGAGAAGAAGTCGCACTCGGCGGCCAGCTCGTCCGCGATGAACACGGCGGCGGGGGTCTCGATCATGGTGCCCACTTCAATGTTCTGCCCCATCTTCACGCCCTCGGCGGTCAGCTCGGCACGGCACTCTTCCAGAACAGCCTTGGCGTCCTGCAGCTCCCGCAGGCTGGTGATCATGGGGAACATGATGCTCATGTTGCCGTAGGCGGAAGCACGCAGCAGAGCACGCAGCTGGGTCTTGAAAAAGTCCTTGCGGGTCAGGCAGATGCGGATGGCGCGGTAGCCCAGCGCGGGGTTATCCTCGTGATCCAGCTTCATATAATCCACAGTCTTGTCTGCGCCGATATCACAGGTGCGCACCACCACCTTGCGGGGTGCAAGGCTTTCCAACACCTGCTTGTAAGCCTCGAACTGGTAGTCTTCGGTGGGGAAGTCCTTGCAGTTCAGGTAGACGAACTCGGTGCGGAACAGACCCACGCCGCCGGCGTCGTTCTGCTGCACAGCGCCCACGTCGCCCATGCCGCCGATGTTGGCAAACACGTTGATGGTCTTGCCGTCCAGCGTGGTGTTGGGCTTGCCCTTCAGCTCCTGCAGCAGGGCCTGCTTTTTCTGATCTTCCTGCTGGCGTTTTTTCAGGCTCTTGAGCAGATCGGGGGTGGGGTCTACATACACACAGGCGTTGTAGCCGTCCACCACAGCCATCTTGCCGTCCCAGTCGTCCTGAATGTCCTTGCACTGGATCAGGGCGGGGATGTTCATGCTGCGTGCCAGAATGGCGGTGTGGCTGTTGGAGCTGCCCTCGCGGGTGATGAAGCCCAGCAGCAGGCTTTTATCCATGCGCACGGTCTCGGAGGGAGCCAGATCCTCGGCTACCAGAATGCTGGGCTCGGTGCCCTGCAGGGAAGCGTTGTCCACCCCCTGCAGAATGTCCAGCATGGCCTGCGCAATGTCCAGCACATCGGCGCTGCGGGCCTGCAGATACGGGTCGTCCATCGCAGAGAACACCGCAGCCTGATTGTTGCCGGCGGTCTTGACGGCGTACTCGGCGCACATCTTCTGTCCGTTGATGATCTCCTTGATGGCGTCCACAAAGTCGTCATCATCCAGCATCATGGCGTGGATGTTGAACACCTCGGCGATGTCCTCGCCGGCTTCTGCCAGTGCCTTTTCGTACAGGGCGGTCTGCTGCTCAATGGCCTTCTGGCGGGCAGCTTCAAAACGCTCCAGCTCTGCGGCGGTATCTGCCACAGGGGCGGTGGAAATCGCGGTATCTTTTTTCTTGTAGATCTTCAGCTTGCCAATGGCGATGCCATTGAGTACGCTTTTGCCGGTGCCTACCTGCATAGCACGTTCTCCTTCCACTTACAGCCGGGCGTGCAGCGCCCGGCGTTTTGTCAAAAAAGCCCCCGCAGTTTTCCCGCGAGGGCTCGGCTTTCAAGTCGCGGCTCAGACGTTCTCGCTCAGGAACTTCTGGATGGCCTCTGCGGCTGCTTCTTCATCATCGCCTTCGACCTTGATGGTCACGGTCTCGCCCTGCTTGACGCCCATGCCCATCAGAGCCATCAGCTTGCGCATATCGCAGCTCTTGCCGTCCTTCTCGAGGGTGGCGGTGCTTGCAAAGCCCTTCACGGTCTTGACCAGCAGACCGGCGGGACGGGCATGGATGCCGCAGGCATCCTTAATAGTGTACTGAAATTCCTTCATAATCATTTTCTCCTTACTACTTGATCCCTCTGCCCGGGCTGCACATTCAGCCCCGGAACATGGCTTTGCCAATGGGGATCGGTATACTATTATTATAAACCCGTACCGTTTTTTTTGCACCGTTTCATATTGCCGATTTTTACAAGAATTTTTTGTTATATTTGAACATACGGATGCTACAAAAATCCGTGTTTTGTCTAATTTTTGTCGAATCGTTTGTAAAAACTAGGCAGTTTGTGCAACTGCCGGACAAGAGCTTAAAAAAGGTCGTTTTTCCCCCGAATACCGCCCCTATTCCACGGGGTACCCTTCTGCGTCCAGCGGCAGCTCGGTGTAGGGCGCTGCCTGCGGGGCGGCTTCGGGATCTGCCTCCGGTTCACCGGAGGTCTGCTGCGCGGTGCTGTCGGTCAGCTGCTCGTCGTGCCGCTCGCCCCAGTCGCCGCTGTAATCCTCGCCGGAAGTCTGCTTTGCCAGTTCGTTCTGAGCGTCCTGCAGTCCAAGCACCGTGCCGGAAGGTTTTTCCAGCAGATACGCGCCCACGGCCTTCTTTTTATACACCAGCAGCACCCCGTAGCGGCTGGTCTCGCCGTTGCTTGCCGCCGGGAGCAGCGCCGACCATTTTTCCACCGTTTTGCCCTTGTAGCGGGTCAAATCCATGCCGCTTTGCTGCACCACCCCGTTGAAAGCGGAAAAGCTGTCGTCCCACTTGCGGGGAATCTTGACCTTATCCGCCGTGATGGACGCGCCGTCCACCTCCAGCCCGTAGCCGGTGAACCATGTCTGGATGTCCTGTGCGCTCTCGATACGGTTCACCGGGGCAGCCACCGCCACCGTCCGGGTACTGATGAACCGCCCCAGCATGGCGCTGAACACCACCAGCGCGCAGCACGCCGCTCCTGCTCCCAGTTTTTTCAGGCTCGTCTTGCTCAGTGTGACCACAAACATATCCCCATGCCTCCCCGCCATTTGCGCTTGCATACTCTGCCACCAGCTTATGCGGAAAAACAGGACAGTATGATAAAAACACCCCCGGTCAGCGGCGCAAGCCCTGACCGGGGG
>OHTJ01000554.1_pt1 | contig 14758 bp, 14 predicted proteins | sample 1578921 | NCBI WGS metagenome assembly OHTJ01 (sample SAMEA3879582, study PRJEB24766) | human gut metagenome | biome: human-associated habitat; feature: feces | place: USA | collected 1985/1987
TAGTTTCGGGATAGAATAACATCAAATTCAGGAGGATATACCCATGGAAAAGCTCGTAAACTGTGCGTTCAATATAGATACCGCCTGCGTGGAACTTCACTTCACGGATGGGAGTATTTACTCCATAGATTGCACCGTCGTGGAGAACGAGGCGGCGGACAACGGTGCGTGCTGTCTGACTGCATCACAGTTGCGATAAGAAGAAACTGCCCGAAATGCTGAATTATTATGAAAGCAAGGGCTGTTCGGTTCAAACGCTTGATGAAACCATGCAGTTTTGATTTTTGCCAAAGTTTAATTGAAACAGGAGTTGCAATCGGATAAATTTGACTATGATTAACTTTAAAGAAATTACAAATGCAAACATATGGAAAGTTTGCACACTGGAACCTTTTGAAGAACAAAAGGATTTTGTTGCAGAAAACATACAGAGTCTGGCGGAAGCCTATGCAACAAGGAACGAGGGCGGCAATGCGCTGCCGTTGGCAGTTTATAATGATGAAACGCTTGTCGGTTTTATCATGATCGGCAAAGGCACCGTCGGCAACGAGAAAGAAAGTGAATTGATAAAGAAAAACTACAGTCTGTGGAGGCTGATGATAGATAAAAAGTATCAGGGCAAAGGTTTCGGCAGGCAGACATTGGACGCAGCAATGGCGCTGATTCGCACGTATCCGTTCGGAAAAGCGGATAAAGTTTGGCTTTCATATGAACCCGAAAATGTGCGCGCAAGAGAGATTTACAGAAAGTACGGCTTTGTTGAAAACGGCGAAATGTGCGGCAATGAAATCATTGCTGTTTATGATTTGTGAATCCGATTCGGATGCTGCGGCTCCACCGCTAATGTGCGGCCGCCGAGGGGCAGCAGGGGAACCGCAGCAAAGCATTATTATAACCAATACGCTTTTATTCCAGCGAGATGTATTCTTCCAACGAGTCACAGATTTTATCTGCTTCGCTGCCGGGGCGGGTTCGATAGACGGTTCCGTCCGTTGCCTGCCATATGACGATTCCGTCAATATTCGCCTCTTCAATCACGTACCAATCAGCGGGAACTGAGTTATATTGCCGCTCGTCCTGCGTAACGTCCACAACGTTAAGACGTGCGGACTTACATATGCCCGTAAGTTCATGTTCGCAGTATGACGCTGCGCCGAACGCGGAAACGTATTCTCGGTAGTCCGCGGCAAACCGCAGCGCAAGAGCTTTTTCAGCAGAAAGAATGTCCTTTTCCGCGGCGGCATCAAATACATACAAGGATTCCTTTGTTTGCAGCAATTTTACTACACTTTTCTGTTCCATTTTTATCCTCCAACTAATCTTGCAAAGTCTTTCCAGAAATGTTTGCGTTGAGTATTCCAGGCACTATCGTCTATATGCACCTCCGAACCCTTTTCGAAGAGGTGCCATAGCTTATGGTTATCACCTTCTCGATGTTCTTTTCTTGTGAGAATCGCCAGGGGAGAATCAATTTTTTGCCCCAAATGATGCAATTCGTAAGCTTTACCGGTTGGGTCAAGAGGAGCCAGTCCGGATTGCATTCTTTGGAGATTCGTTCGTCCTTTCTCATCCAAATAGTTTAAATCAATATCGCGTATCAATGCATTTTTTCCGTCGACCATATAAGAGGTTAAACCGATTTCCTTGCATGCATTGTATTGGTCGAGATTTTGGTATTGTTTGATTACCTCAACGGGATAACCGGATTCCATCTGCATTACGGCTGCCTGCTGCTTTGTAATTGCTTTATTCAGCTCGACACCCTTTAATGCCCGCATGGCTTTTGCGTATTTGGCCGTCTCTTGTGCGCCCCCTGTAATCGCTCCGGTGATCGCGCCCCATTTGAAGCTGTCGCTTCCTGCGAGTGCGGCGGCCTTGACGGCCTCCTCCATATTGCCCGTTTCGATGCCTTTAATAACGCCGGCAGAAACGCCACTGAAAAGGCCGGAGGAAAGCCCCATGATTGCGCCGGTTTTTGCGGACGCGGCAAAGATAAGGCTTACAGCAGGTGCGCCGAGACCGCCCGTAACAGCGGAAACCGTGACACAGAGCAGTATTACGCCGGAACCTATGATAACGTTTCGGATTACCCTATCGTATGTATCATCATATTTTTGAAATTCCCGAACGGTGGTGCTTCCGTCGTCGCCAAGCGTGAATACATAGCGCGTTCCCTGGAAAACTTCATCCAGTTCGGACAATTTGAAACCAAAATAGATGTTTTCCTGAGAGTTATAATCAATTTCCTCAAGGTATTCCTTTGAAACATACAGCGCGCTGACATTTTCAACGAAATAATCCGCACTGTTAAGCTCGGAAACAAGCTCGGAATAAACCGAATCCTCGAGATAGGTCGCCAGCGCCGTGTCATCAAGGCCGGTGAATTCGGGCATTGTCGGCTCGTTAAGGATGAATGAATCATCGGTAGGTGGGGCGTCTGTTTCAACAACGGCAGCTACGGAAACCTCGGGCGAGGCAGTCACATGGGGCTGTACGTCGTTGTTACTCGGCTTCGGAGTGCAGCCCGTGATAAATGCGCATGCGAGCAGAAGCGCAATAAGTTTATTGATCAGTTTCATTTTTCCTCCGATTCGCTATCGTCAACATCGGCAGAGGTTGACGAACCGGTGTTGTTTGTTGAAAATCCGGCTGTTTTAGACTGTTTTCTGTTAATGATTACAAGCGCGACCGCGCCGCCCATGACTACAACAGAAAGAACGGGGATGAACCATGTGATAAAGTTCGCTTTCGGCTTTTCGGCAGGTTCTGCTGTCGGTTCGGCGCTCAAGACAGGAGTGCCGCTTGGCGTCGGCGTGCTTTCGGGTTCTGCGGTTGCGGGCGGTTCTGTGGGTTCGACCGGCGGCAGCGTTTCGTCCGGCGCCGGAATAAGCGTGCCGTCATCCGCTATGGAAGCGCCGACTGCAAGCTGACTTTCGATATCGCCTATCGAAAGCCCGGTCACAACATGCGCTTTAAGAACGCTGTCCGTACCGACATATATAATTTTGGTGGTTGTTTGATTCGTGTAAAGATTGCTGACGGTTATGGTGTAGATACCTTCGTCGGTGTAAGCTTCGCCATCCTTTGCAGGCTTGTTGAAGCGTGTATCCTCCGTAAGTCCTTCCGCACCCGCTCTGCGGATCTATTTTTTGATATCAATGTTGAGATATCTGGACTTTGCAAGGTCAAGATAAAAACCATTCTCTGTTATTGAGCTGTTTGTAAGCTCCGCTCCCGTGACAACGTCAAAAGGATAGACCATGCAGTTGCCGTTTCGGACGGAAAAACGGAAGAAAATACGGTAATCATTATAGGTCGGAAGCGGATTCCAGCCGAAAATGTTAACATTGTTTTTGCGAATTTCATAGTTCAGCGCAACCTCATAGTCGCCCTCTTCACAAAGACGTACTTCAACGGCGGCATCTTTTGAGGCAGTTGCGGCGAGATAATCAACATATTGAACCGGGGCGGAAGCACTGTTGCGGTAATCGGTATGGCGAATGATCAGCACACCGCGGCCAAAATCGGTTTTTTCGATTCCGAAATACTCATCATAGCCGTTTTTATCGTCATTAATAATCAATTTATCGTTGCCGTTAAGTTTATTAATATCTTGATTTAGCTCGAACCACAGCGTTACGGTGTCTCCGACTGTTTTTAAAAAAACGGGATCCCCGGATTTGTTTTCGGTAACGCGGGTATAGCCGTCGACATAAAAGCTGCCGAGCTTCCATCCGAAATGCGGGTCATCTTCCGTGATTTTTTCGTTACGAGAATAGCCGGTGTCGTGACCGGCGTTCACGACTTCACCGAGGTAGCGCTTTGCTTCAACGGAAGCCTGCGCGGCGGGGACGGGCATAAACGCCGACACCATGGCTATCAGCGCGAGCATGAAGAATAGAACGCGGAGTTGTTTTTTGACAGTATTCATGGTAATCCTCCTAAAATATACGTCAACATGCACATTATAGCAAATTGCGAGTATTTTTTCAATATAGATGAATTAAGAATTCTCTGAAAAAACTTACTTGAATCCGTGAATCATGGACTTAAACACAAGAATGCACAAACAACAACACCCTCCGAACGTTTCCGCCGGAGGGTGATATTGTTTACGGGACTCTGACTAACAATTAATCGGAGTTTTATAATTTTCTTGCGGCATTATGCGCCGCGGTATGCACTGTTACGCCTTTTTGGTCTGAGCCATAACTTCTGCCGCAAAGTCTTCAGTGCGCTTCTGGAGACCTTCGCCCATTTCGTAGCGGGTGAAGCCGATGACTTCGAACCTGCCGTTGATCATCTGAGAAACGCTCTCATCGGGGTTCTTAACGAAGGGCTGCTCAAGCAGGCAGACTTCCTTATAATACTTCTCGATGCGGCCTTCAACCATTTTTTCAATGATTGCAGCGGGCTTGGGCTTGGGATCGTTCTTTGCCTGTTCGCGGAGAATCTCGCGCTCATGCTCGAGTTCGGCCTGGTCGCAGTCCTCCTTGCGGAGGCAGGTGGGCTTTGCAGCCGCAATTTGCATTGCGACATCGTGTGCAACAGCGGGGAACTCATTGTTGCTGATCTGAAGAAGTACGCCGATTTTGCCGCCGAGGTGGACATAGGTATCAACGATGCCTTCAACGCGATTGAAGCGGCGGATGGTGATCTTTTCGCCGATCTTTGCAACTGCGCCGTTGATAACGTCGCTGACGGTCTTGCTCTCGTCTTCGGAGAAGGACTGAGCCATCATATCTTCAACGGAAGCGGGATTCTTCTTTGCAACATGCTTTGCAAGGGAAGCAACAAGGTTTTTGAAATCGTCGGTCTTTGCAACAAAGTCGGTTTCACAGTTGACTTCGATGATGACGCCGACGCCGCATTTTTCACAAACGAAGCAGTCAACAATACCTTCTGCCGCAATGCGGGAAGCCTTCTTTGCGGATGCAGCAAGGCTCTTCTCGCGCAGATAGTCGAGAGCCTTTTCAATATCGCCGTCACACTCTTTGAGTGCCTTTTTGCAGTCCATCATGCCTGCGCCGGAACGCTCGCGCAGAGCCATTACGTCTTTAGCGGTGAATTCCATTAAAATATCCTCCTGTAGTTATAATGCAAACGTTGACCAACACGGGAATCGGGCGCAGAACGCCCTGATATTTGCCCGCATTTAATCAATGTTACGTTCAAGCGGAGGAAGCCCGGCAGGCTTCTCCGCGGAAAAATCATGGTTGAATGATTGAACTTAGAAGTTATCTGCTTCGTCGGCAGCATCGTTGTCGATGGTTGCATCAACAGCGGCATCGGTCATCTGTTCGCCCTGCTTGCCTTCGAGGACTGCATCGGCGATCTTGGAAGCGATGAGCTTGACAGCGCGGATTGCGTCGTCGTTGCCGGGGATAACATAGTCAACATCATCGGGATCGCAGTTGGTGTCAACGATTGCAACAATGGGGATACCGAGGTTGCGTGCTTCCATAACGGCGATATGCTCCTTGCGGGGGTCAACAACGAACATGCAGCTGGGCAGTTTCTTCATTTCTTTGATACCGCCGAGGTTCTTCATGAGCTTTTCACGAAGAGCGCAGAGCTGAATGACTTCCTTCTTGGGGAGAAGATCGAAATCGCCGTCCGCTTCCATTTTGTTGATCTGGTTGAGCTTTGCAATACGGGTCTGGATGGTCTTGAAGTTGGTGAGAAGACCGCCGAGCCAACGCTGGTTGACATAGAACATTTCGCAGCGCTTTGCTTCCTGTTCGATGCTCTCCTGAGCCTGCTTCTTGGTGCCGACAAAAAGAACGGTGCCGTCGTTCATCGCAATATCGCGAACGAAATTGTAAGCTTCGTCAATCTTTTTTACGGTTTTCTGAAGGTCGATGATGTAGATACCGTTGCGCTCGGTGAAGATGTATTCCTTCATCTTCGGATTCCAACGGCGGGTCTGGTGACCGAAATGTACGCCTGCTTCCAAAAGCTGCTTCATAGAAATAACTGACATAACTAAAACCTCCTGTTTTTATTTCCGCCCCGCACATCATCTTTTCGGAGAACCGCAGAGCGGCACAGCCCCGAAAATCCGCACGAGTGAGTTATTTCATACCGAGCCATTATACCATGGCCGTGAACGGTTTGCAAGCATATTTTGCCCGTCGAAACACCGAAAAACAAATATATTTGAAGTCGGAGGCATATGCTTGCACGGAAAGCAATGTGCGGATCTAAAACGAGTTAGTTCCGCGAAATGCGGCAAAAATATGTCACAAATATGAAAAAGTAATATCAATACAGAAAAAAGTACACCGTAAGCACAAAAGGACGGTTTTCTGCCAAATTCGGCAAAAGAAAGCAGGTAAATTCAGATGATTAGGTGTTGACAAACTGAAAACAGCGTGATACACTGGATATGTCAAATGAACTGCGGCGATCCTGCACGACTCACAGCGTTTTTTCCCGCAGCAAAATTCAATCACAGAATCCGATAAATCAGTGCGCAGTCCGATTCGAAAGGATCCAGATTAAAACATGCGTCTGTATTCAATGTATAATATGTGTGCTTGCGGAATGCTGATTTGAAAGACAACACCCGTCGGTGCGTATTTTTGCGTACGGCGGGAATCATCCGACAACGGACCGGGGGAACGGAAGCGGATGCGGGGTTCGGGTTGAGACGTTAAATAAAATATAATGCTGTATTTGCAGCTGCACGGAGCATTAACATTCAGTGCCGTTTCGGTTTCGTTAAGCATGTTTCGCCTGTGCGGAAGCATCAGCCGAATGCGGAACGGGCTGATTCAAAAGATTCGTGCGCTGCGGCAGCTTTATACAGTCATGCATGGCTGCATTGCATATGCGGGAACAGGGCAGTTTCCCGGTCCCGCCGTGCTGCGAGGCAAGTTTTGCGCCGCAGTGCAGCACATGTGTGCAAGATATTATTAATGGGAGGCACTTATTAATGAAAGAACTAAAACGCATCTCTGCCTTTTTCATGGCAATGCTGATGATGCTGACTGTGTTCTCAGCATTCTCCGTCGTTTCGGCGGAAGGCGAAGCAGCGGGCGGCACGCAGCCCGTTTGGCCGGCGCCGGGCTCCATAAAGCTCGATAAAGACGCCGCCGCAGTTGAAGACGAGACGAATCTCTGGGAAGTTACCCTCGGCATTAAGGGCAAAAACTTCGAAACAACATCTGACGTTGTGTTGGTTATTGACTGCTCCGGCAGTATGGAAGGCGATAAGCTTACAAATACTCGCAAAGCGGCTAAAGCTTTTGGGCAGAAGCTTCTTGCTGACGGCAGCTCAACGCGAATTGCGATTGTAACTTTTATTGACACCGCAGCTGCATATAATAACGGTCATTTTTACGATGCGACCGAGCTTTCTGCTTTTGAGGCGGCTGTTGATAAGGCAACATATGCAAAAGGCGGCACCAACCAGCAGGCGGGTATCCACAAGGCTCAGGAGCTGTTGAACACAAGCTCCGCAGGACTCAAAAACATCGTCATTCTTTCCGACGGTGAAGCAACCTACAGTTATCCGTTTGTTGGCGGCAACGCAACCATCGGTTGCATACAGCTTTTTGGTCACAGGTTCAGCGGAAACCCGAAGGTTACCTCATGGCCCACCGTTGCAACGCCCGATTACAGCACCGTTATCGGCACGGGCAACAGTTTTGATCTCGACAGCAATGTCGACTATGACGGCAATATCATTTGGAATTGCACTTGCAAACATGACGAGACAACCCAAGAGCTCTACGGCGCATTTTATTATGATGCATCCGGAAATCTTGTTTGCAGCAACGGCAGCATGGCATCCAACAACGGCGTTGCTACCATCTGGGAAGCAAATCAGGCAAAAGCAGCAGGAACAACCATCTATTCCGTTGCTTTGCAGGCAGGCACTAACGGCGAAAACACCCTTAAGGCCTGTGCAACCGATGCAACCAAGGATTACTACGCAATCGCTTCAGCCGACAATGTTGAAGAAAAGCTGACCAACGCTTTCACGTCCATTGCAGGCAGCATTGCGATCGCTGCACGTAACGGCGTTGTTAACGATCCCATGGGCGAACATGTTAAGCTCAACTTCAGCGGCGAAGCTCCCGGTATCACTACCGATTTGGATGTTTACACCGCCGGCAATGCGGACGTTTACATCAGCCAGGGTACGGCGACATATGACGCCGAGACCCGTTCCATCAGCTGGACCGTCGGCAGCGTTCGTGAGGGCGACAACCCCATCATGAAATACAAAGTCGGCATCCTTGACGGCTATAATCCCCCCACCGGCGATGTTCTTGACACGAACAAGAGGACGACCTTCAGCTACATTAACTACCTCGGCAATGACACTGTCGGCGAGTTCCCGATTCCGAAGGTCACCGTAGGCGGCGGCATGATACTTGTTCACTGGTATCAGGTCAATTCAAACGGCGAGCCCATCAACGAGCTTGGTCAGGTCGTTGATGGCCCCTCCTTTGCAAAGCAGGTTCAGCCCGCAGAGTATTTTGCGGATAACGGTTCAACCGGTCTCAACTACAACACACAGTACACCGTTGTTGCGAAGACCGATTTTGCAGATTATAACTACTACGGCAGATACATTGTCAACAACGGCAGTCTCACCGTCGGCGACGCGGCAACCGTAACTCTTACCGCAGCGAACTCCAACCAGCATGTTTGGTTTGCATACACTCAGAGCTTCAACGTGGCGCATGTTCAGTTTGACGAAACCGAAACCCATGCCGTTGTGAAGGAAACCACCACCCACACCGTTGAGCAGTTCAACCTTACCTCGGTTGTAACAACCGGATTCCTCTACGGCGGCGCATTCAGTGATGCGACATGTGAAGAGGTTCAGACCTTTGATCCAGGACAGAATGCAACCGCGTTCACTCCCACAGCAGGTGCTACCTATTATATTTGGGAAGCGGACGCACAGTTCCTCTCCCCGAGGAACCTCAGCTGCTGGAATCATGTTTCCGAAAACACCGTTGACGTTACCGGCTTCTATCTTGTGACCCCCGTTGACCGCCTGTTCTACAGGGAAGTCGGCTTCATGGTCGGCAGCAAAACCCTGCCCGCAAAGCAGTTCACCGAGACTTATATAACGGAGTCCGGTGCGGTGACCACTCATGTTCTTACCGGCGGCAATTGCTATGTTTACAACACCGTAAAAGTCGATTTCAACAACGGCACAAGCGGTGAGTACAATGTTTCAAGCGTTACCACCAACAAGACCAACGGATACCTTGCCTGCTACGGCATGGACAAGACCACCTATTGGCAGAATGCAGACGCTGAAATCACCTTCACACCCTATTGGATCACCCTTGACGGCGTTAAGGTTGCACCGCAGACCCGCACCGCAAAGTATCTCGGCCAAGGTTCGGATGCTGGCGATACCTACAAGAAGTTCCATGTTGTTGAAAATGTTGAAAGCGGCATTGCAAACGCTTTTGTTGACGATGCACAGCAGGAGAACATGCTCGTTCTGATGAACAGCTATTTTGCAAACGGAGCACCCATCAATCCCGTTGATGAACCTGTTCAGGGCAATATCGTCACCGTTCACGACGGCGAAACGCTTTACACCGTTGCAGCGGAGAACAATGCGGTTCAGCTCGACTATATCGGCGTTGAAGGAAAGCTCTTTGCAGGCTGGTTCGCGGATGAAGCATGCACCGTTCCCGCAGACCTTTCGAACATTAACGAAAGCATTGATGTTTATGCAAAGTACGTTTCCGATTTCTATCTCGGGCTTCGCTACTATCGCAACGGATTCTTCAGACTCCGCAGCCTGACCCTCGTTTCCGCAATCGACGGCAGAAATTATGCTGAAACAGGCTTTATCGTTAACGGCGAGAGGATTTCCGTTTCCGATTACAGCACCCGTTACGGTCTGCGCAGTGCGCGCAGCCTGTTCGGCAGGGGCGTTGCCAAGGATGCGCTTGTTATGAGCTGTGATTATGCTTTCGACGGCATTACCTACGGCGCAAGGCTCAACATCACCCCCTATTGGGTAACGATGGACGGCACGACCGTTCGCGGCGAAACCCGCACCCTTACCTATAATTGGTACGGAATCACCGAATAAGCTAAAGGAAGGATAATACGCATGAAAAAGTTTGATCCGACCCTCAACACCGTTTTCACCGATGACGGCAAGCCCGTTATTGCTCCCATGGGACGGCCCAGCGGCTCAATCATTGAATCCATCGGCGAGAACCTGAACGTTATGACCCTTGGCGACGGAACTGTTATCTACTTTGATAACTTCGGAAACATCGTCAATCCGTAACATATAAAACCATAATGATTGCATAATTCATGAAATTCATGAAATCGGTGCAATTGACACGAAGGCGACGGGGCAGATGCTGCTCCGCCGCTTTCAACATAACTGCGGATGCGCACGGACATTGCAAAAGAGCTGAACAGAGGCACGGAACAGGATGGAAAAAATCAATATCGAGCTTGCGGGCATCCCGCTTGAGCTGACGCTCAGATACAAAATGTTCCGCGATAGATATGCGGATTTTCAAACGGAAAAAAAACCCTGCGCCTGCATTGAAATCACGCCGGAGCAATGCGCCTGCGCCGCACGCGGTTACGAACCGGGAACGCTTCCCGAAAGCGTTGAAGATCTTGAGCTTTGCGCCAAGGCCTGCGCCGCGCTTCTTCCGCACGGGCGGGCAATCATTCATGCGGTTTGCTTCGTGTGGTGCGGAAAGGCATGGCTCATCTGCGCTCCGAGCGGAGTGGGAAAAACAACGCATTATAAGCAGTGGAAACGCCTTTTCCCGAATGAAGTGGAAATGCTGAACGGCGACAAGCCCGTGCTGAATTTTGAAAAACAGTATGTAACCGTTTCGGCTTCGCCGTGGGCGGGGAAGGAAAACATGCGGCAGCTGCGCACGGCGCCTCTCGGCGGCATTGTGTTTCTTGCTCAGGATAGGCAAAACATAATTAAACGCTTGTCTCCGAAAGAAGCGGGTGTTCGGCTGTTTCTGCAATTCATAATTCCGTGCGACAACGCGGAACAGGTGCGTTTTGCAGCGCGATATACGGAACGTATACTTGAGCGCACGCCGGTTTGGCTGCTCCGGAATCGCGGGGACGGTGCATCGGCCGAGCTTTGCCGAAGGACGCTTGAAAGCGAACTTTGCTGCGCTGACGATTAACGATGCAGTGTTTGGAATCATTCGGCTTTTGAAGGGTGCTTTTGAAGGATAATCGACCGAACGGGGGGTTTGAGAGTTTATTATGGAATACAGAGTTAATCCGAATGCGGTTTATGTTGAAGTTTGTGATGAATACCTGCTTGTTGCCGTTGGTGAGGCGCGGGGAAAACTGCCGCAGCTCAGGAAACTTTCGGAATCCGGTGCATTTATTTGGCGCGGGCTTGAAAAGGGTCTTGCTTCGGAAAGCATTATTTGCGCTGTCATGCAGGAGTATGAGATTTCTCGTGATGAAGCGCAGTCGGGGTTTTCTGCCTTTGTTTCAACTTTGATGAAAGAGGGTTACATAACCGAATCCGAGTGATTTTACACGATTGAAACGCTGAATTAAAACCGAATTTAAGCGCAGTCGATTCAAAAAATAAGGGGTTTGCTGCATCGGTTCCAAAACAAACGGGCTGCTGTCAATTCAGCTCTGCAAAATCGGTCAAAAACTTAAAGTTTTTGCACCATGATGCATTTGTTTGATTTTTTCGCTGATTTGTGCTATACTAATAGCGCAGGAGGTGTGAAGACATGATAGATTCCCATGAACTTAAGAGGCGTGACAGCTATTTAAATAAACTGATCGGCTTTCAGGATACGGAGCCGGTCAAGGTAATCACCGGCATTCGCCGCTGCGGCAAGTCCAGCTTGTTAAAGCTGATGGTTCAGCATTTGAAAGATACCGGTATTCAGCCGGAGCAGATCATCGAGATGAATTTTGAATCCTTTGATTTCCGAGGGATGAGCGCCGATGATATTTATCGCTATGTAAAAGAGCGCGTTGTCACAGGAAAGAGGATGTACCTTTTCTTTGATGAGCTGCAACGGATCGAGGCGTGGGAGGATGCTGTAAACGCCTTCCGTGTGGATCTTGACTGCGACATCTATGTTACCGGGTCGAATGCCTATCTTCTTTCTTCAGAGTATTCAACCTATCTCTCCGGGAGGTGCGTCGAAATCAAAATGCTGCCTCTCTCTTTCCGTGAGTTCCTTGATTTTCACGGTTTTGAGGTTCGCGAAACGCAAAGCGCCCTTGGTGGACGCCGCAAGCAGGTATTTGATAAGAACGGTGAACGCTACGAACTGCGAGAAGTTTTTGACGCCTATATGCGCTTCGGTGGAATGCCCGGAATCGCCGATGTTGGGCTGGAACAGGAAAAGGCACTGTCGCTTCTCGACGGCATCTATTCCACAGTCGTGATTCGTGACATTCTGGAGAGAGAAAAACGCAGAGGGCAAAAGCAGATCACAGACCCTATGCTGCTTCGTAAGATCATCCTGTTCCTTGCGGATAATATCGGCTCCAGTGTTTCTATTGCCTCTATCGGCAATACTTTGGTAAACGAAGGTCTTCTGGAGGACGGCAAGCGCAAAGGCGCACCCAGCGCCCATACGGTGCAGGCATATGTAAATGCGCTTCTGGAGAGCTACTTCTTCTACGAGATCAAACGCTTTGATATCAAGGGCAAAGCCTACCTCCGTACACTCGGAAAATACTATATCGTTGACATCGGACTTCGCAACTATCTGCTGGGTTTCCGTAATCGGGACAGCGGTCATGCCATCGAGAATGTCGTTTACTTTGAACTGCTTCGCCGTGGCTATGATGCAGTGATCGGCAAAATCGGCAATGCGGAGGTTGACTTCATTGCAACGACCGCCGATGAGAAAATGTATATCCAGGTAACGGAGTCGATGATGAGCGAAGATGTACGCAAGCGGGAACTTTCACCGCTGCAAAGTATCCGCGACAACTACGAAAAAATCGTGTTGTCTCTTGAACCTGGTCTTAATACTTCCTATGACGGAATCAAATCCGAGAACCTCATCGATTGGCTGCTCAGCGAATAAGCACTGCATTTTCAGAGCAAAGCAAAAAGTTTTTGCGGTTCAAGTCATAAACTTCTTTAGTCCGGAAATTTGGACACCTTCAGACTTGAAAGCAGGTACGATCGAAGAATCTAAAATGGACTGTTTCGACTGTTTCCACAGGGAGAACTGCTTTTAAGGACAGTACGAGAACAGCAAACATGAACAAGTCCGTTTGCTGCACACAAAAATCATGCTTTCTGCATAAGCCCGCTTCGTTTGAGCCGGGAAATGTAATGTTCGGCACTCCCCGGATCACCCTCATTCAAAAAAGCAAGGCGTCCGCCCCGCATATCGGGACGGACGCTGTTTAGCATCGGCCTTATTTGTTTGAATTCCGAAGTCCGTTATGATGCTTATGCATCCGCAACACCGCCGTGCATGTTGCTGAACAGCTGAAGAATCCTGCTGTAAGCTGCATCATCAACAAAGATGAAGTAGTGCAGAGTGCCGGCATCGGAATACTCAATTCCGAGTTCGGACAGAGTGTATCTGTCGATGTAACCGTAATCATCGATGAAACTTTTATCATACATTCCATCGTCAAGCTCACTGTTGTATCTGCCGGAAGCTATCGTGCTGAACCACACGGACAGAACGTGCTGACCCGGCTCCGGTGTTTTGCCGCGGCTCTGTTCAATGCAATTCAACAGAGTATCGATTGTTTCGCGGTTTACATAAGCCTGCTGCGCAAGCGACGGAGGATTCATGCCGTCAACATTGAAATAGACAAAATTGCTTTGGAACATATCATCCAAACCTGAAATCGAGCCGCCGACAATATTGAACGAGCCGCTTTCAAGCGCATTGAGCGTTTCATTGAATCCGCGTTTTTTCTCCGTTTTCCTGTTTTCGTAAGAAATAAGCATACGAAGAGATTCGGGAGTGTTTTCATCAACAGCAACAACGCGGCAATAGTTTCCGCTTATGTCGGAAAGCACTGCAAATTGGAAATCGTTGCCGAATTCACCGCTTTCCGGAAAACTCCACGGATTCATGAGTTCCGCAGGGTCTGCTTTTTCCTCACCGCCGATGCCGAACTGGTGCAACAGCTTGTCGGAATCAAGAGCTTTCAGCTCACGCATAAGCGTGTCATGAAAGTTCGCGTCAAGCCCGTGCGGCAGGGCGACTTTTCCGTTTTCGAATCGGGACAGGTTGACATTGCTTTCAACATAATCCGTGTTCATCAAGAGAATGTCGCGCAGCGTAAACTCTTCGTTCTTCCACAAATAGTCATATGAATCAAGGGAGGCCGGATAATAATATGTCTGCCCGCTTTTAAGCTTTACGGCGAGGGTAACGGTGTTTTCGAAACGGTCTAAGGATCTTATGACGGATGATGGATTGAACAGGGAATGTCCGATTATTTGCGATTCGGATGACGTATACGCATAGGTGGAAATATAATCGAAATCGGCTTTTGAAAGCTGTTCACAGTAGTCAAAAAGCATTTCATCATGAAGCTTCATGCGTTCCGAATCCTTGTCGCCGCGCCAACAGAGCGAGTAAAAGCCCGAAGAAGGAATCAATCCGCCCTGCACGGTGACGTATTCGATATTGCTTGCGCGAATTTCGATTTTTTCGGAGGCACTTGTCATTGCCGCCGAGCAAAGCAGAACGATTGCGACTCCCGCAAGCACGGCGGGGAAGAACATCCGCCGCTTTACTGCGGATTTGAAGCT
>OHTJ01000580.1_pt1 | contig 14198 bp, 7 predicted proteins | sample 1578921 | NCBI WGS metagenome assembly OHTJ01 (sample SAMEA3879582, study PRJEB24766) | human gut metagenome | biome: human-associated habitat; feature: feces | place: USA | collected 1985/1987
TTGACGAAAGGTCGGCCGCAAGCCCCGTGTGGTGTTCGCTCGTTCCGGGGGCGGCAACATAGGCATCCGCCGCTGCCTGACCGTAGGCCGCAGCATAATCATCGTAAACCCCCTGTTGATATTCAAGAGTTCGATACGCGCTTGTGAGCAGCAGCCTGTCGCCGCCCGTCTGCTCCGAAAAAGCTTCCGCAAGTGCGGAGAGCGCGGAAATTGCAGGCTGAGCAAGACTTAAATCATTGCGTTCGGTCAAAAGCGAACCTGCGGCGGTTACCGGAACAACATCGGTTGAATCCGCAGCGGGGAAACCATGCTCAAAATTTACGAGTGCAAGCTGTCCCTCCGCCGCATCGGAAACGCTTACGGAAACGAAAGTATACGGTGCGGGAGTTGCCGTCGGGAGTGAAGCTGACGTTGGCTCCGGAGTTGCCGTCGTGAGTGAAGCTGACGTCGGCACGAATGTGTTCTGCGGCGGGGGAGTGCGCTGCGCCGAACATGCGGGAAACCCCGCCTTGCAGCACAACGCGGCCGAAACGGCGATTATAACGGCGCAAATTACAAGAATCGCTGCAATTGCCGTTTTTCTTTCGGAGGGCGCGTGACCCCTGCGGCGGCGAACTCTGATTGAAGGTGCCGAAGACAAATGTTTTTTCATGTTGTTATTTCCTGTTCAATATTTTTCGTGCAAAGTATAATATTTAAATGAACACCGAATTAACCCGTGCGGGCGTCACTGCGCGCCTTTGAAGTAGTTTCCCGCTTCCTCTGCGGAAACAAGCGTTATTTTTGCATCCTGCACGCGGAAGATTTTGTCGCAAAGGGCAAGTATGCTCGGGCGGTGAGTTGCAACAATGCAGGTCTTTTTTGCTCCGCAATTGCGGTTGAAGCTGCTTCCTTTTGCAATTATATTGCGGATTATCAGCTGCTCCGTCTCAATATCCAGTCCGCTGGTTGCCTCATCAAGCAGCAGTATCGGTGCATCGCGCAGAATTGCTCTTGCAATGGCAAGCCGCTGCGCCTGTCCCTCGCTTATGCCGTGTCCCTTTTCCCCGATGCAGGCATCTATGCCCCCCATTCTTGTTACAAAGCGGAGCGCACATGCGGCATCCAGTGCAGCCGTCAATTCCTCATCGGATGCTTCCGGGCGGACAATGCGAAGATTTTCCGCAATCGTTCCCGAAAAAACCGTGTTGCCCTGCGGAACATAGGAAAACAGCCTGCGATGTTCGGCCGAAACGGTGTGGGCCCTGCCGCTGTCATCCACAAGCTCCGCAAGCCCGCCTTCAGGTCGAATAAGCCCGAGAATCAGCCGAAGCAGCGTTGTTTTTCCCTGTCCGCTTGCGCCGATAACGGCTATTATCTCGCCCGGTTCCGCCGAAAAAGAGCTGCGCGTCAGCACGGGTTTGACAGCCGCATCATCGGAGTAACGAAAATCTATGTTCGTCAGGCGAAGGCTGAGCGGGCGGGAGGCAAGTTCCGCAGCCTGTTCGGGAGTTTCGGCCTGCGGCTCCGGCGGAAGATCCGAAAGCTCGCGGACGCGGTGCGCGGAAACGGCACTGTTCAAAAGCTGCGGAACAAGCTTTATGAATGAAGAAAAACCCGCCGTGATACGCGCTCTCTGCTGAAGGAAGAATGTCATCGTTCCATATGATATTGCGCCGTGCCAAATAAGGCTCAGACAGTATCCGAAGGTTGCAAACGAAACGATATATGACGAAACGGTGAGCAGGATGTTTGCGCGGATAAGGAAAAGGTTGTTGTCAAGGCTTGCCGTTTTGCACTCCTCCTGCTTGCATCGGAATCGCTCGCCGTAGGCTTCCGCCGCGCCGAGACTCTTGACCGTGTCGTAATTGCAGAAAGTCTCCGTTTCAAAGCTCATGAGCGCGCTTTCCTTTTCAAGCACAAGGCGGTGAAAAAGGCGGGATTTTTTCATTAACCCGCGGCTGACGACAACAAGAAACGGTGCGCTGAGCAAAGCAATAAATGCCATGGGCACGTTGTAAAACAGAATCGTGACGAACGAAGACGCGAAAGAAAAGCCCGTTACAATGACGGAGGGAATCCAACTTATTGCAATTGAAGCCGCCGTTTGCGTGTCCCCGTTTAAGCGGTTCAGAATGTCGCCGCTCTGAAATTTTTTAACGCCCTGCCAGTCCGCCCGCATAAGTTTGTCGAAAAGTTCCGCCCGCATATCGTTGTTCACCCGAAGAGCAATTTTTGCGGAAACACGCGACTGAAGGCTTGAAAACACAAGCCCCGCAACCGCACTTGCCGCAACAGCAGCGATAAGCAGCCAGAGTGAGCCGATTTTTCTGTTTATAACAATATCTATTGCGTACTTGCTGATGATTGCGGAAACAAGGCTCAGTGATGCACTGAGCACGCCGAACAGTATCTGAATAACAACAAACCATTTGTACTTTTTTGTGTAACCGAAAATCCAGCGCATATCCGAAAAGAACTCCTCTGCCGAGCCGTCCCGGAAACTGCCGAAAATACGTTTTACAATGCCTGCCGGACCGCGTCCGCCGCTTTTTTGTTCGGTCTTTTCCAATGTGTTCACCCTGTTGAATCGAGAATCAGTGTCCGCAGCGGCATGTGCTGCTCGGGCGCACACCTCTGCATTATGGATTATAACAAAAAACGGGTGAAATAACAATACGCTGAAAAACATTCAAACTTTTTGCAAAATGCGAAAAAAGCAGCGATAAACCGCGCAATGCGGCATATTGTTTATTATCTGCCGTTGTGAATGCGATGCTCCGAACGATTGTTTTTCCGGTTGAAAAACTTTAACCAATCGTATTTTGAGCGGAAACATATGTTCGGAGTTTTTGAACCGGCATCGGGAATCCGCAAAACATGCAGGAATTTTCGAAATACTTCCGATTTATGAGAACAAGCTTTAAGGGAACAGGATTTGAGGGAACGGGATGAAACTTGTTGTTAATGCTTATGCCCGCAGCGGAGCAAGGAGTGCGGACCGAATTGAAAAAACGGCGGGGAAGCTCCGTTCCGCCGCAGCAATGGTGTTTGTCGCCGGCAGCGGCTTTTTTCGCTCCGGCGTTTGCGGAGAAGTTTTTGATATTCCGACCGTTGATGAGGGCGGAGGGGCGGTGCCGTCTTTCATCGCAGCCGTGCTTCCCGCCGAAACCGATTCGGAAATTGCGGTATTAAAAATCGACGGAGACGGCAGGCTCACCGACGTTGCGGCTCAGTGCATACACTGGGATGCGGGCTGTTTTGAGCTGTGCGTATTGCTGAACGAAAAAAAACGCTCGGAACCCGAACCCGCACGGCTCGGGAGCGTTGATTTTCCGACAGGAAACGGCAGGCAGCGAAGGGTTGCGCTTTTTCGTGACGGCGGCCTCAGAATCTCCGTTGAAGAGAGCGGGCAGGAACGAAGCTGGTATGTTTGCGGCGGCACGGACGGGAAAGCGCATGTTTTGGACGTCGGAAGGGAAAGGCTGCTCGTTATTCATGCCTCGGGCTGCCGCCGATGCGAAAATTCGGAAGCCGAAACGCCCATTCTCGGTTTTAAATGCGGCTGTCGATGTGAAAAACTTGTTGCTCTGAACGACAAAATCGAGGTTGCTGCCGCTCTTGCCGGGGAAATCTGCCGCATTGAAAACGGATACCTCACCGCGATTGAGCCGCTCGGAACCGTTTTGGGACATGAAAAGCGAACAAGGTATGAGTTTTTCGGCGGTTCACTGCGCGAATTGCCGCCGGAAACGAGCTTTTTCACAAATCAGGCGCATATGCCGAACTCCCCGCAGGAAACTGCACTTGCATTGATGCAGGCCGTTCGGCTCGGCAGGGAGGATGAGGCCGATGCTCTGCTTTCCCGCGAGCTTGCCGAAACGCTCTCGTTTGCGGAGCTTTGTGATTTTTTTGGGAGCTTTGCGGACGAAAGAATTGCCCCGTCGGGGTTATGCGAACCGACTGCATATGATAATTCAACCGCCGAAAAAATCATCGTCGGTGCGATAAAAACAGATGCAGGCGGGCTTGTCCGTGCGGAAAAATTCGTTTTCACGATTGAAAACGGCGTTGTGACGGATGTTGAAGGGGAGGATTAATTCCAAGCGAACCTGTGTTTTTGCCGACTTATCACCGCATTTCTTTCGTCCCGCAGTCAGGCGCGAAAATCCTCCTCCGCGATTTTCCACAGAAGCCGAACGACTTTCTCCGCGCACTGTTCCTGCGCCAAAAACTCCGAAAAAGCGGATGTGTTCCAGTAGGCGGAGTACATAGCGATTTTTGAATACAGGCGATAGGCGCGAAACTCCTGCGGCGTAAAATTATAATATTTACGGATAAGCTCCGTGCTTTCGGCGTATGCTTTTGTAAGCATCCGATAGATCTCGTCCGCACTGCGGCTCTGCATTATCTCATCGTTATAGAAAAAGTTCAGGGCCGCATTTGCAAGGTAATTCGCGATAACTTCCGTTCCGGACATATTGAAATCAAACAGTCCCGAAATTCGACGGTTTTCGTCCACGCACAGGTTGGAGAAATTCTCGTCTCCCTGGAAAACGCAGCGCGGAAGTTCTTTGTAAAACGATTTTAATTCGCGGCGGATTCTTTCGTTTTCCTGCGCCAATCTTTCGGCAAGGGCATATTCTCCCGCTTTTTGAAGATCCGCCGTCAGGTGATTAAAATTATCCTGCTTTTCATCAATTTCAAGTCCGTCAAGTTTATCATAGGGTGAAAGGTCGAATATCGAATACATTGATACCGTGTCCGTCAAGTCCACGTTTCTGTATTTCTCGGCAAAGCGGGCAATGAAAATTCTTCTTTGAGTCCGCAGCTCCTCAAGGCATCCGTCCTTCACGTCGTCGGCAACGGTTTCGTCCAGATATTCGGAAAGATAGCAGATGTTTCCGTCCCGCTCAACAATGAACCTGCCGTCTTTCGCTTTAAGGAATTTCGGCGCATGCATTCCGAATTCGCGATAGCGTTCTATCAGCCTGTTCAACTCCTCCAATCGCCCGTCCGTCATAACGGGTGCCGAATTGATGCGCAGAACGTACTTCCTGTCAATCAGGTAATTGTGGCGGATATCCGAATCTCCGTGCGACGAATCCGTAAATTCCACTGTTTGAACGGAATCCGCACCGAACAGACGCAGCAGCTCCCTGACCGTGCCGTAAATTTCGCTTCCGTTTTTTATCTCTGTTTTTTCCATATCCGCCTCCGAATCAATCATTTGCTGCCGAAGCACTGCAAGTATAGCACAGAAAGCCTGCAAATTAAAGGGACATGAAGCATTCGGGAAAGAATCGCGAAGCATTCGTGAGCGAATCGCAAATTGCGGCATCCGCCGACCGCCTTTAAAAACTGCTTGCATATTCCCGCACGGGGCATTATAATAAGAATGCCGATTCAGTGCATTTTCATTTTATGAAAAAGGTTCGGTTATGCCCTGCCGTTCCCGATGCCCGCATACAGCAATCGGCGGCTTACCCCGACGAAAACGGGAATCTGACGCACGGAGGAAACGAATGCGAGTTTTTAAAACTATGTTTGCCGCGCTGCTTGCGGCTTTGATGCTTGTGAGCCTTCCCGGCTGCAAAAAAGAAAAGGAATTTGTTGTGCCGAGCAATATGACGCGCGAGGAAGCTGCTCTGTTCACGGCGATTGCAAATGTTTGCCCCAAGGATGACAACCATTCAAAAGTCGAATATCTGACTTTCTTCATCGAGGGCTGGAGCTTTGACAAGCTCCCTCCCGAAATTACCTCCTATCTCACAGAGTACTGCGCAAACAGCGGAGCGAACCTTGTTCAGCTCAGCTATGAGGATCTTGTTGCCCAGGGCTATATCACAAAGGGCGACGGCGATTTTTACAAGACCTATGACGACACCTACAAGATGGGGTTGGGAAAGATTTTCACATTCACCCTTAAGGACGGCGAAAGCACCGATGCGGACACATGCACGGTTGCCGTCAAAGGCTTTATTTCCGAAAGCGACACAAGCGGGTTTGACGTTGAGCTTCAATACGTTGACGGCGCATGGAAATTCGTAAAATATTCCAATGCATGGAATCAACACCAGTTCTTCACTCCCGAACCGGAAAATTCGGACGGACCCGAAAAAGGCTGATATCACCGTTATCCGAAACACCGAACCGGAATGAAAAGCCGAATTTGCATCTGATTCTGCGGGGCTGCCGTGAGCGGCTCCGCTTTTTTTCATATTTCTCGCGTAATTTTTGCCAAAAAGCTTGAAAATCGCACCGTTCTGCGCTATAATCCGCTTGAGGTGAGAAAAGAATGAATAGTAACAAAAAACTTTACAATCTTTTTTTAATTTTTGTTGCTGTTTCGATGCTTTTTGTGTCGGTTTTCGGCGGTTTTTCCGTTGCAGACACAAACACCGAAAAAAGCGAAAAGTCTGACGATAATTATTTATTGTCCGATATTCCCGACGAGCTTGCGGACGAACCGCCCTTTGACGCCGAAGCCGTTTCCGAAAAGGATGCGGAGGATTACCGCAAATGGGCGCAGCGCGATCCGCGCTGGGGGCAGCTCCCGATGGGTGCAAGCGGAAAAACGGTGGCGCAGATCGGCTGCCTTGTAACATCCGTAACAAAGATAATTATTCAAAGCGGATACAGAACATCCGACACGTTCAACGTTGCAACGCTCGTTAACTGGCTGAATGCCAACGGCGGCCTGAGCGACGACGGCAACCTGTATTGGTACAAGCCCGCGCAGATGATAGACGGGCTTGAATTTGAAGGTATGGAGTATTACGAGGGTGATTCTTCCTCCGCCGCAATGCAGGAAAAGATAATGAGCTATGTGCGGCAGGATAAGCATGTTATTCTGACTGTAAAAAACTATGGGCATTACGTTGCCGTTGATAATGCAAAAAGCATTGCGGAAGGTCGTGTTTATATCATGGACTCGCTGAACAATGTTGCGGGAAACGCGGATGTTGCGCTGGATTCCCGTTATCCGTACGTCAGCAGGCTGTGCATCTATTCAGGCAATAATCCCAACGATTCGGACTACATCTCCCGGTGCAGCTTTGAAATGACGCATCTTGAGGCGCAGGTCAAATCAAGAGCAACGCTGTTCTCCCTGCCCTGCGACGCAAGCGCGGGGTTCGGCTCGGTTGCCGTTTCAACCGCCTCTGCCGGCGAAAAGCTCGTTGTAACAGGCGACCTTGTAAACACCCTCGGGCAAAGCTGGCACCAAGTGTTTGTTAACGGTTCGCATCTTTATGTGAAGCAAACCGAAATCGGATTTGTGCGGTTTTTGGATGATATTGAAATTCAGTCCGAAACGATCCCGCAGGGAACGCTCCCTCTCGGAAGGTCATTCGCACTTACGCAGACCGTCGTTTCGCGGCACAGCATAACGCGCATTGAGGGCAGGTTTGCGGACGGCGACGGGGATACGCTCATGTCCGCAGCGGTGCTGCCCGGCGTTCACGGCGGGTTTGACATATCCGGCACGGCTGTTGACGCCGCACTCCGTTTCGGAAACCTTGCCGCAGGGCATTATGCCTACGAACTTAAAGCGATTGTTACGGCAAGCTCCTCTCTCACAAGCCGAACCAAAACGTTTACAGAGATCCTCGTCTGCCCGTTTTCGATTGAGCTTGAGCCGCTGCGCACGTACACAGTCACATTTAAGGACGGAATGACGCGCGAAGTCCTTTCGCAGCAAAACATATACTACGGTTTTTCCGCCGTTGAACCTCCTCTGCCCGTGCACAACGGTTATGTTTTTTACGGTTGGTCGGAAGACTTTGATAATGTTCGGAGTAACCTTCATGTCTATGCAAATTTCGGCTTGCCTTACCTTATCGGCGCGGTTGAATTTACGGACGCGCTGAGCATTCTTCGCCACTCAATGGGCATCAGTGTTCCCGGAATCCTGCTCGCCGCCTGTGACGTGAACGGGGACGGCACCGTTGATTCCGTCGATGCACTGATGTTGATGCGGCGGCTGCTTGCGGCACGCGCATTTTGAGCATACGTCGGTTAAATTAAGTTAATTAACAAGCTGCATTTGTGCAAAATGCGGGCATTTCGGTCTGCATCTGCTGCGCAAATGCAGTTTTTAATTTTCAAAGGCGATTATGTCCTTTTTTGTACTTCAAATTGAATTCCTTCCACTTTTCGATAGATTATAGATTTTTCTTGACTTCAGTCCCCGTTTCTGGTAATATTATTCGGACAGATTTGCTTCGGCGTTTTAAACACGATATGCACCGCAGCGAATCAACAAACATAACACGGAGGAAAACCGAATGAATCTCAGGAAAACTGCTGCACTGCTGCTCTCGCTCATCATGTGCTTCAGCCTCATCGTTCCCATCGGCAGCTTTGCCGAAGGGACCGTCACCGCTGCCGATAACGCAAAGCGCAGCGAAGATCTGCTTGCTTTTGCCGGCAGACTGCACAACATGACCGAAAAGTATTCCGCTGAATATACCAAAAAAGCAGCGGATACCGACCCCTATGCAAACGGACGAATCATCGTCAAGAGCGCCGAAGAGCTGGACTACACCGGCTCCGTTGCGCATGTAAACGGCTACAATGACTGGCACATTATTCAGTACAGAACTTCCGAAGAAGCGCGCAAAGCGGCCGAAGCTTTTGAGCTTGTAAAGGGCGTTCAGTATGCCGAACCCGATATCGTCATGCAGGCGGATCAGGAACCCGGCGTGAACGAATTCCTCAGCTGGGGCTACGGTGCGGACTATGTTGATGCTTTCAACTACAATGAGTGGATGCTCGACTATGCCGGCGGCGTTGAAAACCTTCCCGAAGTCGTTGTTGCCGTTATCGACACCGGTTACGACAGCGATCACCCCTATCTTGTCGGCAGATCCGTTCCGGGTTATGACTTTGTAAACAACGACAGCAACCCCGAGGATGACCACGGCCACGGTTCCCACTGCGCAGGCACCATCATTGACGGCAACCTTCCCAACGTCAAAATCATGCCTCTGAAAGTTCTCGATGCCGAGGGTTACGGTAATTCCGCAGAGATCATTCTTGCAATGGAATACGCTTCCCTCAACGGCGCGGCTGCGGCAAACCTCAGCCTCAGCGGCCCCTGTGACACCGACCACAATGCATACGTTGAAGTTGTTGCCGAGGGCATGGCACACAACGACATCGTTTACTGCGTTGCGGCAGGCAACAACTACGGTTCCGATGCTTCCACCCGCTGCCCCGCAAACGTTCCCGACTGCGTTACCGTTGCGGCACACGACAGGAACAAGCGTATGGCCGATTTCTCCAACGTGGGCGAAATCGTTGACATTACCGCTCCCGGTGTCGGCATCCGCAGCGTCCGTATGGGCGGCGGCTACACCGAAATGGACGGCACCAGCATGGCGACTCCGCACGTTGCGGCAGCATGCGCACTTCTTAAAACCTTCAACCCCGACATGGGCGCATTCGAAGTTATCAACACTCTCAAGGGTGCTGCCATCGATGTCGGCATCGAAGGCGGCGGCACCGGTATTCTGAACGTTACCGACCTGCTTAAGTTCGACAATATCATCAACGGCGAAGGCAGCTTCCTGCACTTCACTTCCGCAAGCGAATATCCTTGGAATGCGGATGCAAACTGCGCATTCAGCGGCAATGCGGGCGTGAACAACAGCACTTCCGTCCTCAGCGCAAAAGCAACCCTCGGTTCATATCAGCGCATCAGCTTTGAATACAAAGTCAGCAGCGAACAGAACCACGACTATCTCCGTTTCCTTGCAAACGGCGAAGAGCTGTTCTCCGCAAGCGGAAGCCAAAACTGGCAGACCTACACCTGCTACATTCCCACCCACGGCGATGTGCTTCTCACTTGGGAATTCAGCAAGGATGCAAGCGGCGCGGCAGGCGACGACAAGGCCTACATCCGCAACGTTGTGCTTGAGGAAACTCTCAGCTCCGTTATCAACACCGGCAACGGCAACTTCCTGTTCGAGGGCAACAACTATCCCTGGACCGTTGACGGCAATGCTGCAAAGAGCGGCAATGCGGGCGTGAACAACAGCACCTCCGAAATCAGCACCTCCGCAAACATCAATTCCGGACTTACCTTCCGCTTCAACTACAAGTTCGACGGCGGCGCAGGCGATAAGTTCCAGTTTGTTGTTGACGGAAATGTTGTTCTTGAAGTTTCAACCGCATCGGATTGGACTCAGTACGATTACCTCATCGAAGAAAGCGGCGACCACACCTTTGCTTTCCGCTATGTTAAGGACGGCAGCGGTGCGGCGGGCAGCGACTGCGCATGGGTCAAGGAAGTTAACCTGCTCTACACCCTCGAATCCGCACTCAACGTTCCCGGCGGCGAGCTGAACTTCACCAGCACGGGCAGTTATCCCTGGGCGGTTCTCGATGACTATGCAAAGAGCAGCAACGAGGGCGTGAACAGCAGCACCTCCGCAATCTCTCTCAGTCTTACCATGAGTGCGGGCGAAACCCTCACCTTCCGCTACAAGGTCAGCAGTGAACAGAACTACGACAAGTTCATCTTCACCGCAAACAACACTCAGGTATTCTCAAAGTCCGGCAGCCTTGCATGGGAGGAATACACCTACACCGCAGCTACCTCCGGCACCTACAACTTTGAGTGGAAATACACCAAGGACAGCAGCGTCAACCGCAACGATGACTGCGCATATCTTGACGATGTTGAATATCATTCCAATGCGATCCCCGGCGATTCCGACGGCGACGGCACCGTTACCGTAAGCGATGCACTGCTTGCAATGCGCTATGCAATGGGCACCGTTACAAACATCAATGTGAATGCAGCCGATATTGACGGCGACGGCAATGTTACCATCACCGATGCCGTAACGATCCTCCGCATGGCAATGACCGCATAACCTTGACTCGACCGAATCGGTTCGGTTGAATCGAACTTAACCTACCGACAGGGACTGCCCGCAGACATGCGGGCGGCCCCTGTTTTTTGATTACGGTTCCACGAATAAGTTTTATTTCCCGGGAAATACAGCTTCGTTTCCCGAGCCCGGCTCAGACTTTTCTCAATCACGGCTTTTTTAAGAAAACGGCTCTTTAATTCGGCGGCGAAATGCGTTATAATAGAATACCGGTTCAAACCGCAGGCATTCAAATGCACATATCACTCTGAAAGGGTTCAAATAAATGGCAGCAACAGGTTCAAACGGCGCAAAGAGACGCTCCGGACGGGGCTCCGCAGGGCGCAGCGAACAGCGGCCCGCTTCCGCTTCACGAAACGGAAAAAAGCAAAGCGGCAAATCCGCCGATTCGGCCGATACCAAGCGCGAGATAATCGGAGTCGTGCTTATACTTGTCGGCATCATACTCGGCATATTCTGCTATGCCCCCCGTTCGTCCCAAGGGGTCATTGCGGCAATTGTGCCTCTGCTTTTCGGCATTTTCGGCATCGGAATGTATGCAGTGCCCGTGCTTTGTGCGGCACTCGGAGTTTGTGTTATCGCAATTCGAAAGGACAATTCCCGCACGGGCACGATCGTTTGCGCAGCCGCATTCGCGCTGCTTTCGTTCATTCACCTTGCCGAATATGCAAAATTGATTCCCGCCATGAACTTCGGAGAGGCTGTTTCCCATGCATGGTCCGCAGGCAGCCGTCTGCGCAGCGGCGGAGGTTTTTTCGGCGGAAGCCTTGCATACCTTTTTGCAAAGTTGTTCGGCGTCACGGGCGGATGCGTTGCACTGGCGGGCATTGATATTATCATGCTGCTTGTTATCACAGGGCTTTCCCTCCGAAAAACGGGCAAAAAGCTTGCCGAAAGCGTTGCGGAGGCTCACGCCGTTTCGCGTGCCCGCCGACAAACCGAGCTTTACAACGAAAAACTTGACGACACAAAACCCGAGAGAGGGCGCAAAAAACAAAGCTCATCCAACGAGCCGCAGTTTGACGAGGACGGATTCCTTGTTCATTCCGGAAAACCGCTCACGGCTGGGGACAGCGATTACGGGGCGGAAAGCGGCGAACAGGTTTCCTCCCTTGCAAAACGCAGCAAAGCCCGCAAAAGGCAGGAAGCGGAGATGTCCGCACGTTCCGAAAACGGGAATGCGGCGGACATTGCCGAAACCGTCGGCACATCCGATTTCACCGCACGGCGCACCCCGCAGAAGCGCAGGCCTTTCGGCACCGCAAAAAACAATGACGAACTTGAGTTTTTCCCCATTTCGGGGCCGCTCAAAACAACAAAACCTCAGAAGCACAGGCGCAGCGGAAAACGTGAACTGAAAACAAGCGATTTTGTTCCCTCCGATGTTGATGTTGACAACGGGTCTCGGGAGGATTTTCCTTCCTACGGCGATGAACACATTGACATTCCCATGAACCTTTCCTATGCCGATGTCGAACGCGACGAAGAGGGCTTTGCTCCTCCGACAGCGGATGACGACATGCCTTTCGAGCCGGATTATTCCAACGAGTCTTCCGATTCGGCTGTTTCTGCGTCGGAAGAGCCGTTTGACAGCCCCGCCGCCGGAGATTCAACCGAAGCCGATGATGACTTCCTGCGCGGCATTCCGGTGACACGCATGGAAGACATTCCGCCGCAAAGCACCACGGAACAGTCCGAAACGGCGCAAAGCGGCTTTTCCGCAGAACGCAAATCAACACCCGTCGGCGGCAATGATTCTTCGCAAGGCGGCAGTCCCTCGGGAAACACCGTCTCCTCCGTCGTTCCCGCCGCCGTGATCGAATACCAACGGCCGCCGTACAGCCTTCTGCGCCTGCCCGACCCTGCCGCAGCGGTTGCATCCGAATCGCCGACGGAGAAGGCAAAGGTGCTTATCGAAACGCTCAACAGCTTTAATATTTCCGCACGAATTGTAAATATCAGTGTCGGTCCGGTGATAACAAGGTTCGAGCTCCAGCCCGCACAGGGGATCCGCGTGAACCGCATCACGACCCTGAGCAACGATATTGCACTTGCGCTTGCGGCTCCGCGTGTCCGCATCGAAGCGCCGATACCCGGAAAATCAGCAATCGGCATTGAAATTCCGAACAAGGATACCGCACCCGTGTACCTCCGCGATGTGCTTGAAACGCGTGAATTCAACTCTGCAAAATCCCCGCTCACAATGGGCTTGGGCAAGGATATTGCGGGCAAAGTCGTGCTTGCGGATCTTGAAAAAATGCCGCATATGCTGATTGCGGGTCAAACGGGCTCCGGTAAATCCGTGTGCATCAACACAATCATCAATTCGCTGTTGTACCGCTGTTCGCCCAAGGAAGTCCGCATGATTCTCGTTGACCCGAAAGTGGTTGAACTGCAGTGCTACAACGGCATTCCGCACCTGCTGATTCCGGTGGTGTCCGACCCGCACAAGGCGAGCGGCGCGCTGGCGTGGGCAGTTGGGGAAATGATGGACCGCTACAACAAGTTCCAGGAAAAAGGCGTCCGCGCCATCGACGGCTACAACGAAGCGCTGGATGAGGACGAAGAGCCGATGCCGCGCATCGTGATTGTCATCGACGAATTGGCGGATTTGATGATGACCTGCAAGAAGGAAGTCGAAGAGCGCATCTGCCGTCTGGCGCAGCTGGCGCGCGCGGCAGGCATTCATCTGGTTGTCGCGACGCAGCGACCGTCGGTGGATGTTATCACGGGCTTGATTAAGGCGAACATCCCCAGCCGAATCGCCTTCAAGGTGTCCTCGAACGTGGACAGCCGAACGATTCTTGACCGCAACGGCGCGGAACAGCTGCTTGGCTACGGCGACATGCTGTATATGCCGATGGGCGAATTCACCCCCATCCGCGTGCAGGGCTGCTTCCTGACCGATGACGAAGTGAACGGCATTACGGACTTCATCCGCCAGTATTCGCCGGCGAACTACGACAGCGGCGTGCTGGATGAACTCGACCGCTTGGCGAACATGGGCAACGACGGCGACGAGGACGACCCGGATGCGAATTCGACGGTGGACGAATACTCCTCCGCTGACCGCGACCTTTTCTCGCAGTGCGTGGAAATGGCGGTACGCGACCGTGAAGTCTCGACGAGCCTGATTCAGCGCCGCTTGAAGCTTGGTTACGCGCGCGCCGGGCGCTTGGTAGACGAAATGGAGCAGCGCGGCATCATCTCCGCGAAGGACGGCGCGAAACCCCGCCGCTGTCTGATTTCGATGGAGCAATACGAAGCCATGAAAGCCAGCGGGGAGCTGAAGTAAGGGGAGGCGCCAGAGGCTCTGCC
>OHTJ01000582.1_pt1 | contig 14185 bp, 10 predicted proteins | sample 1578921 | NCBI WGS metagenome assembly OHTJ01 (sample SAMEA3879582, study PRJEB24766) | human gut metagenome | biome: human-associated habitat; feature: feces | place: USA | collected 1985/1987
CGGCTGCGCTGCTCCTGCCGGATGACCGCTTGCAGAAGTTCCGGGTCACGGGGCTGCATTTCATACCGCACGAACTCTCCAAAATATTTGTCCGGGCGGCTGTCGAAATGCTCTTTCGGGCCAATCTCCCGCATCCCGCTTTCGTAGATCAGACGGTTGGCACCCACGGGCAGGGCGGCTTCCCGGATATGCTGGAAATGCTGCTGGTAGTCCAGTTCATACAGATTGCCTTGCACGGTTCCGTTGGCCGCACCGGTCAACTCCACTGCATAGGCAAGAATCCTGTCATGGGTCTGTTCACCGCAAAATTTCCATGTATTGTAGGCTTGCGTGTCTTTGAGCAGCACGTCCCGTTCCCGGAAGCAGAATGTTCCAGAAGGCCGGGACAGCCACAACAGCAGCTTATCTTCCGGCTGGTCGCTGCGGGCGGCCTCCCGCAGCATTTTGATGTCATACGCAAAATCGCTCTGATAGTATGCGGTGTTCTGGTGCATAATGGCTTCCAGCGCAGCGATCAAGTCCATATTTTCAAATTTTTGCACGGCTTATACCTCCAATTCCTTTGTCTTTTCCCGTGGCTGCGTTTGCTTGCTCTGCTCCTTTTTTGCGGCATCCAGCTGTGCCCGGATGGACGGCTTTTTCGGTTTTGCGGCGCGGGACTTCTTGGTTTTCGGTGCCTTTTCCTCGGCCTTGACTGCGGCGGCAAGGTCCGTCAGAGAAATTTGTTCCCCGGCTTTTGCTTTTGCCTCCAATTCGCCCAGAGAGGGCGCGTTGTTCAGAACACCGTCAATCATGTTTTCGTTTTGTTCGGTGGAAAGTTCTGCGGTGCGCAGCGGATTTTCCCGCAAGAACTCCGGCACCTGCTGGAAGCCCACACTGTCGCAGTAGTGGGCGGTGTACTGCCCGTTCAGATGAAGCACCACCACATCCGAAACGGACAGTGAATGTCCCTTGAAGTCTGCCGGATGGTCCACATTGAACGTGCGGTAGATGTCCTCCAAGGTGGTACCAGCAGTCAGCGGCGCGGCGTAAACTTCCGTATAGTTGGCCTTGTCCACAGTCCGGCCAGCAGCCTGCAGGCGGTCGTAAGGTTCAAAACGGTAAACGCGGGTGGAATCCTCATTGCGTAGCTGGTAGATGGAAAAGCTGTCCTGCTGCGGTGCCTCAAAACCTGCCGCCGCGTATTCCTCTACGGTCATTCCGGCAGCGGCCGCTTCCTGCGCGATCTCGGCCTGCACCTGTGCCTCGTAGTCCTGCAAACTCTGGTCGAAGTCGGCCAACTTGGGCGGTTCCGGCAAGTCATACCGGCCTTGGTTGAGCATCGAGCGGCAGTCCTGCACATAGGCCACAACCGCAGTGTAATAGGAAGTCTGTTCCGGCAAAATATTCTGTCCTTCCCGCAAAGCGGTGGTGGCCGTCTGCTCCATAACCGAAAGATTGCAGTGCTGTTTGAGGTACGGAATAAACTCGGTCAGCACCATTTCCCGCTCTGCCTTGTCCTGCTCCCACGCTTCCGGGCCTTTGTTGTGCAGAACAAAATTCTTCCAGTTTTCATCTTTGGCGTAGTATTCGTGATAGTTCTGGATATGTTGCACCAAAGAGCCCTCTCCATCACCAAAATCCTGCCGCCCCTCGTAGCTGTCCGGCTGGCCGTTCAGGGTAAAATCAATGCGGAATGCAGTCTTATCGTACCAGCCGCCCTCGTAACCGTCCTTTTCCCGTTCTGTGTGCTGGGCCGTGTCCAGCTCTTCAAAGACACGGTTTGCCACGGACAGCGGCATGGTTTCGCCGTCCTGCAGCTTGTCGCTTTCACTCCACAGAATTGTGACTGTGGGCTCTGCGGCAGGGTCAGGAATTTTAGCAGGTTCGGGAAGTTCATTCGCTTTTTCGGTTGCCTCTTGGAACGCTGCCAGTTTATCACCCAACAAAACTTCCGACACTGTGGTTGTCTGCCCCAGCAGATTGAGGACTTCTTCTTCGGCATCTTTTAAGGTCAGACCGGGTGCGTCCAGCTGCCCGCCGTCCAGAGCCTTATTATCCGGGCCATACAGTGTGTAGTCATAGCCGGAATCGCAGGTCTGGATGAACAGCGTATTGCCGTTGTCCAGCGCAAATGCAGCCTCCTGTGCAGTGGAAAGTTCTGTTTCCCGCTGCTGGCGCAGTTCTGCCAGATGTTCGTCCAGCGCAGAGATCAACTCATGGGCCGCGCTGCGGATAATTTCCAGAGAGGCTTTCAACTCGGCCAGTTCCCGGCCCGAACTCCACCCGGCCACATAACCAAAGGAATACTCGGATGTGTCCAGCCCGTAGTGCTGGCAGACTGCATAAGCTACGCTTTCGGCCTGCACCTCGCGGGTGCGGCTGTCCGGGCGGTTGGTCTGTTCCGGGTCGGTGGGGTCGATGGCGTGAAGTTTGGCGTGGGCAATTTCATGGATAGCCGTCTTGATGGTCTGTAACTGGCTCATGCCCTCTTGGATGGCAATGCGGTTGTCAAGCAGGTGGAAATAACCGTGCGCCCCGCCCTCGATGTCCTCAAACCCGATGGGCACCGGGGAAGCTTGCTCCAACGCTTTGAAAAAATCTTGATAGTCCTGCACGCTGCCGGACAGTTCATTCACTGCGATAGATGGCAGCGGTTCGCCCTCGGTCTGGCTGACATCGAACACGGAAACCACCTTAAAGGCCGGAATCTGCACCGTTTTTTCTTCCGTCAGCGGCTTGCCGTCCTTGTCCAGAATCGGCTTGCCCTGTTCGTCCAGCTTTTCCATCTTCTGCTTGACCTTGTACGGCGCAGGAGCAAGGATTTTGATGCCTTTTTCGCCTTTCTTTACGGTGCGGTGGAACGTGTCTTTCCACTTGTTGAAGCCCGCCACCAGTTGGCCGCCCTGCATGGCGATCAGCAAGGTGTTGTTGAAGCTGTAATTGTGGAATTTTGCCATCGTGGTGAGGTAGGCTTTGTAGCGGTCACTGTCGAACAACTGCTGAATGCCTGTTTCCAGCCGGTCCGTGATTTCTTTCATCCGTTCTGCGCTGTCCTTACCGTTCAGGATAATGGGAATAACTTTCTGCGGTTCTGTTTCAGGTTGAACAGGCGGCGGGATATTGGCTGCATCCCGCATGACTTCCGGCACAGGAAAGGACAGCACCCGGTATTCCTCTGGCACAGGCTGGCCCTCGTGGACTTTCTGCCACACATCCCCGCTTTTGACAATGTAGCCATACTCGGTAAACACGCCCTGCTCCTGCTGGGCCACATACCGGCCGAACTGCGCCGTGTCGATGCCGCCCTTCCATTCTTCCGGCATATCCACCATGCCGGAGCGATTCAGGTAGTAATCTCCTAGCTGGGCAGGCCCGTGCACATCCGGCAGATGCACATAGTAGTCCACGTTTTCGGGAAAGTCGGTGATTCTCCCGATGCTGAAAAGCTCACTCTGCGGGGCTTGCAGGGCGGCGTTCAGCTCTGCGCGTTCCCCGGTAGAGAGTGTTTCCAGTCGTGATGCCAGAAAGTTCAGTTCGTCCACATTGGATGCTAGTACCATGTTGTAGGGAATCGCAAAACGCTTTTTTTCCTCGGCAAAGTAGCCGGAAATGAAAAGGCCCTGCGGATTATCGGACGAAATGCCGATTTGCCGCAGGGCCGCTTGTACCTGTTCGGTTGTAGTGGGCAGGTCCAGCCAGACGCCATCCCTGCCTTGCTGCTGCCGATTTTGCAGCTGGATGGAAAATAATTCGCTCATTTGGTCACACTCCTTTTTTGCTATCCTACGGATAGAGAGAGCCGGTTATGGCAAAATGAATGCTTCACCTTACCATAACCGGCCCTCGTATTTTTGCCTTACTCTTTGCGCTCTACCCGGTAATTGACGTACTTGCCTCCCGTATCTGCTAGAAGCACCGTTGCATCATAGGTTTTGCCTGTTTTCTCGGAGTAGAGGCCCTTGACCTTTGCCTTACCGTTTTTGAGCAGAGCAGCGGCGATCTTCGGTGTGAACGCCTTTTTGCGCTGCTCAAAGAAGCGGTCATTCTTCCACATCACGAACTGACAGCTACGATTCCCGCAGTAGAAGTTTTTCTTGCCCTCATAGACGTTTTCACTGCACCGGGGACACTTGCCGATAATAACCCGTTCCGACTGGAACAGGTTTTGCTTATCTGCACTGATACAAGAATAGGTCTTGACCAGCTGGCGCACCTGCGCTTCAATTTCGGCCATGAACTCGTCCGCGTCTGCATTGCCCTTGGCAATCTCGGTCAGGCGGTTTTCCCATTCGGCGGTCAGGACGGGAGAGGTCAGGCTTTCCGGCAGAACCACCGCCAGATTGATGCCGTCCTTGGTGGGGACAAGCTGTTTGCCCTTGCGCTGCACAAAGCCCATTTGCACCAATTTTTCCAGAATCGCGGCACGGGTGGCCGGAGTGCCCAGCCCTTTGCGTTCCGCATGGCCCAGGCCACCCTCTCTTGCTCCTGCGGAGCAATTCACCTTGTCCTCCGGCATATCCTCGGCCCCGGCCCGCTCCATTGCTGACAGGAGCGTATCTTCGGTGTAGGCTTTCGGCGGGGACGTGAAATGTTCCGAAATGTCAGCCACCGCAGAAAAACTTTGTCCCTCGGCCAGTTCCGGCAGGGTGTTCAGGGTTTCCGTTTCTTCTTCGCCGTCTGCTTTCAGGGTGGAGCGGAACCGCTGGTCGATCTCTTTCCAACCGGGAACAAGCACCGTCTTTCCCTTGGCGGTGAACTCGTTCCCGGCGCAGGAGAACACGGCGGTCACTGTTTCGTACTCGTGGGGTGCGGCCACCGCACAGAGCAGTTTGGAGCAGACAAGGTTCATCAGCTTGCATTCACTTTCGGCAAGACCAGTGAAACCCTGCTTTACAAATTCGGACGTGGGGATGATGGCGTGGTGGTCCGATACCTTTTTGCTGTTCAGAATTCGGCCCACATCCGGGGTAAGTACAAGCCCTTGGGCAAAGGGCAGCAGCCTCAGCAGGTCAGACACAAGATGTTGTGCTGTCTGGCCCATATCCTCGGTCAGATATTGGCTGTCCGTGCGGGGATAGGTCAGCAGTTTCTTCTCGTAAAGATGCTGGGCATAATCAAGGGTCTGCTTTGCCGTGAAACCGAACAGGCGGTTTGCCTCCCGCTGCAAGGTGGTCAGGTCATAGAGCTTGGGCGGCTGTTCCGTCTTTTTCTCCCGTTTGACAGAAGTACAAACGGTAGTTGTGCCTGTGCATTTTTCTTTGAGAGAATTTGCGGTTTCTGCATCCGCAATGCGCCCACTGTCCGCTTTCAAGCTGCCGGACTGGATGCCGACCGTGTAATACTTTTCTTTTTGGAAGCGCAGAATTTTTGCATCCCGGTCCACCAGCATTTTCAGTGTCGGGGTCTGCACCCGGCCTACCGTCAGGGTTTTGTGATACAGCACCGAAAACAGTCGCGTTGCATTGATACCCACCAGCCAATCCGCCTTTGCACGGCAGAGGGCCGATTGATACAGAGCATCATAATCCGAATCCGGGCGCAGGTTTGCAAAGCCCTCCCGGATAGCGGCATCCTCCATGCTGGAAATCCAGAGCCGCTTCACAGGTTTTGTGCAACCGGCCATTTGGTAGACGAAACGGAAAATCAGTTCTCCCTCCCGGCCTGCATCGGTCGCGGCGGTCACACTGTCCACATCCGGGCGGTTGAGCAGAGAGCGCACAATTTCAAACTGCTGTTTCTTTTCGTCCGGGACAATGAACTGCCACGGCTGGGGCAGGATGGGCAAATCTTCATACTTCCACTTGCAGTATTTTTCATCGTACTGGCCCGCTTCCGCAAAGGATACTAGATGCCCGATGCACCAGCTGACAAGATACCCGCCGCCCTGCCAATAGCCGTTTTGCTTTTCATCGGCCCCGATCACGGCGGCAATGCTGCGGGCCACACTGGGCTTTTCGGCAATAACTAAATTCATATAGAACACCATCCTTTTATGTAGATGAAATATGTGGTATAATGATTAAAAAAGGGGTGATACAATGGAAAGAGATATGGTGCTAATCCGAAAAATTCTTTTTGCAATAGAGGAAAAATACACCGACAGGGCTTTATCATATCACGATTTGGGATTGAACGATTATACACCAGAAGTGGTTGCATATCATTGTAGTCTTTTACATGATGCGCAATTGGTATCTTCCTATGTGTCGCGTTATGCAGATGATAGATTGTATGCTTTTTATGTAGGCAGACTAACTTGGGAAGGACATGAGTTCCTAGACAAAATAAAGAATGACACCGTGTGGAATAAAACCCTAAAAGTTATAAAGGAAAAGGGATTGCCTTTGGCATTGGATACGGTAAAAGATATTGCCGCTGCTGTTGCGGCAGCAATGTTACAGGCAGCAATCAGTGATATAAAGGCAGGGGGATAAAATGTTTCAAACGTGCAAGTTCTGCGGCTCACAAATGCAAGGAGAGTATGAAACACTGAGTAGTTCAAACCATTATAGATTTTTCTTTACCTGCCCTAATTGCCACGCGATTTATGAGGGAGAGCGCAAAGAAAGAGGAAATCTTGTTCTTTTGAACGATTCTCGCTGGTACAATCCCAATTCTCACGATTTTGAAAAATGAGAACCGGGTCTGCTCGACAATGGGTAGACCCGGTTCCTTTATGATAAGAGAGATTATTGGGAAATATCATTGGAACTCTCGATTTCAGCCGGTTCCTCGTCTGAATCCTCGTCCTCGCCAAAATCGTACTCGTCCAGATCATCGTGCCCGGTGGTATCGGCCTTAGGCTTGCGGAACTTGAAATAATAGAGTGCTGCACCGCCGCCCGTCAGAGCCAGCACCAGCAGGATCATCAGACTGCCCATGTTGGACTTGGGCTTTTCCTGCGGCGTTTCGGTGTCGGTTTTCACCGCTTCCGGGGCCGTGCAGTTGCGCAGGCTCTTTTCACACAAGGGGCAGTTTTCATTGACATCCCCGACATCACACTTCACGGTGCAGGTGCAGACTTCGGTTTCCTGCGGTTCTTCATCCAGCAGAGCCAGCAAGTCGGCATCATCCACTTGGTTCAGGAAGTGGACAGAGGTTTCTTTGTCCTCGTTGGCGCGGTCAATTAGAATGTAAAAATAATTCCCGGCTTTGGTGGTCACGGTGATAAGCTGTTTGTCCCCGTAGAAATCATCCACCAGTGTTGCGTTGCCTTTGGGCGTGATGGGCATACCCTCCGGCTCCATGCCGCCCGTGGTGGGTTCTTCTTCGATAATCTCCGGCAGAGGTTCCGGGGCAGGGTCAGTACCGCTTGCGAAAGCGGGCATGGAAAAGGAGCAGAGGCAGAGCAGGATAGCCAGCAGTCCGGCTGCAAAACGGCGGTTCCAATCAGGTTTCATTGGCGGCATCCTCCTGTTTGTGGTACGGGGTGGCGGTGGGTGCAGCATTCAGCGCACCGCTGCGCAGGAAGGCCGCGAACTCGTCCGGCTTCATGTTCATGCTGCGCACCAGCTGAATGATCTGCAAGTTTTCCTGTTCAGTCTTTGCAGCTTCCAGTTCTTTCAACTGCTGCTGGTATTCAGAGATTTTTTCTTTGAGCCGTTCAATATCGCGCTCAATGCGGGAAAGTCTTTTTGCCATACAAAATCCTTTCTGGCGTCACGGTAAACGCCCATAGCTGTAAAAATGTTCCTGCCAATATTTTGAGTTGAGGTTTGTGTAAGAGATCGGGTCGCCGCAGTGCAGCATGATGGAATTGCCTACATAGATACCGCAATGGCTCACGCCGGGGGTATCGTAGGTTCCCTTGAAAAATACAAGGTCGCCCGGTTTGACCTGTGCGGCCGAAACAGGAGTACAGAGGTTGTAAAGGCCCTGTGCGGTCTGGCGGCCCACGTTCCAGCCGGAGTGATTCAGCACCCACGAAATGTAGCCGCTGCAATCAAAGCTGGTGCTGGGCGAACTGCCGCCCCACACATACGGGTAGCCAATGTACTTGGTTGCTTCCTCCATCATGGCGGCAAACTTATCTTCCTTTAGTGCTTCCGGGGGAATGTCGTAGTAGGTGGGCTGCTTGATGGTGGACGCATTGGGGTATTGCGCTTTGCCAAACAAATCCGGCCGGTTGCCCAGCGTGCGCATATAGAGCGAATAGGCACTAAGCTGTTCTTCGGTCAGTACTTCCACGGGCAGGTGGGATAAATCCTTGTTTTTCAGCTTGACCGTGCAGATGTAGTATTCATACGGTTCTTGGTAGGTGATAACTTGCGGCACACCATACGGGCCAATAATGACCATCATTTTTGTACGGTAACGTATCTGCATGGTCACGGTCTCGGTCAGGATGTACTGCTTTTCAAAGAGCATTTCAAGTTCGCCCTGCACCTCGGCCAATGTAAAAACGCCATCATGGAGTGCGGACAAAATCGAGATCAGCACATAGGGGTCATGCTCGATTTCGTCCAGATAAAAATGGTATTCATCGTAGTTGTGGGTGGCCTCGTAGGTGTCCAGATACCGTTGCAGCTTTTGTTCCAGCTTGGCGTAGGCTTTCTCTGCACCCAGCATATCCTTGTCCTTGGAAAAGTAAGAGGATGCCGTCACGCCGGTTCCAGCGGTGCCCGCCATCACGGTGCAGGACTGCAAACCCGTTATCAAGAGCAGAGCAAGCAGACCGAACACGGCCACGATCAGAATGATTTTCCAGTTCCGGGCCGCAAATTCGGCCACTCGTTCGCCGCCCTCGGCTGCCAGCTTTGTTACCCGGAAACCGTTCTCTGCGGTGGCGGCTGCACCCTGCGCGGCGGCTTGTCCGGCCTGCCGTGCAGCTTTGGCATACTGCTGTTTGATACGCCGTTTCTGCCACATCCGGGAAATGGGGTTGCTGGCCGCCTGTGCAATTTGCGGATTGTCCCGCAAGGATTTCTGGTAAAAGTATTCTGCATTGGCAGACATGAGCTGACGCTCTGCCTTTTCCACGGCCTTGTAGGGCTTCATCTTGTGGTGCCGGATGCCGCTGCGGATGGCTTTGGCGGTCTGACGCTCCACCAGTTCTTCACCTTTGTGGCCGCCCTCCACGCCCACATTTTCGTGTTCGACCTCGTGGATTTTTCCGTGAGCGAACAGCAATGCTTCCGACAGCGGGCGGCTGGCCGGGTTTGGTTTCAGGCTGGGCGGGCCTTTGTCCTGCTGCTCAAACCGCAGGGTGGATTTTGCCTTGCCGCTGGCGGCATCGTAGATTTTTTCCTTGACCGGGACACGCTTTTTGGGCAGAGCAGCGCGGGCCGCATCCAGCTTGTCGGCTTTCGCTTCCGCCTTTTGGATGTACGGCTGCAACGCCGGGTCTGCCCGTTCTTCTTCGGTCAGTTCCAGACGGGCGGCGGAACGGTGCAGACCATCTTCACTTTCGGCGGTGGCCGCTGTTTCTGCTGCCTTTTTCGCTTTCTTTTTATTTTTATGCCCGTCCTTGATGTCCTCGGCCCGTTCCAGAATTTTTTCGGCCTTGCCCTCGGCATCCGTGGAGTAGTCCTGTTCCGCTTCCCGACTGGAAACATTCTCTACAGTGCCGTCCGCTTGATTTTCCATCACCAGACCATCACGGGTCATGGTCTGGGTGACTTTGGCTTTCGCCTGCAATTCTTTCAAAGTTCTTCACCTCCCATCGGACAGCGGCCCGTTTCAATGTCCGCAATGTATTTGAGAATCGGGAACACCTGCGGCGGCGAAACCGCATTGCCCAGCGTTTTCATCCGCTTGCTGCGGTTCGGCACATCTTCGGTCAGGCGCGGGATGTCGGCGGGTTCTTCGGCCCAAAGGGAATGTCCGTCCATTTGCGCGGGAAACCCATCAGCCACTCTACCCAGTCCGGGTTGAGGTAGGGCTTTTCCAGCGTGGTGGGGGTCATACGGTAGATCACATGAGAGAGCCGCGCCGTCCACGCCTTGCCATCCTTGTTCATCTTGCGATAGCTGCCGTTCGCAGCGATTTGGATGTCCAACCCCTTGCCCACATCCCCGGTGTCGCTGGCAAGGGGCGTGGGAAGCAGCGGAGCCGATGATGAATACCCGTTTCCGTTCGTGCCACGCGCCAACGGCAGCAGCAGGTAATACGAAAACCCGAACATCGTAACCTGCCTGCTCCAAGTCAATGAGCGTTTTGTCGAGCCCCATACGGAGGAAGCCAGCAACATTTTCTCCAAGCACCCAACGGGGCTGCAATTCCCGGATGACCCGCAGCATTTCGGGCCACAGGTAGCGTTCATCGTGGAAGCCGCGCTGCCGCCCTGCGGTGGAGAACGGCTGGCACGGGAAGCCACCTGAAATGAGGGTGACGGTGCGAAGTCCTGTTTTTTCAAAGAAAGCCTCCTTTGTTACAGTGGTGATGTCCTGAAAACGGGGCACTTCCGGCCAGTGGCTTGCCAGCACAGCGGCGGGAAATGCCGCCCACTCGCATTGACAGACCGAAGTAAAACCCGCTGCTTCTGCGGCAAGGTCGATGCCGCCGATGCCGGAAAACAAGCTGAAATGTGTTAAGCTCATAGCTCCACCACCTCGTTGAGCCGGGTGGTCATAATTTTATAGAGCTGGGTGTTTTTCGGAATGGGATTGGAAAACGGCAGCACCACATTTTCAAAAATCAGCAGTCCTTCGCCCGGTTCGGAATTGTCGATGTACTTCTGCTGGTCTGCGGAGAGGTTCAGCCGTTCCGAAAGGATTTTGCGGTCGCCGGATGCCTGATTCAGCAGCGTGATGAAGTCGCTGTTTTCCAGAATGTTCTCGATCTCCGGCGAAGAAAGAAGGTCCTTCACATTCTGGGTGGCGCCCGTGGGCACACCGCCCCATTTGCGGAAGCGTTTCCAAATCTCGGCACTGTACGCGGCGGTCTGTTCCTCTTTCAAGAGCAAGTGGAACTCGTCTGCAAAATACCATGTAGCCCGGCCTTGGCTGCGGTTCTGGGTGACGCGGCCCCATATCTGGTCTTGGATAATGAGCATCCCCAGTTTTTTTAACTGCTTGCCTAACTCTTTGATGTCAAAGGCCACAAGCCGATTATGGATGTCCACATTCGTTTTGTGGTTAAAAACATTCAGCGAGCCAGACACATACAGGTCCAGTGCCTGCGCCACCCGGTCCGCTTCCGGCAAGTGCTGGTCGAGCAGGGCTTGGTGGAGGTCAGACAAAATCGGCATATTCTCCGGGCAGGGGTTTGCCAGATAGGGGCGGTAGATGGCTTTCACGGCACGGTCTATCACGGTGCGTTCAATCGCTTCCAGACCTGTTTTGCCGCCCATGACCAGCTCACAGAACGACAGCACAAAATCCGATTTCAGGGCAAGCGGACTATCATCCTCAGAGTAGTTGAGGTTGATGTCCAGCGGATTTACATAGTCCTTGCTGGTGGGAGAAAGTTTGATGACCTGCCCATGCAGCCGCTTGACCAGCGGATAATATTCGGCCTCTGGGTCTGAAATAAAAATATCGTCAGCAGTCGTTAAAAACACACTGACGATTTCAGACTTGCAGCTCATGGATTTGCCGCTGCCGGGCGTGCCCAGCTTCAAGCCGTTGGGACACCGGGCCTGCTTGCGGTCCAGCATGATCATGTTGTGGGATTTTGCGTTGATTCCGTAGTACATGGCCGCACCGCTCTGGAAAAGCTCCTGCGTTACAAAGGGCACGAACACCGCCACGTTGGAGGTGGTAAGGCTGCGCTGAATCTTTATTTGGTTGATACCCAGCGGAAGGCTGGACACAAGGCCCTGCTCCTGCTGGTAGTCCAAGCGGCAGAGATTGCAGTTGTGCTTCTGGGCAATACTGGATGCCTGAAAGACATTGTTTTCCAGCTCCTGCTCCGTGCGCCCGGTGTTCAGGGTCTGCAATTTATTCAGCAGCTTTTTGGCATCCTCGCCGTAGGTGGCAAGGTCGCTGGGGAGTATATCCATGTCGTACCCGGAACGGACAGCCTTTTTCTGCTCTTGAATCTTCATGGCGTCAAGGTCTGTGATCTTCCGCTTGATGGTCTTGATGGCCTCGGTCTGGTCGATGGCCTGCACATGGAGATTGACCAGAATCCCGTTTTCCGTTTTGAGGAAGTCGGCCAGCATTTCGTCCGAAAGTTCCGGCGCAAGGATTTGTAAAAAGCTCACAGCTCCATATTTGCCGCCCAGTCCAAAAGTCTTGGCCGTGCCGAAGCAGAGGGAGGACGGGGCCACAAAATCCTTGGTGGACAGGCCGGAGGGAGCCAGCCAGTTCCAGTCAAAACGGAACGGTTCGCCGTCCGGGTGGAAGATGCCGTGCAACACCTCCAAACGTTCCCGCCCATCCATGACGTGTGCCACGCAGCCCATGGTCTTGAAATAGCCCAGCAGGTCAAGACCAATGCGGGTCAGCCGCGCCCGTGCCGTTTTCGGGCTGTCGGCCTCGATGGTGAAGGTCAGATATTTGGTTTTGACGATGCCGTTGTTGCCGCTGGCAAGCTGCTTTTGCAGGATGGCGGTGTACTCGGCGCGGATGTCGTCAAAATCATCCCCCTGCGGTGCGATCTCAAAACTTTTTGCGTACTGCACCGGGTCAACTTTGCGATTCAAAAACGAAAGCTGCACATGGATGGAAGCATCCACATAGTTGTACAGGTCGCACAGATGTTCAAAGATGGCGGTGCGGGTCTCCGGCTGAGCCAGCTGATAACTGATGTCCTCGAAGGCAATGCACTTGGAGAATGTGCGTCGGTCAATGCGGCACACACCGTCCGGGTAGATGGCCTCATACGGGATGGTGGCCTGTGCCGTGCGGGGCTTGCCGTCACCCTTGTACTTGCGGATAACGGCATCAATTTCTTTTTTCTGGGCGCGGGTGAGTTTTTTGGGCTTTTCGGTTTCGCGGGGTATCGTTTTTCTGGACAATGGCCTTTACCTCCTGTTCCATTTGGTATTGCCGCACAAGGGCGGCATAAGCATTGTTGGTTTGATAGGGCCTTTCCTTGGGACGGATAAAGCAGCACTGAATCATTTGCTGAATCACCACTTCAAGGGGCTGGCCGTGCCGCTCAAACAGAGCGAACAGCAGTCCCGGCAGCATGGCAAAAATCATCAGCAGGGCCGCCACGCTGTTGGAAAGATAGTTCCGGGCCAAAAAATAAAGCGGTCCGCCCGTTAAAAGCGCACCGCCGAAGCAGACCAGCTGCCGCTTGGTCAGCCCGAATAAGACTTTGGATTTTACATGGGTCAAATCTTTGGGAACGGTCACATACGCCATTCAAACGCTCCTTTCTCAATGGGCACCGAATACGGACTTGCTGATGCTGCCGGTCTTGAACAGACAGAAACAGAGTAGCACGGTGTAGCCCATGCAGCCCCAGATAGCCCCGGCAATGTCCGCCGCGCCCGAAATGTTGCGTATCAGCACCGCATAGATGCCCACGACAATCATAATCAGGAACGCTTGAAAACCCAGTGCCAGCAAAGACTTCAAGTAGTTCTGCCCGGTGCTGCGCCACTCGCTGCTGCCCATGGTCGCCAGCGGGATAGGCCCCAGTGCGGTCACAACATAAATCTCGATCATGCGGCCGTAGGTCACAAGGAAAATACAGATAGACAGGATGTTCATGGTCAGGCCCACCACAAGGGTCTGGAACCACAGGCTGAGCAGACTGCCAATGGTCATGCTTTCCAGCTGAAATTCCAGTCCGGGTATCAGGCGGTCAAAGTGGATGGATGTTTCACCGATGATAACGCCGGAGCTTTGGTTGACAACGCTCTGGGTGGCATCGAACACACCCATAACGATATTCCATGTGTTGCTGACAATGAGGATGGCAAAGGCAGACTTGAAAATCCAGCGGAAGAACATGGAGGTGTCAAAGTCGTGCATATTGTTCTTTTCGGTAATCATCTGGATAAGCTCATGGCACATCACAAGGGCAAGGATAGCCGCTGCAATGGGCAGCACCACCGTTTCGGAAAGACTACGCAGCATATTGAAGATACTACTGTTCCATGCCTGCGGAGTGGAGCCAACGTCCGAAGCAATTTCGCCCACCTTGGCGTTCACGTTGTCGAACAGGCCGGAGAGGTTGCCCGTGATGCCATCTATCAAAATGCCTTTTATCCATTTCTCGATGATCTCACTAATCAAGCAAAGATACCTCCTTTCCCGCGCCCTCCCATGTGAGAGGGAGAGCGCGGCGTAGGATTTTAAGTGTTAGT
>OHTJ01000633.1_pt1 | contig 13380 bp, 9 predicted proteins | sample 1578921 | NCBI WGS metagenome assembly OHTJ01 (sample SAMEA3879582, study PRJEB24766) | human gut metagenome | biome: human-associated habitat; feature: feces | place: USA | collected 1985/1987
GGCCTGCGGCGTCAAGATCGCCAAGATGAGCGGGCGCGGGCTGGGCCACACCGGCGGCACCATCGACAAGATGGAGAGCGTGCCTGGCACCAGGACGGCCTTGACGCAGGAAGAGTTCTTTGCACAGGTCAACCGCATCGGTCTGTCGGTCATCGGCCAGAGCGAGGGCATCGCCGTGGCAGACAAAAAGATGTACGCCCTGCGGGATGTGACCGCCACCGTGAGCTGCATCCCGCTCATCGCGTCCAGCATCATGTCCAAGAAGCTGGCCTCCGGCTCGGACGCCATCCTGCTGGATGTGACCACCGGCACCGGTGCCTTTATGAAGACCGTGGACCAGAGCATTGAGCTGGCTGAGCTGATGGTTGCCATCGGCACCCACCATGGCCGCCGGGTGGCCGCCATGATCACCGATATGGACACCCCGCTGGGGCACAACATCGGCAACAGTCTGGAAGTGATGGAGAGCATGGACGTGCTCAAAGGCCACGGCCCGGCAGACCTGACCGAGGTGTGCCTGCAATTGGCGGCCAACATGCTGGTACTGGCAGGCAAGGGCGATGCCGCCCACTGCCGCGCTATGGCCGAGGCTGTCATTGCGGACGGCTCTGCCTTTGCCAAGTGCAAGGAAATGTTTGCCGCACAGGGCGGCGACATCCGGGTGTTGGATGATTACAGCCTGTTTGCACAGCCCGCCGCCAGCTACGAACTGCTGGCCGAGCAGGACGGCTACATTGTGGCAAACGATGCCGAAAAGATCGGTTCTGCCAGTGTGCTGCTGGGCGCAGGCCGCCAGAAAAAGGGCGACCCGCTGGACTTTGCCGCCGGTATCACCCTGCACAAAAAGCGCGGTGACTACGTCCATAAGGGCGAAAGCCTTGCCACCTTCTACGGCGCTGCGGACAAGTTTGAAGCTGCCGCAGCCGAGTACCGCAGCGGCCTTGTGTACGGCGCTGAAAAGCCGGAGGAAGCCCCGCTGGTGTACGCCCTTGTCACCAAAGACGGCGTAGAGCGGTACTGAGACCGGACAGCAGGGGAGAACCCTGTTTTCCGCGAAAATGCAAGGTCGGGCAGCCCGCAGGCTGACCGACCTTGCTCTTATAACAATTTTTTTTCCGCTGAGGATGCCCAAAGCGTACGCGGTGGGCATTCTAAATCGTTTCGTCCCAAGGGGACTGCTGCACAAAGCTGTGTGGCAGTCCCTTTTTGCGCTTTCACGCTGAGAACAGGCCATCTTGCACAAAAGAACTGTCGCTTTTTAAGCAATTCGCTGTATTTGCGGGACAAACGGTAGAACTTTGCATCGGGATATGGTATACTACACTGTACTTGTATGCCCCGGAAAAAGGGGCTGCCAAAGGAGAAAGGACTTGTTATGAAGATCATTCTGGTGGGCGGCGGCAAGGTCGGCACGGCTCTGGCGCGCCAGCTCAGCGAGGAAGGCCACAACGTGACTGTGGTGGACACCAACAAAGCGCGCGTGGAGCACCTGACCGAAAGCTACGACGTGCTGGGCATTGTAGGCAATGGCTCGTCCATCACCACCCTGTCTGAGGCGGGCATTGAGGATGCGGACGTGTTCATTGCGGTCACCGGCTCGGACGAACTGAACCTGCTTTGCTGCATGTTTGCCAAAAAGGCGGGCCACTGCCACGGCATTGCCCGCGTGCGCAACCCATCCTACAGCCACGAGCTGGACTTTATCAAAAAGCAGATCGGCATTTCCGCCATCATCAACCCGGAAATGGCAGCGGCAAAGGAGATCTCTCATCTGCTGCGTTTCCCCGGTGCCAGCAAGATCGATACCTTTGCGGACGGCCGTGTGCGGCTGATCAAGTTTGCGCTGCCCGATGCGCTGAACGGCGTGGCCATCCGCGAGATCCCTACCCGGCTCAAGAGCGATATTCTGGTGTGCGCGGTGGAGCGTGAGGGCGGGGTCATCATCCCCAACGGTAACTTTATGCTGCAAAAGGGCGATCAGGTCACCTTCCTTGCTACGCAGGAAAAAGCTCACGCCTTCTTCCAGCAGCTGCATCTGCCGGTGCAGCCGGTACGCAACGCCCTCATCGTGGGCGGCGGTGCCATTGCCTACTACCTCAGTCAGGAACTGCTGGAAAACCATGTGCGGGTGCGTATCGTGGAGCGGGACGCAGCCCGCTGCGTAGAACTGGCCGAGCAGCTGCCCGGCGCACAGATCCTGAACGAGGACGGCTCCAACCGCGAGTTTCTGCTTTCCGAGGGTCTGGAATCCACCGAAGCCTTTGTGGCGCTGACCAACATCGACGAGGAGAACGTGCTGCTGACCCTGTTTGCCAAAAAGCACTCCAACGGCAAGCTGGTGACCAAGGTCAACCGTCTGGAATTTGACGATATTCTGGCCGGGCTGGATCTGGGCAGCGTGGTCTACCCCAAGTACATGACCTGTGACTACATCGTGCAGTACGTCCGCGCCCTGCAAAACGAGGCAGGCAACAACATCAAGACTCTGTACCGCATACTGGATGACCGCGTGGAGGCACTGGAATTTACAGTGCACGAGGAGAGCGCCGCTACCGGTGTGCCCCTGAGCCAGCTGCACCTGAAAAAGAACCTGCTGCTGTGCTGCATTACCCGCGGCAGCAAGATTTTGATCCCCCGCGGCGGCGACCAGATCCAGGTGGGCGATAACGTCATCGTGGTCACGCTGGAGCATGGTCTGCACGATCTGCGCGATATCGTGGAGCACTGACGGAGGCGGATTATGAATTATGCGATCGTTTTCCGTCTGCTGGGCTATGTGCTGATGATCGAGGGCGCATTGCTGCTGCTGCCCGCCGCCGCCAGCTTAGTGTATGGCGAGTGGATGGTGCTGGGTGTGTTTCTGCTCACAGCTGCCGTCAGCGCCGGCATCGGCTACGCCCTGCACACCATCAAACCCCGCAGTAAGGTGTTCTATATGCGCGAAGGCTTTGCGGCTACCTCGCTGTGCTGGGTGTTCATCTCGGTGATGGGCGCGGTGCCCTTTGTGCTCACCGGCTGCATCCCGAACCCTGTGGATGCTCTGTTTGAGACAGTCTCCGGCTTTACCACCACCGGTGCCAGTATCCTGCCCGCCGTGGAGGGGCTGCCCAACGGTATTCTGTTCTGGCGCAGCTTCACCCACTGGATCGGCGGCATGGGTGTTCTGGTGTTTCTGCTCTCGCTGCTGCCGCTGACCGGCGGCTCCCACGTCAACCTGATGAAGGCGGAAAGCCCCGGCCCGCAGGTGGATAAGCTGGTGCCTAAGGTACAGTCCACCGCTAAGATCCTGTACGGCATCTACTTTGCCCTTACCATGCTGGAGCTGGTGTTCCTGCTGATTGGCAGAATGCCCCTGTTCGAAGCCATGCTCACCGCCTTTGGTACGGCGGGCACCGGCGGCTTCGGCTTCCGCAACGACAGCTTTGCCAGCTTTTCGCCCTACATCCAGTGGGTCGTGACCATCTTCATGATCCTGTTCGGCGTCAACTTCAACGCCTACTTCCTGCTGCTCATGCGCAAGTTCCGCCGCGCTGCTGCCAGCGAGGAGGTGCGGGGCTACTTTGTGGTCATCGCAGTGGCAGTGGGTATCATCACTGCCAATATTTATAGTATGTACAACAGCTTTGGCGAGGCGCTGCGGCAGGCCGCTTTTCAGGTGGGCTCCATCATCACCACCACCGGCTTTTCCAGCTGCGATTTTGACCTGTGGCCGACCCTCTCTAAAGAGATTCTGGTCATGCTCATGTTCATTGGCGCCTGCGCGGGCAGCACCGGCGGCGGCATCAAGGTGAGCCGTTTCCTCATTCTGGGTAAGACCCTGGCCAAGGAGCTCAAGACCGCCCTGCACCCGCAGGTGGTAGCGCCCGCCCGCATGGACGGCAAGCTGTTGAACCACGAGACCATCCGCACCACCAACGTGTTTGTGGCGGCCTATATCTTTATCTTTGCGGCATCCTTCTTCCTCATCAGCCTGAACGGCTTTGATATGGTGACGAACTTTACCGCCGTGGCTGCTACCCTGAACAACATCGGCCCGGGCTTGGAAATGGCAGGCCCAATGCAGAACTTCGGCTGCTTTGCAGACCCCGCAAAGCTGGTGCTCATCTTCGATATGTTGGCCGGCCGTCTGGAGATCTTCCCCATGCTGGTGCTGTTTATGCCGGATACATGGCGGCGGTTCTAAGCCTTTTTTGGGTACGGGACAAGCATAAAAATATTATTTCGGAACACCGGAGTCTCTATGGACGCTCCGGTGTTCTTTTTTGTGAAAGAAGCTGCAAAGGCAGGTGGCAACGGTTAGAAATTCCTTGCGTTCAGCGCCGCATTGCAGTATGATTATAATATCAATTATCTGACCCTTACCCCTGAGCAGGCAGAACCTTTTTTACAAACGAAATCGTTCTGCATGATAAAGAAGAGAGCAAAAACAATAAAACATACAGGAGGAAATTATTATGGGTTTGATCAAAGCAGGTATGGGCGCACTGGGCGGAACTCTTGCAGATCAGTGGAAAGAATTTTTCTATTGCGATGCGCTGGATAAGGATGTGCTGATGGTCAAGGGCCAGAAGCGCACTTCCCGCCGCAGCTCCAACCACGGCGAGGATAATATCATCACCAACGGCAGCGGCGTTGCCGTGGCCGATGGTCAGTGTATGCTCATCGTGGAGCAGGGCAAGGTGGTGGAAGTGTGCGCCGAGCCGGGCGAGTATACCTTCAATTCCTCCACCGAGCCCAGCGTGTTCACCGGCAACTTCGGCGACAGTCTGGCTGCTACATTCCAGACCGTAGCCAAGCGCTTTACCTACGGCGGCGACACCGGCAAGGATCAGCGGGTGTACTACATCAACACCAAGGAGCTGGGCGAGATCCTGTACGGCACCGCCACCCCCATTCCGTTCCGTGTGGTGGTCAGCGAGGAGCGGGGCTACAAGCTCTCGGTGAACATCCGCTGCAACGGCAGCTTTACTTACCGCATCTGCGACCCGCTGCTGTTCTACACCAACGTGTGCAGCAACGTCTCCACCCAGTATGACGCATCCGAGATCGCACCCCGGCTGAAGAGCGAGTTGCTGAACGCTTTGCAGCCTGCGCTGGCCACCCTTTCTGCCAACAAGGTGCAGTATTACGAGATCCCCGCTCACACGCTGGAGATCTCCGACGCCCTCAACGAGCAGCTGTCCAATGTCTGGCGCAAAAAGCGCGGCATCGAGGTGTTCTCCTTCAACATCAACTCCCTGTCCATCCCGGAGGAGCAGCAGAAGAAGATCACCGAGTGGGAAGAAAACGCCATGACCACCGACCCCACCACCGCTGCCGCCCGTCTGGTGGGTGGTCAGATCGATGCCATGAAGACCGCCGCCGGCAACACCGCCGGTGCCATGACCGGCTTTATGGGCATGGGCATGGCAGCCGGTGCAGGCGGCATGGGCGGCATGAGCGCCCAGAACCTGTTCGCCATGGGCCAGCAGGCCCATCCGGACAGCGTGGACGCGCCCCAGCAGGTCAGCCGCCCCGCACCCGCCCCGGCAGACAGCTGGAAGTGCAGCTGCGGCGCTACCGTTACCGGCAAATTCTGCCCGGAATGCGGCAGCAAAAAGCCGGAGCCGAAGCCCGCTGCGGACAGCTGGACCTGCAGCTGCGGTGCCACCGTCACCGGCAAGTTCTGCCCGGAGTGCGGCAAGCCCCGCCCGGCGGCAGCAGAAGGCTGGACTTGCAGCTGCGGCGCGGTGAACAAGGGCAAGTTCTGCTCCGAGTGCGGCAAACCCAAGCCTGCTGGTACCCCCAAGTATAAGTGCGACAAGTGCGGCTGGGAACCGGCAGACCCCGCTCACCCGCCCAAGTTCTGCCCGGAGTGCGGCGACCCCTTTGACGACAGCGACCAGACCTGACCTGACAAATACAGAGCAATGAAAGGAGCATACCATGATGGGATTCTTTTCCAATCTGTTCGCAAAACAGAACTGCGCCGTCTGCGGTAAGGAGTGCGGCACCCTGCACCGCTCCAAGCTCCGGGATGGACAGTTCCTCTGCGATGACTGCGGCAACAAGTGCTCCAAATATATCCGGCTCAGCGAGCTGACGCTGGACGAGGTCAAGGAGCACATGGAGTATATGGCCCGGATGAAGCGGGTGTTCGACGAGGTGTTCGACAAGACCGAGTTCCGGGTCAACGCATACCCCTCCACCCCGACGCAAATGGGGCTGGTGTTCTGCGATGAGCTTGGAATGCTGTACATCGACGACCGCACCGGCGGACGGGGCAAGATGCCGGAGCTGATCCGCTACGACCAGATCGCCAGCTATGAGGAGTATCTGGACGAGACCCCCGCCAAGGAGCCGGGCCAGGAACCCACCCTCAACGGCGGCGGCCTGAAGCTCAAGCTGGTGCAGCCCCGCAGCATCACCGAGGCCCAGACCCAGCGGGGCATGCGTCCTCACCCCTACATCAAGCAGGAGCTGGTCATCTGCTTCAGCAAGCGGGACCGGCGGGAGATCGGCTATGCCCACATCGCACGGCAGCATCTGGACCACATCTTCGGGGTCCACGATAATGAGACGAGCATGTTCGGCCGCCGGATGTCCAAGGCCGAGGAACGGGAGCTGAAGGGCCAGATGGGCATGATCGGTGCCATGGGTGCCGTGGCATCTGCCGCCATGAAGGGCGGGCAGCTCTCTGAGCAGGAAAAGGCCCGCTTTGTGGAGAACATCAATCTGGCAAACGACGCCCAGACCGGCGGCATGGCAGTGTACAGCCGCCGGGCCGATGAAGCTTTTGCAAAGGTGCAGTGACCCCAAAAGGAGGAACGGATATGAGAAAGATTCAGCGCAGAGATTTCCTCAAGGCCATGGGCCTTACCACCGCCGCCCTCAGCCTGACCGCCTGCGGCGGCTCCGGTGCTGCCAGCGCTTCCAGCGTTTCCAGAACGTCGCCCCGCAGCTCCCGGTGGTAATAGGTCACCTCCCAGAGATTGGCCAGTTCCTCCGTAATGGGGATCAGCTTTTCCCGATCGAAACCAAATTCTTTCAGATAGTAATCCGGCCAGATCTCCTCCGGCTTCTTCTCCAATTCCAGGCCCTCGCTCCAGCGCTTGTATTCTTTCAGGCCAGCCATGACCCGGCGGTCAAACTCTTCCGGGCTGCATCCCGGCTCCAGGCCGTGCGCCCGTAGGGTTTTTTGCAACGCGTCCATGGCCTTCGCCTGAGTCTCCTGAGTGTTCCAGATGTCCTCTAATGTGCCGCCCATATCGAATAAAACGGTTGTCAGCATGTCAGTTATTCTCCTGTCCTATTTTGTTACACGCAGTATTTGATCAGATTCTCGCTCTTGGTCTCGAAAACGTTGACCTTCTTGGGATTGAAGCCCAGATACACCGGCTCGTCGCTGGCGTAGTGGGTGGAGCCAAGCTCCTTGACCGTCAGCATGGTGTCGCCCACCCGGACGCTGACCAGCGTTTCGGAACCGGCGGGCATGCCGGAGTAAACGCGGCCTTCCACCCAATGCGCGTCATCCGCCTGACGGCTGATGGACAGCTGCTCGGGCCGGACGCCGATGGTCACATCGACGCTGCCGGACTGGGGCGCGGCCTCGGTCATATCGCCCCGCTCGAAGCCCAGCTGACCGAGAGGACTATCGACCCGCATACCGCCGGCCTCCACCTGAGCGGTGCCCTTGACAAAGTTGATGCTGGGGTTGCCGATGAAGTCGGCCGTGTAGAGGTTCACCGGGTTGTCATACAGCTCCAGAGGCGGTGCGACCTGCACCAGCTCGCCCTTGCGGTACAGGGCGATGCGGGTGGACATGGTCAGCGCCTCCACCTGATCGTGGGTGACGTAGATGATGGTGGTGCCGGTCTCGTGATGGAGCCGCTTCAGCTCGGCGCGCATATCCACGCGGAGCTTGGCGTCCAGATTGGAAAGAGGCTCGTCCAGCAGAAGCAGTCTGGGCTCGGAAACAATGGCGCGGGCGATGGCCACACGCTGCTGCTGGCCGCCGGAGAGCTGATGCGGGTAGTGGCCGGCCCGCTCCGAAAGGCCCATCTGTGCCAGAAGGGTGCGGGCTTTTTCTTCCAGTTCCGCATGAATCGCTTTACGGTTGGCTTTATACTCCGGTTTTTCTTTTGCCAGCAGCTCCCCGGCCAGGGTAATGTTCTGCAAAGCCGTATACTGCGGGAAAAGGTTGAAATTCTGAAATACAAGACCGACAAGCAGCTGCTTTTTGCGCTTTTCATCCGCATTCTTATAGGCTGGCTTGCCGTCGAAGAACACCTCGCCGTCCACGGCGATATAGCCGCTGTCGGCAGTCTCAAGCTGGTTGATGCAGCGCAGGATGGTCGTTTTGCCGCTGCCGGAGGAGCCGATTATGCTCAGCACGTCGCCCTTCTCAAGCGTGAAGCTGATATCCTTGAGCACTTCGGTGCTGCCGAAGCTCTTTGAAAGATTTTTTACCTCTAAAATTGACATTCTCCGCACCTCCTCAGACCTTGAAGTAGCTGAGCTTCTTCTCGATCTTGTTAAACAGCGCAGTCAGCACTCCGCTGAATATGAGATAGTAAACTCCCGTGAAAAACAGCGGCCACATCTGACCGGCAATGCCCTTTGAGCCTTTGATAAAGGATTGACCGGCCCAGATTATCTCCTGGAATGCGATTATGCGGGCGAGGGAGGTGTCCTTGACGAGGGTGATTATCTCGTTTGACATCGGCGGCACTATGCGCTTTATCATCTGCATGAGGGTGATTTTGAAGAAAATTTGGCTCTTTGAGAGGCCGAGCACTTGCCCCGCCTCCTGCTGACCCTTGGGCACGCCCTGAATGCCGCCCCTGTATATCTCGGAGAAATAGCAGGCGTAGTTAAAGACGAACGCGACGCAGGCGGCTATGAAGCGCCCCTCCTCGCCGCTGCCCCAGATGTTGTTTTTCATCACGAGGCCGGGGAAAAAGTAAATTATCAGCAGCTGTATCATCAGCGGGGTGCCTCTGATGACCCAGACTACAGTCTTGACAAGCAGTGAAAGCGGCTTGAATTTGGACATTGAGCCGAATGAGATTATAAGCCCCAGGGGAATGGAGCCGACAAGAGAAATCGTGAAAAGCTTCATTGTTTGGAGAAATCCGGCGTTCAGCGAGTCAAAAACGATCGGGAATTGCTCCTTAAAGAGTTGAAAATTCATTAGAAAACATCCTTAAAATCTGTATTTATACGGCGAAAACAGAGGGCGTTTTACCGTCCTCTGTTTTCTATTATAATGTGAGCAACTTGATTACTTGATGAGAGCTGCCTGAACACCGTAGGTCTCTGCGGTCTTCTCCATGCTGCCGTCAGCCTTGCTTGCTGCGAAGAATTCGTTGAGGGCGGCGGTGAGGTCGGAACCCTGGCGGAAGCCGACGCCGTATTCCTCGGTGGTGAGGGAGGCAGTGTAGGTGAGTGAAGCGTAGCTGGTGCCTTCGCCGACCATTGCGGCTGCCATCAGGGAGTCGATGATAGCTGCGTCTGCGGTGCCTGCTGCGACCTCTGAAAGAGCGGTGGCCTGATCGACGACCTCGGTGAACGTAAAGCCGTTTGCTTCAGCGGCCTGCTTACCTGCGGAGCCTGCTTCAACTGCGAACTGAAGGGACTTGCAATCCTCGGCGGTTTTGTAGGAATCAGCCTTGTCGGCGGGGACGATAACGACCTGAGCGTTGTTGCAGTATGCGTCGGAGCAACTCATAGCTGCGGTAACTTCTTCGGTGAGGGTCATGCCGTTCCAAACGCAGTCGATTGACTTGTTGTTAAGCTCTGCAACTTTGTAGTCCCAGTCGATGGGGATGAACTTGACCTCAACGCCGAGGCTCTTTGCGAATGCCTTTGCCATATCCGCGTCAAAGCCGATCCATTCGTCGCTGCCTGCTTCCTGATAATCCATGGGAGCGAAATCGGTGATGCCGACTACGAGGGTGCCCTTGCTCTTGACATATGCAAGGTCGCTGTCCGCTGCGGCGGTGGTGCCGGCGGCGTCGCCCGCTGCGGTGGTGGTAACATCGTCGCCGTTGCTGCCGCAAGCAACGAGCGCAAACATCATAACTGCGGCAAGAATGAGTGCTGTAAGCTTTTTCATGGTAATTTCTCCTTTTTTGTTTTCGTCACGATTTGATTTGTTGTTGTATCGTGTTGCTGTGTTATCATATTAGCACGCTAAAGCAAAAATGTCAACCCCTTTTTTGAGATTCGGCGGATTTCACAGCGATTTTTCACTCTTTGATGCCCCCGACCGACATAGTGCCCAATATATCGCCCCCGTAGCCCCGATTTCGCAGAATTTTTGCAGATTTGCGGCGGCTTTCGGTTTGATTTGCAGGAAGGCGATAACATCGCCACATATAATTTTTTCAAATGTTTACACTTGCCCTCGCCTCCCTTGTGTAAAGGGAGGTGGCACGACAAAGTCGTGACGGAGGGATTGTACGGTAGCTGTTTAAGTCAAAATCTTGCTGAATATATAACGAATCAACCGCAATTCGATCGTAGGGGATGACGTCCTCGGCATCCCGCAAACAAAACTGTAATGGAAATTGAACACCGTTAGGGGCGAACTGTGTTCGCCTGCATAAAATTACAGTGCTGACAGTAAAAATTCGCCTTCTCCGCAAGCGACCGTTGATTAAATCGAAGTTATGCTTATCGGCGAGATGTTTTTTCGAAAAAAACTCCCTCAGTCCTACGGACAGCTCCTTCAGGAGGGAGCCCAAGAAACAAGCAACAGTTTGCTGAGTCTCTCCCTCAGTCGCTCCGCCCCGGCTCCCTCGTCAGAGGGAGCCGATTTGACTGCAAGCTAACAGTAAAAATCATCGAGCCGCGAGACGGATGAGGTGTGCCGCGGGCAGATTTTGCGCATAGTTTCACAGCCGTATTGTTTCAATAGTCAGACTGAATAATTCACAAAATATTGACATTCAATCTATTATCATATATAATTTTGGGGAGCCATAATTTGGCTGCCGCATAAAACAGTAATCAAAAAAATGACGGCGGCATATACACGGATTTGCTGATAACAAAATAAGGAGGACAAAATGAAGAAAGCGGTCTTATTAATAGCAGCTATGCTTTTGCTCCTCCTCTGCTCCTGCGGAGCGTATGTGGGCAAAGAAACCGAGACGACATCGATTGACGCAAACACGACAGGGGCGCTTGAAACACGAGCTCAAGTTTTCTATACCAAAAATGTTAGAATTGACCCATCCGACCCGTATTCCGTAATAATCAAGGAGAGATGCGAAGAATTTCGTAAAATTTGGGAAACGGATGATGATTTCAAAGGCTTCAGTGCGGAGAGCTTTGACAAATACATTAAATATTATCCCGATGTTTATTATTCCCTGAATGATCTTAACGGTGACGGTGTAGAGGAATTGCTTCTCGGCGGCTGGGAAAAGACAGGAGTATATACCGAGTCACCCACCCCACCGAGAAAACTGGTTATTACAAGCGTTTATGCTGTAAAAAACGGTGAAGCGGTAAAAATGAACAGCCGAAGCTGGTGGAATATGGACTTTATATGGGACAGGGTTCTGCTGACAAACGGTATGATATTAACAACTTGGGGGAAGAAAGAAGACCCTAATTATTCGTTCTTATCATATGAAGCCGGTGAATTAAAGCTCAACTGTGCGGCCTATCTTTTTGATGGCGATACATATGCCACAGTGACCGGCATGAACGGCAAGGAGGTCATGATCGACCACGCTAAATTTGAATCCCTGCGTGATGAAAACATCGGCGATGCAACGCCTGTAGAGATTGAATGGAAGCGAATTGACGAATACGGGCAGTAAGATCCGGGTATACATCAAACCCCGTGTGCAGAACGCACACGGGGTCGTTTTATCACAGAGTTATGCTTTCGTTCAGGCGGAATGAATAGATGACCGTCTCTTTTACGGGCATTCCGAGCACCTCGGCAAGGCAGCGGCGATAAATTCCGAGCTGCGCTCCGTAGCGTTCGGCAAGCTCGGCGGCGCTTGATGCCTTATCCGTCTTGTAATCGACCACTACCAGCTTGCCGCCCTCTACAAAGGCGCAGTCCGCAACGCCCTCTATCAGCACCACTTCGCCGTCGGCAAGCCCGCACGGCAGCTGTGGATACAGCTCGCTCACGGGCACGGAGCAGGTGAAGGAGTATTCCTTATATATCCGCTCCGCGCGGCTCATTCGGGCGTAGAGACCGCTGTCAAAGAATCGGGCGACTGCCCTTGCGTCCACGGCGTTCGCCTCCTCGGCTGTGAGCATTCCGTCCTCGGTGAGCCTCGTAAGCTCGTCGGCAACGCTCTTGCACGCCCGCGAATAATCGGCGTACTGCATGAAGCGGTGGGTCGCCGTGCCCCTTTGGGCGGGCGTCAGCCTGCCCCTGCCCGCAAACGACGGCCTGCGGGAGGCGAAGTATTCGCTGTCCGCCTCGGTGGGGTCGAGCTTCGAGGCTATGCGCTTGGCGACGACTCTCTCAAGCTGCGAGAAGGGATATTCGTAGCCGAGCCGCCGCTCTATCTCGGCGAGCAGCACGGGGTCGGGAGCGACAGACGGAGCCTCCTTCGCCGCTTCCTCGGATTCGCCCGCCTTGATTATCGAGGCTTTCAGCGGCGTGTCGCACGGCACGGTAAAGCCCGACGGCACGTCCGCCGCCATACGCAGGGCGTTGGCATTCGGATGGCGCAAAAGCGCGGAGATTATAGCCTCGCTGTAGCTCGTGAACCCGCCGACGGTGTAGGGGTCGATGCGTTCGGAGCAGCCGCTCTTTGCGGCTATCGCCGCGAGGCTCTTGCCCCAATCCTTGGCGGAGGAGAGCATTATCAGCTTCTCCTTTGCCCTCGTCAGAGCCACATAGAGCACTCGGAGAGCCTCGGAGCGCTCGGCGCGCTTCGTCTCGAGCTTTGCGGCGAGGCGGGGGAGGGTGTCGAATTTCACCCTGCCCTTGTTATTCTTGATGCCTATCCCGCTCTCGGGGGCTATTATCAGGTCGTCCCTCAGGCTGCGGTCGCTGTATGCCTTTTGGCAGTCGCCGAGAATGCAGACGGGGAATTCAAGCCCCTTGCTCTTATGTATCGTCATTATGCTCACGGCGTCCGCCGCGCCCGAGGAATCCGAGCCGGCAATGTCGCCGCCGCTTTTGATTATTTTATCTATATATCTTATCAGCCCCGCAACGCTGCCCATGCTCTCAAATCTGTTGGCAAGGCCGATGAAGCGGTTGAGGTTTGCCCTGCGGGTGTCGGGCTCCTTCATGGCGCAGACTATCGCCGCATAGCCTGTCTCCTCCACGAGCCGACGCACCAGCTCGTCCGCCTTGACGGTGCAGGCGATCCTGCGGAATCCGCCGAGGCGCTAAAGGAACGCAGCCGCCCTCGC
>OHTJ01000652.1_pt1 | contig 13179 bp, 6 predicted proteins | sample 1578921 | NCBI WGS metagenome assembly OHTJ01 (sample SAMEA3879582, study PRJEB24766) | human gut metagenome | biome: human-associated habitat; feature: feces | place: USA | collected 1985/1987
CCGTGATGCGCTCTATGCCGCGGCGGGAGCTGGCGTCGAGATCGTACCGACGACGGGCCGCTTTTTTACCGGTATGCCCGAGGTCATTCAGAAGCTGCCGTTTCTGCACTTCGCCATCACCATCAACGGTGCGCAGGTCTATGATATCCGCGGGAAAAAAGCCGTCAGCACGGCGGAAATCACAACCTGCATCAAAACACAGCCGCCGAGAATTTTTTCGGCGGAGTCATAATCACCCTTGCCCATGCTTATTGAAGCGCGCGGCGCACCGCCGGAGGCCACAAATGCGGCAAACGCGGAAACGATAAGTATGAGCGGCATACACACGCCCACGCCCGTCAGCGCGGCACTGCCGTCACCGGGCATATGACCGATATAGATTCTGTCAACAATGTTGTAAAGCATGTTCACAAGCTGTGCAATGACCGTCGGCACAGCCAGCTTAAACAGCAGCCTGCCGATAGGTTCCGTGCCGAGAAAAGTCTTTTCCTCCCCCGCCGCCGTGTTCGCATTGACTGCCGTGTTTTCTTTGCCGGATGAATCGGTTTCGATTGAATTCCGAGCCGCCTTAATCTTCATAACCGTTTTTATGACCGCTGCTCCCGCCGCAGCGAAAGCTTCCTTCCTTTTCGTTTATATCCGTTTACCCGTTTTGCGGATGCGATGTTTTTGCGGGCAGACACGCTTCCGCCGCACCGCACGATTGATTATATCCCTCATTCCCCTTCCGTACAATGCATAAAACCCGCCGTTTGTCCGAAGTACGAATTTATCCGCAAAACCCGCTTTTTCGATTGAATCCGGACATTGATTTAATTTCGTTTAAGTACTGCCGCTTTATGCCGAAATTCAAACGGTCTCCGGCTGTTTCGAAAAGGAGTGCGGCACAACAAAAAGGCGGACGGTTCCGCCTCCGTCCGCTTTTTGTATGCATGAAGAAATTAACGATTGAATATGGTTTTGCCGTATTGCGGCAATGCTGTCGCTCCGTTATCAGCCTGTTATGCGATACTTGCGGGTGTACATGTCAAACTCGTCCTCGAATGCGGGATTGTCCTTCTTCATTTCGGACAGAGATTCATGCATGTTCATATTGTGTTTGCCCGCATCAATAACGCAGAGAGCAATGTTGGAACAGTGATCCGATGCACGTTCAAGATTCGTCAGTATGTCAGACCAAATGAATCCCGCTTCAACCGTGCATTCGCCGTTCTTGAGCCGTGCAATGTGCCTGTCGCGCAGCTGAACCTTCAAATCATCAATAACCTGCTCCAAAGGTTCGATTTTCAACGCTTTTTCGGGATCATTGTCCCTAAATGCGGCACATGCAGCCGTCAAAATTTCGGAAACGGCACTGCAAAGCACGCCGAGCTCCGCCTTTGCCCGCCCGGTAAACTCGATTTTTTTGCTGCGGAGTTCCTCCGCCGATTCAAGAATATTGACGCTGTGATCCGAAATTCGTTCAAAATCGCCTATCGCTTTGAGCAGCTTGGAAACCTCCGCACTGTCGTCCTCCGTCAACTGATTCCTGCTGAGTTTGGTGAGATACGTCCCGATGATGTCCTCCAGATGATCGCTGTTATCCTCGGCTTTACGTATTCTTCCCGCCGAATCCGCATCATAATTCGTGAGCATATCCATGCTCAGTTTGAAAGCCTCCGACGTCTCCTCCGCCATGGTTTCAACCATGCGCGCGCATTGTTCCAGCGCGATTGCGGGTGTTGCAAGCAGGCGGTCGTCCAGTTCGGAGATCGTGTCCTTCTTGTTTCCGTCCGGAACAAGCCGAACCGCAATTTTTTCAAGCAGGGGCGCAGCCGGAAACAGCAGCGCGGTGCAAAGGATATTGAAAAGCGAATGCGCAACAGCAATGCCGAAATAACTTGCCGCCGTATCAAACAACAGTGGTTTGAAAACATAGGAAACGATCGTGAACACCGTCAGCCAAACCGCCGTGCCGATAACGTTGAACGAAAGATGCACGATTGCGGCACGCTTTGCGTTCTTGTTGGCTCCGAAAGAGGATATGATCGCCGTTATGCAGGTTCCGATGTTTTGTCCCATGATGATCGGAATCGCCGCGCCGTAAGATACCTGTCCCGTGACGGTCAACGCCTGCAAAATGCCGACGGAGGCCGATGAGCTTTGGATTATCGCCGTCAGCACCGCACCCGCAAGCATTCCGAAAAGCGGATTTTTGAACATTATGAACATGTTGCGGAAGGCGGGAACATCCGCAAGCCCGGCAACAGCACCGGACATTGTATCCATTCCGAACATCAGCGTTGCAAAACCGAGCAGAATTGTGCCTGTATCCTTCTTTTTGTCCGTTTTTCCCGTCATCAAAAGAATCATTCCGATCAATGCAAGCACGGGTGTGAACGATGTGGGTTTCAAAAGCTGAACGAAGACATTGCTGCTTGAAATTCCGCCGAGGCTCAGAATCCACGCCGTTACCGTTGTGCCGATGTTCGCCCCCATGATAACGCCGATGGACTGTTTAAGCGTCATGAGTCCCGAGTTAACGAAGCCAACGACCATAACCGTTGTTGCTGATGAGCTTTGAATCACCGCCGTCACTCCGAGACCCGTCAGGAAGCCCTTCATGCGGTTGTTTGTCAGCTTGCCGAGCAAAAGCTTCAGCCCTCCGCCCGCTCTGCGCTCCAGTCCGTCACCCATTACGTTCATGCCGAACAAAAACAGGCAAAGACCGCCGATAAGCGTTAAAATGTCAAAAATATCCATTAACCTTCCTCCCGATTTTTCCGATGCACCGTTTCGGCCGCATACGCATTGATTTCGTATGTTTTTATTCTGTGCCTGTCGATTTGACGGCGCAGCAAAGCCTCTCGGTTGCTGTGCTTTTAATTTTATCATGTCCACGGATAAGATACGGCTAAGAAATTGCCGCATCGCCGTTTGCTTTTCGTATACAGGTAAATATATATCGTGTTTTCCTTGACATATCAGGAAAAATCTGTCACAATAAGCATGAACGGAAGCAATGGATTTTGTTTCGTTCAAAAAAATTTTACCTATTCAGGAGGTTTCACCCGTGCTGTTTAAAACAATTGAGCAGGCAAAGGAATTCATCCTTGACAATGAAATTGAAATGGTCGATTTCAAAATGACCGATATCGACGGTCGTTGGCGTCATATCACCATCCCCGCCGCCCGTTTTAATGAAAACACGATGAAATACGGCATCGGCTTTGATGGTTCCAACTACGGCTACGCACCCGTTGAAAACAGCGATATGGTCTTCATTCCCGACCTTTCCACCGCTGCTGTCGATCCCTTTGCGGAGGTTCCGACCCTCACCATGAGCGGCGATGCAATGATTATCGACCGCCCCGAGAACCGCCCGTTCGATCAGTATCCCCGCAACGTTATCAAGCGCGCTGTTGAATACATGCGTGAATCCGGCATTGCCGACGAAATGATCATCGGACCGGAATTCGAATTCCATGTGTTTGACAATGTTCAGTTCGAGACTCGTCCCGAATGCGTTCGCTGTGAAATTGACACCGAAGAAGCCGATTGGAACACCGGCAGCAGTGAAGACGGTTTCCAGATTCCGCACAAGGGCGGCTATCACATCGGTGCTCCGCAGGACAGGTATTACAATCTCCGCAGCGAAATGTGCATGCTTATGGAAGATTGGGGCGTTAAAGTCAAGTATCATCACCACGAAGTCGGCGGTCCCGGCCAGCTTGAAATCGAGGTTGAGCTTGATGATGTTGTCAAAATGGCCGACAACACCATGGTAACAAAATACATCATCCGCAACGCTGCCGTTGAAGAAGGCTGCACCGCAACCTTCATGCCCAAGCCCATCTATGCGGAAGCCGGCAACGGTATGCACGTTCACATGCTGCTCACCAAGGACGGCAAGCCCCTTTTCTATGATGAAAACGGCTATGCTCAGCTTTCCAAGCTTGCACACAACTTCATGGGCGGTCTGCTTAAACATGCAAAGAGTCTTTGCGCAATCACAAACCCGTCCACCAACAGTTTCAAACGCCTTGTTCCCGGCTTTGAAGCTCCCGTTACCATCGGCTATGCAACAGCGAACCGCTCTGCGGTAATTCGCATCCCCGCTTACGCAAAATCGCCCATGGCTAAGCGTTTCGAGCTGCGCAACCCCGACGGAACCTGCAACCCCTACTATGCTTATGCGGCAATCCTTATGGCAGGTCTCGACGGCATTATCAACGAAATCGATCCTTCCGTCTGCGGCTGGGGTCCCTATGATTTCAACCTGTTTGACCTTCCCGAAGAGGAAAAAGCAAAGATCGACAGCCTTCCCAAGAGCCTTGACGAGGCACTTGATGCCCTTGAAGCAGACCATGACTATCTGACCCGCGGCGGTGTATTCCCCGAGAGGCTCATCAATATCTGGATCGATCGCAAGCGCAAAGAGGCTGCACGCATCAATCAGATTCCGCATCCCGCCGAATTTGAAAGGTATTATGATCTTTAATCCTTTATCGGATGATTATTAAATAAGAATGCTTAAGCATTCTTCGGAATTCTGAGCTTTCTTGAGCAAAGAAAACCGCCGCAGGCAAAATTCCTGCGGCGGTTATTTGTTTCGGAAGCATTTACGGCAGATTCGGTTCCGTCACGTTCGTTTCAAATGTCATTCGTCTCTTTCGGCGTCATACGGGCGCAGAATCAGCACCCTGTCCTCACCGAGGCTCATCTTTGTAATTGTTGCTTCACAATCGTTAAGGTTGTGAATGCGGCAGTCCTTTGCCGCATCAATGAAGGGTGCCAGCGGGCAAAGCTCAAGTTTAAGCTTCGGGGTTTTATAGTGCATGGGTATAACGACTTTGGGCTTCAGAACATTTGCAAGTTCACGCGCCTCAAGGTCATCTATTGTGTAAATCGCACCGATCGGAACCAGCATGATGTCAATATGGCCGACTTTTGCAATTGTTTCTTCGTCGGGAATCATGCCGAGATCGCCGCAATGAAGTATGCGCATATCATCCATGTCGTAAATAAACATGGTGTTTTTGCCGCGAAGCGCACCGCCGCTGCGATCATGTGAAGTTTCAACACCCGTGATATGAATGCCCTTGACATTGTATTCGCCCGGGCTGCGGATAATCTCTGTATTGCCGCGCAAAATGCTGATGTTGTTGTGATCGTTGTGTTCGTGGCTTATTGTCACGATATCTGCATGCATGGGCGGTATTTCATAACCGTAGGACGGATCGCACGGATCGGTCAGAACGGTGCTGCCGTTGCTGTCCGTCAAAAGAAAGCAGGAATGTCCATACCATTTAATTTTCATAAGTCAGTCAATTCTCCTTCAAACTATTGCACTAAAGTCATTTTTGCACTGCTCAGCAGTATCGCCGCAGCAGAAGCCTGCACTCCGCCGAATTTCCCCCCATCCGAATTTCCGAAAGCAGCAAGCACGGCACGTTCCGCCGAATGAACAGCGCGTTCATAAAGCCTTTTTGTTTCAAACCCGCCCGCAAGCGCAAAGGAGCGAAACAATGCTGTTCTGACGCTGTCCGTCATGATGCAGCGGCAGCCGGAGCAATAATAAGTCAAAAGCCGTGCGCAGGCATATTCCGTGCTGCACGGAAAAACAATTTTTTGCGGCATTTCCGGCATTGGAAGCAGCTCCGTGCATCGAACGCAAAAGCTGTTTAGGAACTCAATCGTCGGGTCAAAGCACAGATATCCGTTTTTTGCGGAAACTTGTTCAAAAATATTTATGCCTCGATATTTCCGCATATTCGAATACGGCAAGCCGCATTCTGTTTTTTCGCATTCATTCAGCAGGCTTTCCGGCGAAATTCCGAATCGCGGCAGCAGCGGGACGGCAGCAGCACACACGGATGAATTCATTGAAATATCCTGTCTTTGAATCATTATTCCGGTATGCTGAAGCAAAAAGCCGATTATGCTTTCGGCAATGATCGAATGCATATCCAATTCATCCGCCCGAATGCCGTACATATCCTTCATTTCACCTCATGAATGACTTTTGCATAAATCTATATCCTATTTTAACTTATTGGGACGAAAATTTCAACCCCAATCTTATAGAAAATGCACTTTCTTGATATTTTTTCATATAGGATATGGTCTCTGATTCTTTTGCGTTCGCATTTTCATACGACACAAGCCCCGCAGGGATTTGCATCCTGCGGGGCTTGCAGCCCCGACCGAATCGGAAATCCGATTCGGTCGGGCTTATGCTTTTGTTCATGCACAGTATCGGTTTCAGTCACTCGTTACGCTGATTTTCATCACTCGCAGCGTTGACTTCCGCCGTGTACCGAGCAGGATTCAGGCTCAGTCTTCTTCCTTCTTGCGGAAGATAACAACGCCTGCGCTCGCAACGATCGCTGCAATACCAACGCCGATGAGGCTCATTGCGCCGGTTATAGGCGGATTGGGAGCGTCGGTGGGAACTGCGGTGGGTTCATCGGTGACGCCGGGCTCATCGGTGACGATGGGCTCGCTGCCGACTACGATTGAACCGTTCTCTGCGAAGAACGCGATGGGCGTGTTCTCGCCGCCTACGGGCATGTTGAAGAATTCCTTAACGAGGATCTCGATGGGCATTTCCGTGCCGTCCTCAAGGCCTTCCGCAACGGTGAAGTTCATGGTGAAGATCTTGCCGCTGCCGCTTACCGGATCCCTGGGAAGCATGGAGCCGAGGCGTACGCTGCCGGGGATGCTCTGGAAGTCGAGGATGTTCATGCCGCCAAGATCCTTGATGGCCTTCATAATCTCGCCTTCGTCAACGCTGTTGAGCGTGAGCTTCTCTGCGTCGTACTGTACCCAGATGTTCATGCCGTTTGCCTCATATTCACCGTCGATGGTGAGATCGACGCTGACCTGGCTGCCTGCTGCAACATAGTGTACGCCGCCGACGCTGAAGATAACGTCACCGGGTGCGGGAGTTACAGGCTCATCAGTGATGGGTGCCTCAGTGATGGGTGCCTCAGTGATGGGTGCCTCGGTGATGGGTGCCTCGGTGATGGGTGCCTCAGTGATGGGTGCATCAGTGGGAGGTACGGGGGGTTCGCCGCCTGCATCAGCTTCAACGAGGTCGAGGTTGAGCCTGAACATGTCGGTGATGTCATAGTGACGGAACGCAACCTGAACGGTCTGACCTGCGAAATCGCTGATGTCTACGCTGCCCTGCTGATAGGTGTTGGAAGCGGTGAAGTAAGCGAGTTCGTCACTGGTGGTGCCGTTTGCGATTACATATACGCCGAAGGTTTCAGCCGCATAGTTGGGATCCTGACCTGCGTACCAGAAGGTAACGGTGCTGCCTGCGGTGAATGCCGGGCTGATGAGCCAGTTGTCGGGATTCAGTGCAGTGCCGCCGCCGAATGGGTTGTTCTGGAAGGAAGCGGATGCCATGCAGTGGGTGCCTTCGTATACGTTGTAGTTGGAACCGCTTGCATCCATCCATTCCCAGTTGTAGCCGTCGCCGTCGTCATCGCGGATGGTCCAGCCTTCAGCGAAGGGATCGGTTTCGAAGCCCCAACCGGTTGCGCCGCCGGGTGCGGGGGTGCTGGGGTTCTGGGTGGGAGGTACGGGGGTGTTGGGAGTGCCGCCGCCGATGATTTCAACATCGGTTGCGTCATTCTGGCCGAGGAGGTATACGGTGAAGTTGTAGGTGTAGCCTGCTTCGAAGGTGTAATCGTCTGCACGGCCGCCTACATTACCCTGGCTGGAAGCGATCCAGATACGGTCGCCGGGAGTCGGGTTGGTAAGGCACCAGTCATAGGTACCTGCGGGTACCTGGATGGTAACGGTGTTGTTAACAACAACGTTGCTGGTGGTGGTGCTGCCGTCTGCATTTACGGGAATCTTATACTCGAATGCATCGTACAGACCTGCGGGTGCGTTGCCGCTCAGGGTGAGAGGACCTTCTGCGGGGATCTCGTTGCCGAATGCGGTTGCATCTGCATCGAGGAGCATCTGGTAACCGGAACCGTCGCCGAATACGTCACCAACGGTGAGGGTGATGGTAGCGGTGGTTGCGCTGGGATCACGATACCTTGCCTTGATGGTCAGGTCGGAGTAAACGGGTGCACCGTTGTAGTCCCAACCCGTGAATACGTAACCCTCATGCTCGGGAGGTGTGGGGAAGTCGGCTTCATCAAGGATGGTGCCTGCTTCAACGGTGTAGCCGCCGGGGATGGGTTCGTTGGTGAGACCGTCAACGAAGATTACATCGTATTCGGGAACTTCGATGGGAGCAACGGGCATGTTGTTCTTGGTGTAAAGAACGGTTACTTCTGCGCCGGTGCCGATGGTGCCGCAAAGGGTTGCTGCGCCGGTTGCGGGATCGATAACGAAGAGCTGACCCTTGTCGGTTTCAACCTTGGAGTACTGTGCCCAGAAGAGCTGGTTGGTGTTGTGATCCCAAACAGTGGACTGAACGTACTCAAGACCATGGCCTGTTCCGCCGATCGCGGTGCAGTTGCCGTTGGTAAGGTTGATGGAGTAGAGAACAGCATTGGTTGCTTCGTAGCTGAGACCGTATGCATTGCCGCTGCCGTCGATTGCAAGGGTCATGATGGTTTCATCACCTGCATTGAGAGCAGCAACTTCGGTAAGCGTACCGGTTGCAAGGTTTACGGTGTAGATGGAACGACCGTCTGCATCGTTTGCTGCGATAGCGTACATTTCGCCTTCTGCATGGTTGTATGCCATAGCAACAACAACGCGGCCTGCGCTGGTGCCGGGGTATGCAACCTGGTGGGTGTCAGCGTTCATGATGTAGAAGCGGGTGTCGTTGGTGTCGCTGTCATACATGAAGCCGTATACATTGCCGCCTGCGAATGCGCCGCCGAAGGTGGAGCCCATTGTGCCGAAGTTTTCGATAACGCTGGGATCATAATCAGCGAAACCGCCCCAGATGTTGGAAGTGCCTTCGGGATCGTATGCGATGTAGCCTTCAAGGTTTACAGTGGGCAGAGCCTCGGTTACGGTAACGGTTGCGGTTGCGGAAACGGTGGGATCTGCAACGGAGGTTACGGTAACGGTGGTGGTGCCTTCCGCAACGCCGACAACAACGCCGTTTTCGTTAACGGTTGCGATTGCGGTGTTTGCAATGCTGAAGGTAACGTTCTTGTTGAATGCCTCTGCGGGGAGAACCGTGTAAGCAACGGTTGCTCTGCGGCCGGCGGGAACGGTTACGTTTTCAACTTCGATGGAGGTGGGAACTACGGGTGCGCCGACGTATACATTGTCAACGTTTGCATAGTCGCCTTCCTTATCAACGGAGCTGTCCTTCTGGTAGGTCCAGGTGATGGTGTGTTCACCTGCGGTGAGCTCAACTGCATAGGTGGTCCAGGTTTCAACGCGGTTCCACTTTGCAACTTCGGTGCCGTCAATAAAGAGGTGGAGACCATCCCAAACGGTGTCGCCGAAGCCTTCGCCGAAGGAGCGGAAGTCGAACTGGAGGATGTCACCTGCTGCCGCGGTAACCGTGGTGGAAACCGTGGAGGTGGAACTTGCAACGTTGATGTTGGTGCTCTTGCCCCAGGTTTCTTCAACGATCCAGGGATAATCGCCGTCGGTGTTGAAGTGGAGGGTGCCGCCTGCAACGTTCATTGCCTCATCCAAGTCGCTGACAGGACCGGGAGTGGGCGTGGGAACTTCGGTGGGGGTGGGGGTTACAGTGGAACCGCCGGTTACTTCAACGATCGCATCAACATCGGTGTGTTCGATGGGAGTGGAAGTGCCGCCCATGGGGAAGTTATTGAACTCAACAACGTTGAGATCAAAGTTGTGTTCGCCGTTCGCAGCGTCAGCCTTCGCACGGAAAGTGAGAGTGAACAGAGTGCCGTATGCGGTGAATCCGGCATTGGGCATCATTGCGCCGAAACGAATGCTGCCGGGAATGCTGAAGCCATCAAGAATTGCGGTACCGCTGTTTTCAATCATCTGGTTCATGACAGCACCGGGCTCGTCGTGCAGATACTCGAATGCATCGGTATCATAGTCAAGACGGAGGTTGAGAACATGTGCCTCGTAGTCGATGACACCGCCGATGTTCACTGCAACCTGGAATTCTTCGCCTGCCGCAACGCTTGCAGGTGCTGCAGCGGAGAATGTAACATCGAGGGGAACCAGCGTGGGTTTGGGGATCGTAGTGGGAGGTACGGGAGTGTTGGGGGTGCTGCCGCCGCCGGAAACCTCAACGAGGTCGAGGTTGAGCCTGAACATGTCGGTGACGCCATAGTGACGGAACGCAACCTGAACGGGCTGACCTGCATATGCGCTGATGTCTACGCTGCCCTGCTGATAGGTGTTGGAAGCGGTGAAGTGACCGAGTTCGTCACTGGTGGTGCCGTTTGCGATTACATATACGCCGAAGGGTTCAGCCGAATAGTTGGGATCCTGACCTGCATACCAGAAGGTAACGGTGCTGCCTGCGGTGAATGCCGGGCTGATGAGCCAGTTGTCGGGATTCAGTGCAGTGCCGCCGCCGAATGGGTTGTTCTGGAAGGAAGCGGATGCCATGCAGTGGGTGCCTTCGTATACGTTGTAGTTGGAACCGCTTGCATCCATCCATTCCCAGTTGTAGCCGTCGCCGTCGTCATCGCGGATGGTCCAGCCTTCAGCGAAGGGATCGGTTTCGAAGCCCCAACCGGTTGCGCCGCCGGGTGCGGGGGTGCTGGGGTTCTGGGTGGGAGGTACGGGGGTGTTGGGAGTGCCGCCGCCGATGATTTCAACATCGGTTGCGTCATTCTGGCCGAGGAGGTATACGGTGAAGTTGTAGGTGTAGCCTGCTTCGAAGGTGTAATCGTCTGCACGGCCGCCTACATTACCCTGGCTGGAAGCGATCCAGATACGGTCGCCGGGAGTCGGGTTGGTAAGGCACCAGTCATAGGTACCTGCGGGTACCTGGATGGTAACGGTGTTGTTAACAACAACGTTGCTGGTGGTGGTGCTGCCGTCTGCATTTACGGGAATCTTATACTCGAATGCATCGTACAGACCTGCGGGTGCGTTGCCGCTCAGGGTGAGAGGACCTTCTGCGGGGATCTCGTTGCCGAATGCGGTTGCATCTGCATCGAGGAGCATCTGGTAACCGGAACCGTCGCCGAATACGTCACCAACGGTGAGGGTGATGGTAGCGGTGGTTGCGCTGGGATCACGATACCTTGCCTTGATGGTCAGGTCGGAGTAAACGGGTGCACCGTTGTAGTCCCAACCCGTGAATACGTAACCCTCATGCTCGGGAGGTGTGGGGAAGTCGGCTTCATCAAGGATGGTGCCTGCTTCAACGGTGTAGCCGCCGGGGATGGGTTCGTTGGTGAGACCGTCAACGAAGATTACATCGTATTCGGGAACTTCGATGGGAGCAACGGGCATGTTGTTCTTGGTGTAAAGAACGGTTACTTCTGCGCCGGTGCCGATGGTGCCGCAAAGGGTTGCTGCGCCGGTTGCGGGATCGATAACGAAGAGCTGACCCTTGTCGGTTTCAACCTTGGAGTACTGTGCCCAGAAGAGCTGGTTGGTGTTGTGATCCCAAACAGTGGACTGAACGTACTCAAGACCATGGCCTGTTCCGCCGATCGCGGTGCAGTTGCCGTTGGTAAGGTTGATGGAGTAGAGAACAGCATTGGTTGCTTCGTAGCTGAGACCGTATGCATTGCCGCTGCCGTCGATTGCAAGGGTCATGATGGTTTCATCACCTGCATTGAGAGCAGCAACTTCGGTAAGCGTACCGGTTGCAAGGTTTACGGTGTAGATGGAACGACCGTCTGCATCGTTTGCTGCGATAGCGTACATTTCGCCTTCTGCATGGTTGTATGCCATAGCAACAACAACGCGGCCTGCGCTGGTGCCGGGGTATGCAACCTGGTGGGTGTCAGCGTTCATGATGTAGAAGCGGGTGTCGTTGGTGTCGCTGTCATACATGAAGCCGTATACATTGCCGCCTGCGAATGCGCCGCCGAAGGTGGAGCCCATTGTGCCGAAGTTTTCGATAACGCTGGGATCATAATCAGCGAAACCGCCCCAGATGTTGGAAGTGCCTTCGGGATCGTATGCGATGTAGCCTTCAAGGTTTACAGTGGGCAGAGCCTCGGTTACGGTAACGGTTGCGGTTGCGGAAACGGTGGGATCTGCAACGGAGGTTACGGTAACGGTGGTGGTGCCTTCCGCAACGCCGACAACAACGCCGTTTTCGTTAACGGTTGCGATTGCGGTGTTTGCAATGCTGAAGGTAACGTTCTTGTTGAATGCCTCTGCGGGGAGAACCGTGTAAGCAACGGTTGCTCTGCGGCCGGCGGGAACGGTTACGTTTTCAACTTCGATGGAGGTGGGAACTACGGGTGCGCCGACGTATACATTGTCAACGTTTGCATAGTCGCCTTCCTTATCAACGGAGCTGTCCTTCTGGTAGGTCCAGGTGATGGTGTGTTCACCTGCGGTGAGCTCAACTGCATAGGTGGTCCAGGTTTCAACGCGGTTCCACTTTGCAACTTCGGTGCCGTCAATAAAGAGGTGGAGACCATCCCAAACGGTGTCGCCGAAGCCTTCGCCGAAGGAGCGGAAGTCGAACTGGAGGATGTCACCTGCTGCCGCGGTAACCGTGGTGGAAACCGTGGAGGTGGAACTTGCAACGTTGATGTTGGTGCTCTTTGCAGCATCGCCGTCTACGATCCAAGGATAGTCGCCTTCAGAAGTGAAGGTGAGGGTTCCGCCTGCAACGTTGAGAGCCTCATTGAGGTTCGCAGCGTCTGCGGGTGCTGCAGCGGTACCGGTCTTGGGCGCGGTGCTAAGACGCGGATCGTTCGCTGCAGGGGTCTCTGCCATGACAGGAACGGTAACCAGAGAGAGTACCATCATGACTGCCATAAGCATTGCGAGGAATTTCTTCATGCGTGAATCTCCTTCCAAAGAATTATAAGTCTAATATCCTCTGCGGAGTTCCGCTTCGGATAATAGCTTTGAAGCAATGACCGATTCGAGTGAGCTGCGAACGCCGAATTGTGCCGTTGTTCCGCACATACTCTATGGTCGATTAATATTATATCAAATCTTCCGCAAACATGCAAACAATTTTTTGCATTATTTTGATTTATTTTTGACACAATCTATTGCCGCATATTCCTTTTAATTCAAAGCGTTTTCTATATTACCTGAATTAATTTTACTCAGTATCGCAAAAAAAGAACG
>OHTJ01000658.1_pt1 | contig 13023 bp, 9 predicted proteins | sample 1578921 | NCBI WGS metagenome assembly OHTJ01 (sample SAMEA3879582, study PRJEB24766) | human gut metagenome | biome: human-associated habitat; feature: feces | place: USA | collected 1985/1987
AAAGCTGTTTGTGTGGAGATTGAAAAATTATAAGTGATCAAAAGCTTGTGATGAAAAGCTGTCGTCTTACCGGAAAACGGTAGGGTGGCAGCTTATGTTGTGTATGAGGGTGAACAGGAGTAGTAAGAGCATGGCAAAAGCGAAGAAAACAGTATTTTTCTGTCAGGAGTGTGGATATGCCGGTGATGAATGGTTTTCAGATGGTGGAGCGCATCCGTGAAGTGGATGGAAATATACCTATCCTACTGGCTTCGGCGTTGGGCTCGCCCAAAGATGTGACCAGTGGATATAAGTTAGGAGCCGATAATTACGTGAAGAAGCCTTTTGTGGCTGAAGAACTGGATGCACATATACATGCTTTGCTTAAATTGAGAAAAGGACAGCCTTCGCGCAATGAAACAGATTGCTACCACTTCGGGCAATACACACTGGATGCCGCACACGCAACCCTTAGGAATGACAAAAACGGTGAGAAAACAGTGTTAAGTCGGCGCGAAGCCGGAATTCTCAGACTTCTTGCACAGAACAAGAATCAAGTAGTGAAACGGGGTGCTATTGTCAGCCACAATTGGGAGACTCAGGATGAAAACGACTACTTTATCTCGCGTAGCCTTGATACCTATCTGGTGAAACTACGCAAATGCTTGGAAGACGATCCTACGGTGTCCATAAAGACTGTCAGAGGGGTGGGGTTGATGTTGGTAGAGGAATAATTGAGTAGGAGTGTATCATTTTTTTTATTGTTTCTTCAATGCAGTATTTTGTTTGTTCAAGCATTTTCTATATATAGATAACTGTTTTAAAACTAATACTATTTTGCTTATGCTTAAAAAAACGATTACTGCCTTAAGCCTACTTTGTATCCTTGCAGCCTGCCAGAGTGACGACAACTCTTCACCACAACCCAAGCCTCGCAAAGACATTGCCTTGACCCGTGCCGAGCAGGAGATGATGGATTTAGGAACGGATTTCGCTTTCCGTTTCTTTAATCAGGTTTGTAAAACGGAGGTGGAGAAGCCCAATCTGTTCATTTCTCCTTTGAGCGCTTCGCTCTGTCTGTCTATGATTGCCAATGGAGCGTCGGGAAACACACTGTCTGAGATGACAGATGTCCTGGGCTTTTCGGGCTATTCGTTGGAAGAAATGAACAACTATAATAAGAAGCTGGTGGAGGCGTTGCTCGATTTGGACAATACCACACAGTTGGGAATTGCCAATTCCATCTGGATAAAGAAAGGGTTCGGTGTTCATGACGACTTTGTAAGCGTAAACAAAAAGATGTATGACGCGCAAGTGCAGGAGCTGGATTTTGCCTCTCCCAAGGCTCCGGACATTATAAACGGCTGGTGTGCCGGGAAAACGAATAATTGCATCCCCAAAGTCTTGAATGAGATTCCGGAGACGGCGCGTCTTTATCTGTTGAATGCGCTTTATTTCAAGGGGATTTGGAAGAATCAATTCAAAAAATCGGATACGGCAGAAGAGGCTTTTACGAATGCTGACGGAAGCAAATCGACTGTACACATGATGAATCTTCGTGACGAGAGATTCAACTATGCCGAGAATGAGTATTTCTCAATGGCAGAGTTGCCTTACGGCAATGAGGCTTTCAGTATGGTGGTGCTCTTGCCGGCAGAGGGAAAATCGTTGGATGAGTGCCTGCCGCAGCTGAATGACGAGCGCTGGGGGGAATGGAACAGTAGTTTATCAAGCTCTGCCTTGAACCTTAAGTTACCCCGGTTTGAAATGGAATATGATAAAGAACTCATTGACGATATGATGGTAATGGGAATGCAAGAGGCTTTTACTCCATCGGCCGATTTTTCCGGAATGGCGGATGAGGATTTGTTTATCAGTTTGCTGCAACAGTTCACTTATGTGAAAGTGAATGAAGAGGGGACGGAAGCTGCGGCTGTAACTGTCGGAGGAATGGACGTGGCCGCTCCCGGACCAAGTATGGTAATTCCGTTCTATGTGGACCGTCCTTTCATCTTTCTGATAAAGGAGAAGAGTACGGGAGTTATTCTGTTTATGGGTAAAGTCACAAAACTATAACTACAATATATTGAAATAGAAAGAGCTGTCTGTCAACCGCAGACAGCTCTTTCTATTTATAACCGGCTCTTGTATATCTGTGCCATTGCCTTCTGATACTGGTTTTCCAGTTGCAGGAGGTTTGTCTTGCTTTGATAGACAACCGATATTTCAACGAAGTATTCAATCATACTGATTTGTCCTCCCATAAGTGCTTGTTTCAGTAAAGAAAGGTCTTGCTGTTGATGGAAGGTGCGCTCGTATTCCTCCATGGAAGCGTGCAGGTTCTTGGCCTCTTCATAGAGTTGCCACAAGGCAGAGCTGGCTTGCAGTGCGGCGTTCTCCTTTTGGTAGTCAATGTTGAGCGCTTGTGTCTTGGCTATCTTGACCTTATTGCGGTTTTCGAAAAGCGGGAAAGAGAAGCCTACTACTACGCCGTTCAGCGGATGCCCCGATTCGGTATTTCTACGGTAACCCAGTTCCAGTTTGGGCAGCCAGCCTTGCTTGCTTGCCGAAATCTGTTTCCGGGCGGCAGAACTTTCACCCTGCAAGGATTGCAGGGTGGGGTCTGAAGCCAGCAGTTCGTCGGCCAGTGGGCGGAAGTCGGTTGGTAATGGCACTGCCGGATACTCTGTCAGTCCAAGTGCCTGGGCGTTAGGGGTTACACCGGGCATGGGACGTCCCGGTGTGAACGGCTGGTTTCCGTTGAGGACAAGCAGCTCTTTCAGTTTGTTGTTAAGTGCCGTCTGGTTCATGCGGGCTTCCGTGCGTACATTCAGCAACTCCAGATTAATCTTGTTGGTTTCCAGTGCATTGGCATCTCCCGTTTCCAAACGCCGGGTGTACATGGCCGACAGTTCCTCCGCATTCTTCAACCGTTCGTCGAGCAGGGCTTGCTGGCGTTGCAGCATGATGATGTCCAGGCATACTTCCTTCGCTTGCAGCAATATCTGCTGGCGGAAGGCGGTGGCTTGTGCATCCAGTGCATTTGTCTTGAGTCGGTTCATCTTCCCTCGGGTGGCGTAAAGCGTGGGGAAGTCGAAGCTTTGCGAGATGACCATTTCGCCGACTGTCTCGTCACTGTTCTTGGAGTCCCAAAGGTGGGCGTATGACAGTGTAGGGTCGGGGAGGTTGTTGTTTGTCTTGTTCTCCAGTTTTTGTGAGGAAATGAGGTGGGAGTTAGCCTGCAATTCCTTGTTGTTGGCCTCTATCTGCTGGAGCACGGCATCAATGCCGGACGTTTGTGCGCTCATCCCCGCAAAAGCGAGGATGGCGGCGCTGAATATGAAAAATCTTTTATTCATTGTCTGACGTTTTAGGTTGTTGGTTATGGTGCATCATCAGGTAAACAATCGGAATGATGAAACCGTTCAGGAACGTGGATGTTAAAAGGCCGCCCAAGATAACCTTTGCCATCGGGCTTTGTATCTCGTTGCCCGGCAGGTCGCCACTGAGAGCCAGCGGGATAAGTGCCAGTGCACTGGATAGGGCGGTCATCAGGATTGGATTCAGACGGTCGAGCGAACCGCGGATAACGCTGTCGTAGACGCCATAGCCTTCTTCCTGCTGCAAGTGGTTGTAATGGCTGATGAGCAGCATTCCGTTTCGGGTGGCGATACCGAACAGTGAGATGAAACCGATGATGGCGGGGATACTCACTTCTCCCGTTGTGATGAGCAGGGCGAATACACCGCCTATCAATGCCAGCGGCAGATTGATAAGGATGATGGCACTCTCTTTCACATTACGGAATTCATGGTAGAGGAGCAGGAATATCACCACGATGGACATGAACGAAGTAAGTGCCAGCGTGCGGCTTGCTGCCTGTTCACTTTCGAATTGTCCGCCGTATTCGATGTGGTATCCTTCCGGCAGTTTGATTTGTGCGTCTACCTGGGCTTGTATATCGTTGACTACACTTCGCAGGTCGCGGTCGGCCACGTTGGCGGAGATGACGATTTTACGCTTTACATTCTCGCGGCTGATGGTGTTCGGACCCATGGCCGAGCGGATTTCCGCTACATAGTTCAGTGGAATTTTCTGTCCGTCGCCCGTATCAATCATCAAGTTGCGTATTTTTTCCATTTCGTCGCGTAGGTTGTCTTTCACGCGTACGGTCAGGTCGAAGCTCTTTCCCTTTTCGTAAACTTGGGAAACGGCTTCACCGGCCAGGCAGACATTGACAAACTCCGAAAATTCGGGCAGTGAAATGCCGTATTTGGCAAGCATTTCCCGTTTGGGTGAAATGACAAGTTGCGGACGCTCAATCTGCTGTTCCACGTTCAGGTCGGCAATACCGGGAATCCCCTGGATGGCACTCTTGATTTCATTGCCCAGAGTGAACATGCGGTTCAGGTCGTCGCCGAACAGTTTGATGGCGATGTTCGCCTTTGTACCGGATAGCATGGCGTCTATACGGTGGCTGATAGGCTGGCCTATTTCCACGTTTGCCCCTACAATGGTACCCAGTTTTTCGCGGACTTCTGCCACGAGCTCGCTGCGCGAGCGGTCTTTCAACTCAAACGGTGCCTCGATCTCAGAGACGTTTACTCCCAGAGCGTGTTCGTCCAGCTCTGCACGTCCCGTTTTACGGGCCACGGTCTGTATTTCGGGGATGGAAAGCAGCAGCTCCTCGGCACGGTGCCCCATCTTGTCGCTTTCTTCCAGGGAAATGCCTGGAAGCGAGGAGATATTGATGGTGAACGAACCTTCATTGAAAGGCGGCAGGAACGAGCGGCCCAGGGTGAAGAAACAGCCGAGCGCTACTACAAATAGTCCGATAGTACCTCCCAGTACCCCTTTCTTATGCCCCAATACGAAAGTCAGTGCAGAACCATACCATTGCTTCATCTTGCGTGCTACGGCAGAATCGCTGTTTTCGTTGTTTTGTTTTTTCGTTTTCTCTTTTCCCAATAGATAGGAGCAAAGTACCGGCGTTACGGTCAGTGCCACAACAGTTGAAGCCGCCAATGCCACAATGAACGCAATACCCAGTGGTACCAACATCCTACCTTCCATACCACTAAGGAAGAACAGTGGTACGAAGCTGACAATGATAATCAGCGTTGAATTGAGGATAGGCATACGCACTTCTTTCGAAGCATTGAACACCACTTCCAGAATAGGAAGTTGCTCGCCGGCAGGTTTCAGCCGGTTTTCCCGCAAACGCTTGTAGACATTCTCCACGTCCACGATGGCATCATCCACCAGCGAACCGATGGCGATAGCCATACCTCCCAGGCTCATGGTATTTATCGTAAAGCCCATATAGTGCAGGGCAAGGATGGAGGCAATCAGTGACAACGGCAGTGTCACCAGCGAGATGACTGTGGTACGTATGTTGGCAAGGAACAGGAAAAGCACGATGACAACGAAAATACCTCCCTCCAACAACGACTTCTGAACGTTTCCGATGGAACTTTCGATGAAACGGCTTTGACGGAAGATGTCTGTGGAAACCTTTACGTCCGCCGGTAGATTCTTCTGCAGGTCTTGCAGGGAAGCTTCCAGTTTGTCTGTAAGCTCCAGCGTGCTTGTGGCGGGTTGCTTGGTGACTGTCAGCAGTACGGCATGCTTACCGCGTTCCGAGGCGGTACCCAGTTTAGGAAGTTTGGCTCCGACTTGAACGTCGGCAATATCTTCCAGCAGGATAGGGGCGCCGGAGACTCCGTTGCTCCGCACCACGGCCTTGGCTATCTGGTCTACCTTGTCGGTAGAAAGTACGCCGCGTACGATATATTCATTGCCATATTCATAGAGCACTCCACCATTGGCATTCAGGTTCATTTCGCGGGTGATGTTCATCACTTCGCTCAATGTTACGCCGTAATGGCGCATCCGTTCCGGGTCCAGCTGCACTTGATATTCCTTGATGTCGCCACCCAGTACGGCTACTTGTGCCACACCGCCCGTAGAGAGCAGGCGGGGACGTATGGTCCAGTCGGCAATGGTACGCAAATCCAGCATAGAGGTCGAATCTGCTGTCAGACCTACAATCAACATCTCGCCCAAAATGGACGATTGTGGGCCTAGTGTCGGCTTGCCTACGTTGGCCGGTAAGGATTCGCTGACGACTGCCAGCTTCTCACTGACAATCTGCCGGGCAAGATAGATATCTGTATCCCAGTCGAATTCTACCCAGACTACAGAAAAACCGTTCGTTGAGGAAGAGCGTACACGGCGCACACCCGTTGCACCGTTTACAGCCGTTTCTACGGGAAAAGTGACCAGCTGTTCCACTTCCTCTGCTGCCATACCATTTGCTTCGGTCATGATGACCACGGTCGGCGCATTGAGGTCAGGGAACACATCCACTTCCGTATGCATGGCGGTATAAGTACCGCCAATCAGCAACAGCACCGATGCTACCAGCACCAGGATGCGGTTCTGAAGAGAAAAACCAATTATTTTGTTTAACATCTTTTTATTTACTATTTACAATGTACAATTGGGCTGCGCAATGTCAGCCGCACTTGCTGTTTTATCTAATATTTCTTGTTTATCTGACTTTACACTCCCCATTCGTCACGTAACCCTTATACTGCATAGCGAAATGGTACTTTGTAAATTGTCAAATTGTACATGAGATTAGTGTTCATGGCTATGTGCCGGAATAGCATTCGTTGCCGATGCCAGCTTCACTTGATAGGCTCCTTGGGTTACGACGCGATCGCCTGCTTTTATGCCGGAAAGGATTTGTACACTTTCGCCATTGTCGGCACCCAGGGTGACAAGCTGTTTTTTGTAGCCCTCTTCATCCAGTTGCAGGTAGACAAAGAAGCTGCCTTGTTCCTCGGTCAGCGCACTGTGAGGAAGAGACAACACGTTCTCCATTGGTGAGGATAATAGGAATACTTCTACAAACGAGCCGGGAATAACGTCTCCCTTATTGTCGAATTCAAAAGTTACGGGTACATAATATCCGTTCTCACCCGAAGCCTTTCCATAAGAAAGCATGCGCCCGCCCAGTTCTTTCAATGTATATACCTTATTATTATAAGGAGTACAGAAGTTGGCAGAACCGATGCTGTTTAGGTAAGGATAGTACTTTTCGGATACATCCGCACGCAGGAAAAGCTTGCGGTTCTGGGTGACGCTTACCAACGGCTGGCCGACGCTGACGTAGTCCCCTTCTTTCACCAACAGATTCTTCACATAACCGCTGATGGGAGAAACAACAGCCTGGCCGCTTGCCGAATGGTTCTTTGCGACTGCCTCGTAACTGATACGGGCATTTTCGTAAATCTGTTCGGCTTGCGCGAATTCCTTTTCAGATACGATTTTGTTGCCTACAAGCGCTTTCATACGCTCGTATTCTTTTTTGGAAACCTCGTAGGCTATCCGGGCTTTCTGCACCGGGTCTCCGTCGGCCATGTTTTTGGATGACAATACCACCAAAGGAGTACCTTTGCTGACACTCATTCCTTCGATAACTTTTCCCTTGAAGGAAACCACGCCTGCTACTGTAGCTACGGCTACGCTCTCGTCTCCCTGGGCTGCCATCACCTGGCCGCTGGTCTTGATGACTTGATGGAAACTACCCGGTTCAACAGTGCTGACTGCTACGCCGGCAGCTTGCGCCTTTGCTGGTGGCAGGATGATTTCATCGCTTCCTCCGGCATGGTTTTCCTGCTCTTCGTGCTCATGGTTGTGTTCCTCATGTTCGTGGTCATGTCCCTCGTGGTCATGTCCGTCATGATTGTGCTCTTCTGTTTCGTGATTATGTCCTTCGTGGCTGTCTCCGGACTTGCTGTTACAGGAGCCTAAAAGGAATAATCCCAAGACTCCCATGAAAATAACTTTTTTCATGATGATATTTGTTCTTACTTTTTGATTTTGAATACAAAGTTAGGGCATAGGGCGTGCAACCAAATTGCATTGTTCCTTATGCCGGATAGAAATCTGTCCCGGTGATGTTCCGGTAACAGTTAAGCAAGAAGAGACGGAGGGGCACGAAGTCCCGTAGCACATATGATAAATGTGCTATGAAGAGATTCCAGATAGATACACTCCTGCCTGCTTATGTCAAACTCGGGTAGGATGAGTAACTTGGAAAAAGGTTCAATGAGTAGGGTGACTGCCCACAAGGCATCCGGATGTGCACACACATCATTGGAAGAGCTGGGCGTCTGTTGTACAAAGTGGGTTGTCATGCATCCCGTGTCGCAACAGCAGTGCTCGTTGCCCGGGCTATGACGGTGTCCGCAGCAATCGGCGGTGATATCATTCTTCATGCATATCATTCCGTCGGCATGATGATGGTGGGGAATGACGGGTATCACCAGCATTATCAAGCTGATGAAAAAAAGAATATAGGTTATGTACTGTTTCTTTTTCATTCCTCTATCTTTGGACGGATGCAAAGATAGAGGTTAAGGACTTAATTACCAAATAGAAAATGCTAAAAAGGTTTGAATAACATATTCAATCCCTCATTCATGCTGGGGTGGGTGAAAATGAAGTCCCGCAGGAAATGGTAACGCTGTCCCGTTTTCATGATTGATGCTACGGTATTGATTACTTCTGGTGCATCGGCACAAAGTAGGGTACAACCCAGAATCCGTCCGGTATGGATGTCTACAATAGCTTTGAGCATACCGTCTATGCTGTGTAGCGTACGGGCACGTGGAATCATGGCAGCAGGGATACGTGCCACATGTATGGAATAACCGTTCTTCATCGCTTCCTCTTCCGTCAGTCCTATATGTGCCAGCGGTGGGTCGGTGAAAATGGCAAAGGGGATTGGATACCGGTCTTTTGTACTCCTTTTTTTGTTTTCAAAGAGTTGATTACGGATGATACGGAAATCATCGATGGACAAGTAGTCGAACTGTTCGTCTCCTTTTACGTCCCCCAGGGCCCATACGTGTGGGGCTGTAGTCCGTAATTGGTTGTCGACAACGATGGCTCCCCGCTTGTCTGTTTGTATACCCGCTTTTTCCAGATTCAGCTCTGCAGTCATAGGCTTGCGGCCGATGGCTACCAGCAAGGCATCTCCTTTCAGGTAGTAGGGAGTGCCGTTTGCACTGTCCGTATAGGTCAGAGTTATTCCTTCGGCTGTGTCGTACACGGATTGGACACGGGCGTTCAACCGGACATTGATACGCTTTCGGTTCAATGCTTCCAGCATGGAGGCGGCAATGTCGCGGTCCACTTTAGGCAGAAAGCGGTTTCCCGCTTCCAGCAGTGTGACATGGCTTCCAAAGCCTGCATACATAGTGGCAAACTCCAATCCGACAGCACCGCCGCCGATGACGAGCAGGTGTGCGGGCAGTTTGTTCGATTGCAGCAAGGTCTCACTGGTATATACGTACTTGCTCTCCTTGAGTCCGTCGATGGCAGGCAGGATAGGGGTGGACCCGGTGTTGATGAATATCTCTTTTCCCTCAAGAATCGTTTCGTCCTTGCCGGAGACTATACGGATTGTATTTTCGGACAAGAAAGAAGCAGTTCCGTCATAGAGGGTTATATTAGGCTTGTTTTTTACATTTTCATAATTTTTCTCACGCAGGAAGGATACAAGCTTGTCTTTCCGCGCCACGGCAAGTGCATACAGTTTGGACTGGTTCTTATAATCGTCATAGTATCTTTTTTCCGCATATTCCGATTCGTGAATCAGAGTTTTGGTAGGGATACATCCTACGTTTACACATGTTCCTCCGTACATCTGAGGGGAACGTTCCACGATGGCTACTTTCCAATTCCGTTCGGCCAGTTCGGCGGCCAATAACTTGCCGCCCTTGCCGAATCCTATTATGATGGCATCATATTGTTTCATTTTAATATCTCTTAGTTAAGTGTTTAGTAAAATGAAAACAATATGTATCGGCCATTTGTTCGGACGCCGGGTTTAGCAGATGCTTATCGTTCCAGTTCGCGGAGGGAGTCCATTTTCTTCTTTTCAAGGAATTCGTAGATGCCGCTCAAGTGCTCTTTCACTTGTTTGTTGCCGAATTCATATACCTTGCTTACCAGTCCGTCCAGGAAGTCACGGTCGTGGCTGACGAGGATAAGGGTACCGTCAAAATCCAGTAACGCTTGCTTCAGGATATCTTTGGTTTTCATGTCCAGATGGTTGGTCGGTTCGTCCAGTATCAGCAGATTCACCGGTTCGAGCAAAAGCTTTATCATGGCGAGGCGCGTGCGCTCTCCACCGGAAAGCACCTTGACCTTCTTCATGGACTCTTCGGGGCCACCGAACATGAAGGCACCCAGCAGGTCGCGTATCTTGTTGCGGATTTCCCCTTTTGCCACATCGTCGATGGTCTGGAATACGGTCAGGTTCTCATCCAACAATGAGGCCTGGTTTTGTGCGAAATATCCAATCTGCACGTTGTGTCCTATCGTGAGGGTGCCTTCATGTTCTATTTCCTTCATGATGCACTTCACTAACGTTGACTTTCCTTCCCCGTTCTTACCAACGAAAGCAACCTTGTCTCCCCGTTCTATGGTGAGGTTGGCATTCTTGAAGACCACATGGTCACCGTAACTTTTCCCTACTCCCTCCATGATGACGGGATAATTGCCTGAGCGGGGAGAAGGAGGGAATTTGAGGCGTAACGCTGAAGTGTCTTCTTCATCCACTTCCAGCAGTTCCAGCTTCTCCAGCATTTTTACGCGGCTTTGCACTTGCAGGGTTTTGGAGTAGGTGCCTTTGAACCGTTCGATGAATTCCTTGGTTTCGGCAATGAACTTCTGCTGGTCGTCGTAGGCTTTCTGTTGCTGTTCGCGGCGTTCCTTGCGGAGTTCCAGGTATTTGGAGTAGTTTACTTTGTAATCGTATATCCGTCCCATGGTCACTTCAATGGTACGGGTGGTGATGTTGTCTACGAATTTACGGTCGTGGCTGATGACGATGACAGCCTTTCCATTGCTGATAAGGAAATCTTCCAGCCATTGTATGGATTCTATGTCCAGATGGTTGGTAGGCTCGTCTAGCAACAGCACGTCAGGCTTTTGCAGCAACAGCTTGGCAAGCTCGATGCGCATGCGCCATCCGCCGCTGAAGTCACTGGTCTGGCGGTTGAAGTCTTCGCGTACAAAGCCCAGTCCGAGCAGTGCTTTTTCCACATCCTCCTCGTAATTGGTGGAGTCGATGGCATAGAACTTTTCGCTTAAGGCGGAGACATTCTCGATAAGTTCCATGTAGCTGTCGCTTTCGTAGTCGGTACGCGTTTCCAGTTCCTTGTTGAGGCGCTCTATTTCAGCTTCCATTTCATGCAGGTGGGCAAAGGCTTGCGCCGCTTCCTGGAATACGGTACGTCCGTCTTCCGTCATAAGGTGCTGTGGAAGGTAAGCTATGACACTGTCCTTGGGGGCTGAGATTTTTCCACGGGTAGGTTGTCTTACACCTGCCAGGATTTTCAACAATGTACTTTTCCCCGCTCCATTTTTACCCATCAGGGCGATACGGTCTTTTTCGTTGATAACGAAAGATATGTCACTGAATAAAGTAGTTCCGCCGAATTCTACGGCCAGTCCGTCTATAGAAATCATTATATATTTTTTTAATGAGCTGCAAAGATAGTGCAAATCTATTATTTTTTATATCTTTGCCCCTATATAAACAAAACGCATAGGTCATGGAAATAGAAAAAGTGTCAGGAGATTACCGTCCGCTTATTCTGGTTGCGGAAGATGATGATAGTAACTTTAAACTGATAAAGGCTATTATCGGCAAGAAATGCGAGATACTATGGGCAAAGAATGGTGAGGATATTGTAAATTTGTTCGAAGAGAATCGCGACAAGGCGGAAGCTATTCTGATGGATATAAAAATGCCTATTATGAACGGGCTGGATGCTACGGTGATTATTCGCAAGAAGGATAAAGAACTTCCCATCATCATGCAGACCGCTTACGCCTTTACTGCCGACCGCGAAAAAGCCTTGGAGTGCGGAGCCTCGGAAGTGTTGGTAAAACCCATCACTCTGTCTGCTTTGCGTACATGTCTGAGCCGTTATTTACCCAAATTGGTTTGGTAAGGCTTTACTGATAATAAAAAGGGAACCGGATGACTAAGTAATGAATATATCATCCGGTTTCCTTCTTTTTATTCTTGTGCATTGTCTTTTCTCTCTTCCATCTTCTTTTTTACAAATTCGATTTTGAGATTGGCTTCTTCCATATTCTTCTTTATTTCCGTCATGGATGACAGCAGTTGTGCCAGTTCGTAGATGCTGGCAAGGGCCTGGCGGTCGGCGGCAGTCATGGTGATGGAATAGGGACGTTCCCCTTGATAGTTGACTTTGATATTCTTGTCCTTGTTCAGATAAAGGAACCCCATGACGTTTCCGTCTTCTCCCAGTTTGAAGTCTGCCTTTTCAATCTTTTCACCGAGGTCAGTGGTTTCGTAGCTGTCTTTGGCGGCGGGTGTTTCGGCAAAGCTACCATCGGGAGCAGTGACTTTGACGGCCACATGGTGGATATTATGGGCTCCGCAATAAATGGAAGTCATGCTCATGACTCCGTTTTCGTCTACCTGGAAGCGAAGGAAAGAGCGATGCAGATTTTTTTCTATCACTTGGGAAGGATGAAGGTAATTGCCGATATTCTGGTATTCGGCATCTTTTTCAAAGGTGTATTTCCCTTTGATTGCATCGAAATCCTTTTGCTTGGCTTGAAGCATACTGTCCAGATAGACCAGGCTCTTTTCCTGCTCTTTCAGTTCCACTTCCTGCATCAGGCCGATGCCTGCACGGCGAGTTTCAAACGCTTTGGGATAGAGCATCTTGATGCTGTCAATCAGAATCTTCGCTTCATTGTAGTTGCCGAGTTCAAACGCTTCGCGGGCAGCTTGTAGTTTTTCACCGGCCTTCTTCTCCACATCTTCGCAAGAGAAGAGTGTACAGCATAGGCATGCAAGGAGTATTACTTTTTTCATATTTGTTGTTCTTGGAGTTAGAGTCCACAAAAATAGAAATAATATCTTTATCTTTGCAGCATTTTAATGTGCAAATGTGCTAATAGACCATTAACACATTTGCGTAT
>OHTJ01000664.1_pt1 | contig 12922 bp, 13 predicted proteins | sample 1578921 | NCBI WGS metagenome assembly OHTJ01 (sample SAMEA3879582, study PRJEB24766) | human gut metagenome | biome: human-associated habitat; feature: feces | place: USA | collected 1985/1987
ACGAAAGAAAATGAACACCTCTTTTTTCACTCCGACTGTCTGTTGCGCGGATACCGCGCCTGTGATACACTGTGCTTACGAATAAAAATATGAGGAGGCGGCTGTGATGATATGGTTTTGGGAGCTTTCATGGCTGTGGAAGATGCTTGGCGTCGCTTTACTGGTTTCCGCGGTATGCGTCGCCGCGGCCGCGCTGATCGGCAAGGCGGCAAAAATCCGCCCCGGCAAAAAGGTTTTCCTGCTCGTTGGGATCTTGGCCTTTGTGATCTCTATTCTGGTGATCTTCTTGCTTTCACAGACGCCGGCGCTGCTCTGAGTTATCGCTCCGGCCCTCTGTTTCGCTCAGGTGCTCGCTTTGGCTTGTCGATCCTGCCGCTCCACACCTCGTCAATGGTCCTGCTCCACGCATCCCGAAGGGAGTCCAGCGGCAGGCCGTTGGCTTCAAAGCCTCGCTGGATCACGCGGTAATAATACGGGGACGGCAGTGCAGGCTGGCGGCAATAAGGCTCTGCCATGATATAGACCATGACGGGGATCTCTGTGCCGGCCGCGTCTTTAACCGTCACCGTTTCTTTCGTGTAGTGGCGGGGATACCCCTCATAGCGGTCCAGAGACTGTTCGCAGTTTGGCGTGAGCTTCCACAGCAATCCATAGACAACGCTGCCTTTTTTCGGCGCAACGGTAGCAAAGCCGCTGCCGCGGAAGCGCAGTTCGTAGTTTTCCAGCCTGACCGGTCCCACGATCTCGGCATCCGGACAGCGCTGCGCCATCTGCTCCAGATCAAGGTTGCTGCCGTAGGCAAAATACAGGTTTTCCTCCACGTCACACCTCCAGCAGCTTCAGAGCGCCAAAGCGTTCCAGATGACGGAGCAGGACTGCCGCCTGTGTCTCCGCATCGCCATCCGGCAGCGGACAGTCCATTCCCGTGGTGCGGATGACATTGTTCTGTACAAACCAGATGTAGGTCTCCACATCCGGGAACTCTGTGGGATCAAAGCTGAGATCCCGAAGCTGTTCCATGATCCCGGCTGCGGTCCCTTCGTACACGGTATCTTCAATTTGAATCTTCAAAGGCTTCACCTCTCCATTTCTCTGGATTTTTTCTTCTTTTTATTGACTGCATAGCTGTCCTTATCGAAACGCCATGCACGGTCGCCGTCCAGATTTGCCAACAGGTGGTCACGGGTATGCTTGAATTCCTCGCCGTTGAGCCCCAACCGCACCAACCAGACCCGGAAGGTGAACAGTTCATTGTCGCTGTGGGTCTTGCGCATGACCGTGCTGCGCTGGGCGATAGCCTGGGCGGAGATGGCAAGGCACAGATTCACATAGGCGGCAACTTTTCCCGCATGGAGTGTGGAATTGAAGCAGCGCCATTCCACCGTCCCCCGGTAAAAGACCGAATGCAGATTCAGTGCGTAATAGCGGGTCCAGTTATAATGGTCTGCGCTGCCGTTATCTCCCTCATACCAGATATTCTCCAGCTGCGTCAGGTCCCTTGTTTCATCCGACGAGAGCCTGCGTGCCTGCTTCAGCATGGGTTCCCGCACCTTCTGACACCAGCGGGACGCCCGGCTTTCATTGACCTGCAGCGCTTTGAACAGGATATCCTCCTTGGAGTACATGATGCCGATGAGGTTTTTCAGACTCTGCCGGTTATGATTGGCTGCGTCCACATGGACATGGATGCCGCAGGAGCTGTTGGCCTTGGCTCCTGCGTGGCGCACCTGCCGGACACATTCCTGCAGCTTGGGCAGTTCCGCATAGGTAAGCTTTGGCGTTACCATCTCCACGCGGTATCTGTAGTCACCCGTTGCACGATAGCCGCTGCCGATCTTCTGCTCCCCGTGGATGCTGGAGTCACTCATGACCGTCCACTCTTTGCCGTCCCGATCCGTCACACACCATTTATCGTAAGCGCCGCCCACATAGCGGGCGTCCGTTGCAAAATACGCGGCCAGCGCTGTTGCCGCCTGCTCACGGGTGATGCCGGTCATTTCAACTTCCACGCCGAAGCACTGATCCTTCAGCCCGATCATGCGGCAGCACCGGCTTTCAGTTCCGCATCCACCTCTCGGATACGGCGCCCGATGGCCTCAATGACATTGGCGGTGACGCTGTTGCCTGCCTGCTTATACGCCTGTGCATCAGACTGGATGGCGAGGATGCGGTCGATCTGCCACTCATCGAAGCCCTGCAGCCGCAGACACTCCCGCGGCATCAGACGCCGGATGCGTCCGCCACGTTCCACGATGCCCTGGATGCAGCTCGTCTCCAATGTGTGGGCGATATCCTGTCCCACACGACCACGGCGGGTATTGCTCCCGGAAAAGCCGAGATCGACGCTGTCACCGGGATTCGCCTCTTTATAGCCTTTTTTCGTGGCTTCCTTGATGAGCAGAACGCCGGAACGCTCTGCTCTATGATTGGACAGCGTTGTCTGTCCATAACGCGCAGTGAGGCAGCGGGCGGCCTCCGTTTGTCTCGCCTCCCCGGCACATAGATCCACAAAGGGTCTGTCCTGCGGAATGATATACAATCCTGTTTTGCCGCCCACACCTCCAGCGCCGGCAGTCTGCGTGCAGGCTATTCCGTCTGCGTCGTAGACACGGGAGCCTTGCGAGCCTCCGAGGACTTGTATAAGAGCTTTTCCACCTGTGCCGAAGACAGGAAATATTTTTCCGGCGCATCGGGGATCAAGATAGCAGATAAGGAACAGCCGCCTTCTGGATTGCGGGACTCCAAAATGTTTGCTGTTAAGCACCATCCATTCCACGCGGTACCCCAGGTCATTAAGCGTGGCGAGGATGACAGAAAACGTCCGGCCTTTGTCATGCGACAGCAGTCCCGGAACGTTTTCGAGCAGAAGATACGAAGGTCGTTTGGATTGAGCCAATCGGGCAATTTCAAAGAAGAGAGTGCCGCGGGTGTCGTCAAAGCCCTTTCTTCTGCCAGCGATTGAAAATGTCTGACAAGGGAATCCTCCGCACAGAAGGTCGAAGTCTGGCAGGTCTGCGGGGTCGATTTTTGTGGCATCTGGATAATATCGTTCCTCCTTTCCCGGCTCATAAATGGCCTCATAGCTGGCATTGGCGTATTTGTCGATCTCGCAGTGTCCTACACACCGGAAACCGCCCGCGCGGGTCAATCCCGTGCGGAAGCCGCCGATGCCGGCGAACATATCAAAATATCGGATCAGGTCATCTCATCTCCTTCCTGCAGGGCAAGCAAAAAGCCGAGGACGCTTTCATCTACATCCCCGGCTCTGCCGCTATCCTGCGCTTCTTCTTTGGTGAGCTGCATTCCCCGCAGTTCCTGTCGGATGGTCTGGCGAACGGCATCCAGCAGTTCCTGCTGCCCTTTATACTCACAGACCATGCGGCAGACCGCGGCGGTACGCTGTCCTGCGGGGATCTCCGTCAGCTTCTTCCACGCCCTGCGCTGTATGGGCGAGGACATGGAAAAGGACAGATTGATCCGCTTTTTGTTACTGCTCATCGTTCTTTGTGAGCCGTTCCGTCAGCCGCTCATAGCCTTTGGCGTTGAGGGACACATCGTCAAGGATGACTGGGCGGCAAAGGCCGTCCGCAGCGGATACATTCCGCTTCAGCAGCGCCGCGCCGCCGCCCAGAAAAACAGAAGGCATGGCGCGGGTATCCAGTCCGCTCTCCGTAATGGCGGAGAGCAGGCGATGGACATAGGCGTCTGCCTGCCGGTCAATAATTTTTCTGGCATCCTCGTTGATATGGACGGCATCGCCGCGCAACACGCTTTCCATCTGTGCCGCCGTCATAGACAGGCCCAGCGTGCGGCGGATCTGCTCACCGATCTCATCCAGACAGCGGATCATGCCAAGTTCCAGACTGCGGCAGGTCGATGCATTGGGAATACGGTTGTCCAGGCGCATCAGATCCACGGTCCATCCGCCAATATCCGCCACGATCACAGAAGGCTCATCCAGCAGGATGCTCTGGGTCAAGACTGCGGCATAACCTTGCGGGAACAGCGACACCTTGCGGATGGTGATAGAGTATTCCTGTCCCTCATAGCGGAAATTCACCGTTTTCCCATCCCGGAGCAGATAGTCCCGGAATGCGTTTTTCTCCCGCCCGAAGCTGGTGAGAGGCAGTCCGGCCGCCAGATGGATCTCTGCCGCAGGCTCCGCATGACGGAAGGAGAGTTCCTTTGCGATGGCTGCCAGTGTGAGGAGGTAATAATCCTCTGTCTGCGTTTTGTTCTTCTGCAGCGCCTGACGCCCGCTGCCCACCACATAGAATTTTCCGCCGTATTCCAGCACGTCCTTCAGCGTATATGGCTCATGCTCATACGCCACCAGACCGGAGGGGAACGAGAAATGGGCCGTTTTCATAGCGGCATAGCCGTGGTCGACACCAACAATCATGGACTCGCTCATCTTGCCTCACCTCCACGGCTGCGTTTCTTCTTATTTGATGTCTGGTGCCGGTCATAGTCCTTTCCGGCATGGATAAGATCCCGAATCTCCTTCAGCTGCAGGTTCCAGCGCGTTTGACCGTCCCACTCCGGATGCTTCGCGCAGAGCCGGGGCAGATATTTCTTCAGATCCGCGCCCTCTCTGGGAAACTCGATGCCGCCCTTATAGACGATATCCTGTTCCAGCTTCATCAAAAGCGCTTCATATGCGCTCCAATCTGTCTGATCATAGGCGCTTTTCCCGGTGAGCTGCTCGTAGGCATAGTCCCCGACATAGCTCAACTGCTCAAAGCGGCAATCGCCGTAGGGAACGACATCCGCAAGGCTGTCCGGGTCTGCCAGCGCGGCAAAATAGACCTCGCGCCCCTGTGCGATGAGCCAGGCGCGAAAATCGATAAAACCGTCATCGCTGCAGCCGTATTCCTTCATGATCCCTGCCGCGTCCCACAAGCCGAACTTGTCCGCGAGATCTTCATAGACGTGGATGATGTCGTGAAAATTCTGTGCCTGCGTGGGGCCCATAGAAACCATCCGGTCTTTCAGATAGGCCAGCATGGCGTCCATATCCTGCCCGCAGGCGTTTTTTGCCTCATGGATCAGGTCCCAGAAGGATTCTTTGTTGATCTCTGTGATCGGTCCCTTCACATTCTGTCTCTCCTTCCCAATACGTTTTTTGATGTGCGCTGCCGCACCCGCGCAGATCTTTTGATAAAACGCGCGATACTCCGGTGAGGTCTTATCCACTTCACCGAGAATCGCCCGCTCATAGGGCGTGCCGGGGACGATCTCCCAGGTAACGGTCCCAAAGTATGCCGCTTCCAGATACCGCAGCAGCGTGTGTCCGTCTGCCATCTCAAACATTCCATGGTTATCCTCATAGGGAAATTCTTCATAGACCTTGAGCCCGGTGACTTCTTCCGCGGCGGCATACAACGAGAAACCGTCTGTGTCCAGCGTCGGCGCAAGCTGTGCGTACTGTTCCTCCGGGGACAGCATTTCCTCATGCCGCTCCATCTGACCGCTCCTTTCTTACCCAGCCCATAAAACGCTCTAAAAAGTGAACGCGCCCATGCACCTTCCCGGCAGACACATCCAGCCCATTCATCTGCGCCTGAATGCGGCGCTGGATGGCTTTCAACTTCTGCGGGTCATTGCAGCAGTCTACGATGACATACTCACCGCCGCTGGTGGAGAGGATTTCCCGCTTGCCGTTCTCGTCCCGGATGCCGGACAGGAGACGCTGTCCCAGCCGTTTCCGGTAGGCGTCCTGGAGCGCATCCATATCTCCGCAGACATCATGCTTTTTCAAGATCTCCGCGATCTCACAGGAAGTGATCTTCGTTTCGGCAGACAGCTTTTGCAAAATCTCCGCCTGCGCGTCAGGCGGGATTCCCGTCCGGCTGGGCATCGTTTTCTTCGCTTTCTGCATCGGCACACCTCCAATCCGCGGGCAGGATCTTCTGCTCGATGATATCCGCAATCGTCCGGAACACCTCCGCCAGCTCGCGGGATTCCTTCACGGTATCCCGCATTTCCTCCGGGGTCATCCGCGTCCCGTCCGTCCAGCAGCGGACATTTTCCTCGGACGGTGTCAGCAGGACGGCTTTTTCATACGCTTTGCAGAAAAGCGCCGCGATCTTTCCTTTCCGGTCGATCTCGGCATCCTGCTTTTTCAGTTCTTTTTTCGCTTTTTCGTATTCCAGCGCTTCGGCGGCCGCCTGCTCCCGCTGCTCTTCCGGCAGGTTCTGAAGCTGCCGGGTCAGGTCATAACCCTTGTTGATGGACAGTTCCTTTTTATCCAGAGCCTCCTTGATAACCTCCGGGGCATTCTCATCGATCTGCATGACCTTGCCCATGGTGCGCTCACCCAGGCCGACTGCTTCTGCCAGCTCCTTGCGGGTGTCCACAGTATCGGAACTTTCCGGCAATGTTGCCGAAAGGTCTGTGCGTGTCCCTTGGTTTGCCCTGGCTTTTGCCTCGATCTCCGGCTTCAGCTTCAGCGCGATCTTGCCCAGCTCCCACTTTTCCAGATTTCTGCGATTTTTCTGCGTGTCCAGCGCCCACTGCTTGGCTTCCAGCAGATCCTCAAAGGAGAATACCGCCATCGTATAGGGCAGGCCATGCTTTTCGCACAGCGACTGACGGTTATGCCCGTCCACGATCACCATGTCCTCATTGACGATGACGGGGGAGTAACAGCCGTTTCGCAGCAGATCCTCTTCCAGAGCGGCAGACTGCTCCGCGCTCAAAGGCGGGAGCAGTTCGGCCATCTCCGGCAGGATCACAGGACTGCGCTCTGCGCTGGTGTATGTGATCCCGGTGTTTTTCATCAGGCGGCATCCTCACAAACAGACGCAGCATCCACAGCCTGCGCCGCATCCTCCGCCTTGCGGGGAGGCAGGAATTCCACATCGCTGGCTTTGATGAGGAAACCGGGCTGGCGCTGGGGATCGTCCGCGAAGGTGATGGTCTCGAAATCGCCGGTGGCTGCCAGCTTACAGCCCTTCCACGCAAACGCCGCGCAGCGCTCCGCCAGAGGACCGCGCACCTTGATGGAGATAAAATCGGTGAGCTTGTTGCCGTCCTTATCCTTATAGCGGCGATCCGAGGCGATACGCAGGATGGCATAGGGTTTGCCGGTATTCTCGTTCATCTTCAGTTCCACATCGTGGGTCAGATTGCCAATGGCAGTGATTTTCAGCATATTCAGTGCTCCTTTTTTTAATGGTTAGGTTTAGTTAAAAAGTGCGGGTGGTCTGCTCTCAGGCCACCCGCAGGGGGATACAATTTACTTGCTCCAGCTTTCGTTCTCGCCCAGCACGGCGGTGTGGGCGTTGGCAGCTTCCATGACGGCGTAATACGCCCAATGCTTACGGCTGACATCCGGGAAGGTGTTCAGCTTGCGGAGATTGTCCGCAATGTAGTCCTCATCCGCTTCGCGGCCCAGCAGGCGGTTGACGATGGTGACGACCTCAGCGCGGTTGATCTCGCGGTCTGCGTGGAACGAGCCGTCCCCGTAGCCGTTGATCCAGCCGTGGAGCGCGGCGTACTTGATGTATTCTGCCGCCCAATAGCCGGAAGAAACATCGTTGAAGCCGCTGAACTGTTCCATGATCTCAGCGTCGCCATCACCGTACACATCAAAGAAACGGACAGCCATCGTGGTAAACTCAGCACGGGTAATGGCATCGTTGGGGGCAAAGATGGTCTTGCTCTTACCATAGGTAATGCCGTTGTTGCTCAGATACTTCACATAGCCGCTATACCAGGCGTGTGCAGGGATATCCGCAAATTTGGTATTTGCCGCCGTGGAAATGGTGTCACCGTTCTTCTCCGCCAGCAGACGGGCGAAGATCGCGGCGGCTTCACTGCGGGTCATGCTGCGGCTGGGGCCAAAGGTGCCGTCCGTGTAGCCGACGATGTAAACGCCGTGGCGCTCGGTCTGCTCCACTTCGGGGACGGTCAGCTCACCGTTTTTGTCGGTCTTGCCTGCGGCAGACTGACCGAGATCACCCTTGACCGTAACATTTTTGCCCTGCTGGGGAGCCTTCTTGTGGTCGGTCACGATGACCGTCACCTGATGCTTGGCGTCCAGATCTGTGCCGTCCGGCAGCTTCACCGTGATATTGCCGGTCTTGCCGATGGACACTGCACTGCCGGAGATGGGGCGCTTCGTGTCCGTGCGGATGACCTTGACGGTCAGCGTCCAGCGGTCGCCGTCCGCATCCTCATAGCCAGTAGTGACCTTGCCGTCCTCGTTGGTCTTACCGCTGCCGGTGGGAACGGTGATCTGACCTGCCTTGTCGGTCTTGCCGGAGGCGTAGTTGTCATTCTTATCCGTGACAGCGATGCTCATGTCCGGCACAGCGGACTTGTCCTTGACAAGCTGCACGGTCACGGTCGTCTGGTCGGCGTAGTCCAGCAGGCGGCTGTTCGGCAGGCGGATGGAGATGCTGTTATCCTTGTGGAGCGCAACTGCGGCGTTTGCCACAGGATTTTTGGTGTCGGTATCGGTGACGGTCACAAGGTAGCCGCCTACAATGGCCTCCCCCTTGCTGTCCGTGGTGCCGCTGTTGTAGATTTTCTCGATTTCGGCGGTTTCCAGCTTCTCTCCGCAGTTCTCGCACTCCTTGTGCTTGCTGCCCACAGCGTCGGTGGTAGGCTCCTTGTCGATGATCCAGTCGCCGGGTTTATGACCGGCAGGCTCGGTGTAATCGGTCTTGGTGGTATCGCCGCAGCGGGCGCAGGTGTTGGTGGTGTAACCCATCTCGGTGCAGGTGGGTGCGGTCACTTCGGACTTGTAATCGTGTTCCAGCGCGTTTTTCAGCACAGCGCCGCAGCGGGTGCAGAGCTGGGGTTCCGTGCAGGTAGCAGGAGCGCCGGGGATGTGTCCATCCGCAGGGTCGGCATCCAGCCGGTGGTAGCCACAGCGGGTGCAGCGGTATTCCATGACCCCCTCGCCGGTGCAGGTGGCGTTGGTAACAAGGGTTCCCTTATCCCAGCTATGACCAAGCGCGTCGGTGTAGTCTGTGACGAAGCTGCTGCCGCAGCCGTCACAGCGGTGGATGGTCTTGCCGCCGTTTTCGCAGGTAGCGGCGATGACATGGGATTCGTAGTTATGGGGCAGAACAGAAGTGATGTCCTCGATATGACGGTCGCCGCAGACGGAGCACTCGCGGACGGTATAACCGGGGCTGGTACAGGTGGCGGCCACGGTATAGACCTCATAGCTGTGTTCGCCCTTGGGCGTGGCGGTCTGCTTCATCTGGCCGCAGCGGGCACAAAGTTCCAGCAGCTTGCCGTCCGTTTCGCAGGTGGCGTCACGGATGACGATGCTCTGCCATGCGTGACCGAGGGAGTCCACATAGTCGCGCTTTTCGATCTTGCCGCACTCCGTACAGAGGTAGCGGTCATAGCCAAGGGTGGTGCAGCCGGCCTTGGTGCTGTCCAGCAGAATATACTTGTGGTTTTCACCGCAGCCCTTGTCGGTGCAGCAATTTCCGTTGCAATGCTTGTTCTGACAACCACAGTTGGGGTTAGAGCAGCCGCAGCCGCAGTTGCCGTTCTCGTCTGTGGTATCATCCCGCAGCCAGACATAGGCCACGCCGTTTTCCGTCATATCCACACCGTCACAGGTGTAGGTGATCTCGTAATAGACAGTGTACTGCCCCTCGTCCGTATAGTTGGGCGCGGAGGTCATGGTACAGCTATCCGCACTGTTGCCGTAGCGGATAGAGGTGCGGACACCGGCTTCGGAGAGATCGCTGACCGTGATGGTGTGGGGTTTGCCGTCCACCACGCCGTAATAGTCCGCAATGACCGCCTTTGCCGCCGTGTAGTCATAGCGGGCGTAGTCGCACAGGCTGCATTTCTCCACCGTAGCGAAGCGTCCGTTTGCCGGCTGGGGCAGAACTTCCGTCACCATGCTGTGGCGCTCCAGCTTGCGGCTGACCGTATGATTGGTGCCGTAGCAGAACGCGCAGTAGGTGCCGCCCTTGGTGGTGACAGTGTGATAGGTATCGTCCGTGTACTCGTAGGAAACGGTTTCGTCCAGTTCCTGCGTAAATGCGGCGGCACAGTCATACAGCCAGTAGACATTTTTCAGATAGCCGTACTCGCTTTTGCTCATATTTGTGTTGATGCCGCCGCAGGTTTCACAGACGGCTTTGGTGTAGTGATATCCGGTATAGGTGGCGTCCTTGCCGGGGATGCCGTCCATGGTATCACCCTTACCGACACCATCTACCATCGTGCCGTCCGAATATTTCACATTGCGGCTGAGTGCAGGCTGGCCATTGCGGGTATATTCGGGAACGCGGAACACCTCAAAAGATGTGGCTTTGCCGCACTCACCGCACTTGAAGGTCTCGCGGGTCACAACACTGTTGGCGTCCAGCTCATTGGTACGGCCGGATGCCTGCATCCAGTGCTCGGCAGGGTCGTGGTAGCTGTTCTGCTGGGCGGCAAAGGCGGTAGGGATCATGCCCACACACATGACCAGCGTCAGAAGCAGCGCCAGCGCTCTGCGGGAATAATGGTTCTTTTTCAGATTCATAGGTCCTCCTTATATTTTTTGTTTTTTATCCGCGTTGAAAACGATGTCCTTTTGGCTATCGCCCCCTTTCTCGGCTGCAAATCTTTCTTTGCAGATACTCGTTCCAATCCTTGCCGCAGCGCGGTTTCTCCACGGTAACGGCATACCCCTGTAACTGATACTTTTCCTGTAATTGCTGGGCGGCTTTCTGCCCAGGCTCGTCCGCGTCCAGACACAGCGCAATACGGCGGATCTCCGGATGCGCCTGCAAATAGGTCTGCAGTGCGCCGTCATAGAGTCCGCACAGAGCAACGGCGTTGGTTGTGTCTCTGTGGAGCGTGAGGTAACTCATCAGATCGATGGGTGCCTCAAAGACAAGCACCAGATCTGACTGCGGATCGTGCGGGAGGGAGAAGCCTGTGTTTTTGTCGCTGCCGGTTGCGTCTCCCTTGAAGCGGGGCTGTCCAGATCATAGGTACCACGCAGCCCCGCGTACTTTGCCTGTCCGGATTCATCCCTGCCGACGAAGACGCAGTTATGATGTACCGCATCCTCATACAGCAGCCCAGCATTCAGAAATTGTCGGATCACCTGGGCAGCGATACCTCGCTTACGGAGATAGGCGAAGACCCTGCGGTCATCCGCGTTGCGGGGCGGCAGGGAAAGCGCCTGTTTCGGGCTGATCGGCTTTGGCTGCGGAATGGGCGCGTCTCTGGCTTTCCCATGGAAGGTCAGAAGGTACTCCACCGCTTCCGGAAAGGATTTTCCGCAAAACTGCTGGAGGAAGGTGATGGCATCCCCGCCGGTATTCTGGGAATACCGGAACCAGGTACGCCGGTCCTTGATCCGCAGGCTGTCCATCTCCGCGGTAGTATGGAAGCGTCCCACGCGCTTGACCTGATAGCCGAGGTGGGAGAGCAGCTCCGGCAGGTCCGTTTCTCTGGCGATCTGCATTTCTGTGTCTGTGAAGCGATTTCTGATCTCGCTTGCCATAATGTGTGCCTCCTTTCTGATGAAACGCAAAAAGCCACCCAGGGCATCCGATATATTCGGATGCCCTGGGTGGCTTTCCCTAAATCATGTTCTTTTGTTTTGGCTTTTGTGCGGGCTTACACGGCGTTATCTTCGTCGGGGGTGTCCGTGTCCGCTGGAGCGGTCACGTCGGCCACACGGGGCGCGACAGGGGCCTCAGTGGGGGCGTTCTGCTCTGCGGCGTTCTCAGCGTCCGCTTCGTCCAGCGCCTGCGTGATCAGGTTCAGCACGAAGTCTCGCTGGGTGAGCTTTTTGCCGGTTCGGAGCGTCTCGCGCTCCAGATGACGCTTGATGCGCTGGAAGAGTTCTTCGGGGATCTGGAATGCCATCGTTCTGCCTTTTTCAGTCATTTGAATGCCGCCTTTCTGATTTTCCATCATGTTGTAATAGTCTTGGATGAGGTTGGCGATGTACTCGCTGGTGGTCTGGCCCAGCCGTTCCCGTTCTTCGCTGACCCGCTCATGCAGGTCGATGGGGATCTGAGCACACAAGTTTTTAGTGGTTGCCATTCTCGGATACCTCCTCGTTTTTTGTAACGCAAGCATACCCGAAAGGTCCAGTAAAAGCTATTACCAACACCACCAAGGAATGATAGACAAACGAAGCGAAAGCAACATAAGCACCTATGAGTCGAAAAAGGCCGTCGTCCGCTCCCAGATAGGGAGCCGAACGGCGGCCTGCCTTCTTATTCTTTATTCTTTTTTAAGCCTCGGTGTTCGAACCACACCAGACCATAAATTCGGCAGGGCGCATCTTCAAAATGTCGCCTCTCGCTGGGCAAAACTGAAATTTTGAAAAATCGAGTTTTTGCAACTTTTTCATTCTAAAAGTGGCGAATTATATGTGAAAACACCGCACTTTCGTGCGGCGTTTTCAGCGTTGCATCTTTCATCAACACATTTTGGTCCGAGTGGCGAGATTCGAACTCACGGCCTCATGGTCCCGAACCATGCGCGCTACCAACTGCGCTACACCCGGATATGAAGTTGTGCGGCTCACGTCGCGAACAGTAGTATTATATGAGCTTCCCTCCGTTCTGTCAAGAGGGAAATCCACATTTTTCAAAAAGCCCCGCGGCACACGGCCGCGAGGCTCTGGCGGGAGCATGTGAGAATCGAACTCACCCGAGAGGCTCTTCACCCCTCTCACCGGTTTTGAAGACCGGGGGGCACACCAGCACCCATCTACTCCCATGTGAGAGGCGACAAAAGCCGCCTCATTTTTCTATCTCGCCAAACTGCGCGCCCGGCCTGCGGACATCACCCTCGCGGCGAAGAATCCCTCGCCGGTCGTAATACTCCAGCACCAGCAGCGCGTGGTCGCGCGAGGTGCCGAGCGCGTCGCGGAATTCTCCCAGCATGAGCGTGTCGTGCGTTTCGAACCACGCCTTCACCCTTGCGTCGA
>OHTJ01000667.1_pt1 | contig 12877 bp, 8 predicted proteins | sample 1578921 | NCBI WGS metagenome assembly OHTJ01 (sample SAMEA3879582, study PRJEB24766) | human gut metagenome | biome: human-associated habitat; feature: feces | place: USA | collected 1985/1987
CGTATCAATGGCAATCATGCTGCCATTTGCAAATTTCAGCTCCACACAGGCAGTATCCATATTGAACTCACAAGAAAGTAAACGCTTCATTTTGCCCTCCTTAGATCATGCCGAAGTGCTTGAGCGCCTCCTTGATTGCTTTTTCCTTATCGGGCGGGCATTGGGGCTGTTTTGCATCATCGGACTTCGGTTTGTTGTAATTTTCTCGCTCGATGATACCGCATTTCTGCTTCACCTGAGCGATATACAAGCTGCTGACCTTGAGTCCGGTATGCTCCAGCACATATTCCTTGATTTCCGAATAGGTGGCTTTCTTCTCTGCATCGGTGAGATCAAGTTCGTCCATGTGGATGTCTACCTCGATATGTTGCTTTGCATTAAGTTTGGACAATAAACATACCGTCTCAACATGCACCGTATGGCCGAACTGGTCTACCGGCTGCACCTCCACGAGGTCATATCCATGGCTGCAAAGATATTTCAAATCCCGGGCCAGGGTTGCGGAATCACAGCTTACATAGACGATACGCTGTGGTGCCATCCCACACATCATGGCAAGGAGGGATTCCTCGCAGCCTTTGCGTGGCGGGTCCACTACGATAACTTCTGCACGGGCTTCTTCGCCATGGGCGGTACAATATGCCGGATAGACTTCCTCTGCTTTCCCAACGAAAAATTCTGCATTGGAAATGTGATTTCGAAGGGCATTCTCTTTGGCATCTGCGATTGCCTGCGGTACAATTTCCACACCGTAAACCTTCTTCGCTTTCTGTGCCAGAAATAAGGAAATGGTTCCGATACCGCAATATAAATCCCAGACCGTCTCTTCGCCGGTGAGATTGGCATATTCCAAAGCTTTGTTATAAAGCACCTCTGTCTGCGCCGGATTTACCTGATAGAAAGACTGCGGAGAAATCTGAAAAGAAATCGTTCCGATATAATCTGTAATGTAACCCTGTCCATATAGAGTATAAGTTTCTTCTCCTAAAATCACGTTGCCCCGGGATTCATTGATATTTACAGTAATACTTGTCATTCCCGGCAAATCTTTTAATACTTCAATAAAACTTTCTGCATGCGGCAGCTTCTTTCCATTGATGACAAAGCAGACCATCCACTCTCCGGTTTTCTGGCCGTAACGGATTAAGATGTGGCGGACGCAGCCTTTTCCGGTTTTCTCATCATAGGCACTGACGCCATAGGATTTCATGGTGTCTAAAATAAGGGACAGGATTCTTCCGTTGCCTTCCTTTCCCAAAAGGCAGTCCTGCACCGGAATAATGTTGTGGGTTCTGGACGCAAAAAAGCCTGCCACCAGGTTGCCTTCTTTATCATAACCCACCGGAAACTGTGCTTTGTTCCGGTAGCGGTAAGGCTCCTGCATGCCAAGTGTTGGTAAGACCTTTGGATTTTCAAATCCGCCGATATGTTTTAAGTTGTTGCGTACTTTATTTTCCTTAAACTTAAGCTGGCTCCCATAAGAAAGTGCCTGAATCTGGCAGCCACCACACCGCTTATGCTCCGGGCATGGCGGGGTTGTCCGCATGGTGGATTCCTTAAGAATTTCCATCAGGCGGGCATAGCCATAAGTTTTTTTCATCTTCATGATTTTGGCACGAACCATGTCTCCCGGCAGAGCATCCTTGATAAAAAGTGTGATGCCTTCCGTTCTTCCGATACCTTCGCCGTTAGTTCCAATATCGTCAATGGTCAGTGTAACAATGTCATCTTTTTTCATATTTCTTATATACTCGATCTGCGGATGTTCGATTCAAACAGACGGTTGAATCCCTGCCACTGAGTATCTCCTTCCGGTACGTTTGCCAAAAGCTCACGCATGGTCTCCATCTTTGCATCAATATTATCTGCATAGCTTAATGCTACAGCTTCCGGTAATGCCGGCTTCTTCGGAGAACCATACTCTAACTCTCCATGATGTGCCAGAATACAGTGTTCCATCTCATGTGCCAGTTTCACCGGGAAACCATCGATGGTCTTGATGCGCTCTGCAATTTCCATGGCTCCAATCATGATATGTCCTAAAAGCTGTCCCTCGTCGGTGTAATCATTTTCCGGGAAAGTAGAAAGCTCTTCTAACTTTCCGATATCGTGAAACATGGCGGCACAAACCAGTAAATCTTTATTGAGAATCTTATAGTTGTCAGCAAAATAAGCAGAAAGCTTCGTTACGCTTAAAGTATGCTCTAAAAGTCCGCCCACAAAACCGTGATGTACGCTTTTTGCTGCAGAATGGAATTTAAAACGTTTTGCAAAATCTGCATCCTCGATAAAAAAACTGCCTGCCAGTTTCTTAAGATATGGATTCTCCATCTGCTTAATATATCCAAGTAACTGCTCATACATTTCATCTACATTATATTCGCTGACCGGAAGATATTCCTTTGGTTCATACTCTCCCTCGGTTGCTTTCCGGACCCTCTTTACATTTAACTGTAATGCGCCCTGAAAACTTGTGATATCTCCCACTACATTGATGTAATCAAATCGGTCAAAATCATCAATTCCCACAGAGCCCGGCTCCCAGATTTTTGCATCCAGTGTGCCTGTTTTATCCTGTAAAATCAATGCTTCATAAGGCTTACCTGCCTTCGTCAGCGCTGACTGCTTATTTTTACAAAGATAGATTTCATTTACTCTTTCGCCTTCGCGTAATGTTTCAATATAATGCATAATTTTCCTCTTTCTATTTTAGTACACCAACGGTTGCAGAACATTCGATTTCTACATAGCCTGCTGCCCCCTGGCGTTTTATGGTAATCTTTACAACATCTCCCGGAGTCTGCCCGGATAACACATTCTTATATGCCTGCGCTGTCTCTACATTTTCTCCGGCAATCTTTACGATGACATCACCGCTTTGCAAGCCTGCCGCCATCGCCGGGGAATCAATTCCCACTGATTTAATATATACGCCCTTTGGTATGTCATATTCCTTTTCAATGTCAGATGTTACAGAAGTCAGTTTCAGTCCAAGATACGGAATATCCTGTCCATTGGAAAGCTTCTCGATAATGTCTTTCAACTGGGAAACGGAAATTGCGGTCAGCGTATTCTCATCGCCGCTGCTGTAATCCTGCATAACAATTCCAACCACTTCACCAGAGAGATTGACCAGTACACCACTTCCCTGACTACTGCCCACAATATCTGTTGTCAGTACATTGTAGTTTGCATCAAAGGTGGAAATGCTGTTAGAAGTCGATGTAATATTTCCTGTCAATATGGAGAAATTCGTTCCCAGCGGACTGCCCAGTGCCAGCACAACGCTGCCCTGTGTGGTCTGAAGTGAATTTCCAAGCACTGCCACTTTAATTCTGCCCAGAGTGCTTTCTTCGATGTCGGAACGTTTTACATTTAAAATCGCAATTCCGGTATTTCCGTCATAGTTTTTAAGCTCCGCTTCTACGGTGCTGTTATCAAGGAAGGTCACATGAATGGATTTTGCTCCGCTTATGACCTTGCGCTCTGTCATAATCAGAAGCTCCTGACCGGTATCCGCAATAATGACTCCACTTGCCTGTCCCTGTCTCTCATAAGGCGTGTTAAACCAGTCCACATCACTGGTCACACCTGTCACCGTAACAATGGACTTATTTGCTTCGCTTCCAATCGCATAAAGCTTACTCTGTAATTTCTGATATTCCTCCGGTGTAAGCTCTTTTAAGCCTTCTTCTACATCCGGCTCGTCTACACCTGTCTCCGTGGAATTTGTCTCTTCTTCCGTATCCGGCTGTACCTCTTCATCTTTCGGGATGCTCACCTTGGTATCCTCCGGCTTATTCAGCCACTCTTCCATCACCGGGCGCATCCATGTAAATACAAAACAGGATACAAGTCCAAAGACAACCGCAAGCACAACCGTAAATGCCGTTTTTAAAATAATACGCCTCTTATTTAACGGCTTGTTCTTGATTTTCTCTTTGATAAATGCAAATTCCTCTTTTTCATTTTCTGACATAGGGAATCCTCTTTTCTACTGTAAATACAACCATTTTTAATTATACTTTCTATCTGCCTATGTTGCAACATTTTTTAAAAAAGATGCCGGAATGTAAAAAACGTGCCAATTTCGTCATTTATCCGGAAACTTATTTTCAACCGCCCTTTTCACCACAATCGGTTTGGGGTATAATAGAAGCAGTGATTTTTAGTACATTTTATGGAGAATATTTATGAATCAAAAGGTTTTAAGAACATTAGAATATAATAAAATTGTAGAACGGCTCGCGGAGTATGCGTTCGGTGCGGATACCAAGGAACGCTGTCTTTCCCTGCTTCCTTCCACCAGCCTCTCAGAGATTACCAATGCACAGCAGCAGACTAAGGATGCCATGAACCGCAGCCTGAAAAAGGGACGGCTTGACTGCTCCGGTATCAAACCGCTTTCTTCCGCCATCCGGCGTGTGGAAATCGGCGGAACCATGAATATCGAAGAGCTTCTCGGCCTCTGTAAATTATTAGAGACTGCCCGCCGGGTCAAAGCCTATGGCAGAAAGGAACGGGAAGATATTCCGTCTGATTCCCTGAGCGAACTTTTTGATGGTTTAGAACCTCTTAGTCCTCTTTGTGATGAAATCCGCCGCTGTATCATTTCTGTGGATGAAATCAGTGATGATGCCAGCAGTAATTTAAAATCCATCCGCCGTTCTATCCGCTCAACCGGCGACCGCATCCATGGGCAGTTAAACCAGATGTTAAATAACCAGAATGTCAGAAACTGCCTGCAGGATTTTGTCATTACCATGCGTAACGGCCGCTACTGTCTTCCGGTAAAAGCCGAAGCCAAATCCCAGATTACCGGTATGGTGCATGACCAGTCCTCCAGCGGTTCTACTCTTTTCATTGAGCCAATGGCTGTGGTAAATCTGAACAACGAATTAAAAGAATTATCCATCAAAGAGCAGGACGAAATTGCCGTTATTCTTGCCACTTTATCGGCAAAAGCAGGGGAATATATTCCTGCCATTGAAACCGATTATCAGATTTTAACAGAGCTTGATTTTATATTTGCAAAAGCAGCTTATGCCTTGGAATACAATGGAATTACACCGCATTTTAATACGGAACGGAAAATTCGTATTTTAAAGGGCAGACACCCTCTGCTGGACGCAAAAAAAGTAGTTCCTATCGACATTTCCTTAGGCAGCGATTTTGACCAGCTTGTCATTACCGGACCGAATACCGGTGGTAAAACCGTTTCCTTAAAAACTGTGGGACTTCTCACTCTGATGGGACAGGCGGGACTTCCGATTCCTTCCGGAGACCGCAGTGAGCTTGCTGTTTTTGACGATATTTTTGCAGATATTGGAGATGAACAGAGCATTGAGCAGAACTTAAGCACATTTTCTTCCCATATGACCAACATTATCCACATTTTAAAAGAAGCCAATGAACATTCCCTGGTTCTCTTTGATGAGTTATGTGCCGGAACTGACCCTACGGAGGGCGCTGCCCTGGCGGTTTCTATCCTATCTTATTTTCACAGTCGAGGCATCCGCACCATGGCGACCACCCACTACAGTGAAATTAAGATTTATGCCTTAACTACCGGTGGAATTGAAAATGCCTGCTGTGAATTTGATGTAGAGACCTTAAGTCCGACTTACCGTCTTCTCATCGGTATTCCGGGAAAAAGTAATGCCTTTGCAATTTCCAAAAAACTCGGTCTTTCCGATACTTTAATTGAGGATGCCAGAACCCGTATCAGCAGTAATGAACAGAATTTTGAAGATTTACTTTCTGACCTGGAAGCAAGCCGCATCACCATAGAGAAAGAACAGGCCGAAATCAACCGTTACAAATCAGAAATTGCTGCATTAAAACAGCAGTTAAAGAACAAGCAGGAAAAATTAGATGAAAGCCGGGATGCCATTCTTCGTAAAGCAAAAGAAGAAGCAAACCAGATTCTGCAGGAAGCCAAAGATACTGCAGATGAGGCAATCCGTAATTTCAATAAATATGGCACTACCAGACCTTCCATTCAGGAAATGGAAAAACAGCGTACCAATATCCGGGAGAAAATGGCTGCCAATGAGAAAAAGAGCTCAAAGGGAAAAGATACTGCCATCTACAATCCAAAGGTTCCAAAGAAGCTTCGTATCGGTGACAGCGTAAAAGTATTAAGTATGAATTTAACCGGAACGGTACACTCCCTGCCGAATGCAAAGGGTGACCTCTTTGTGCAGATGGGAATTCTCCGCTCCCAGGTAAACATCAAGGATTTAGTACTAATTGAAGATGCTGCTCCGGGCAGCAAGAAATATGCCAAGACCGGTGCCGGAAAGCTTAAGATGAGTAAATCCGCTTCTGTTTCCACAGAAATCAATCTGATTGGAAAAACAGTGGATGAAGCTATTGCTCTTTTGGATAAATACTTGGATGATGCTTATCTTGCACATCTTCCTTCCGTGCGCATCGTACACGGAAAAGGAACCGGTGCCCTGCGCAGTGCCGTACAGAGTCATTTGAAACGACAGTCTTATATCAAGTCCTTCCACTTAGGAGAATTTGGTGAAGGAGATGCCGGTGTTACCATTGCAGAATTTAAATAAATCAAGTATATGAACTACGTAAAACAGAAAGGAAGTTTCCTATGGCTGCAAAACAGAAAATTTTAATTGTAGATGATGATGTTAATATCGCAGAACTGATTTCCCTGTATCTCACGAAGGAATGCTTTGATACAAAGATGGTTCATGATGGGGAATCTGCTTTGAAAGAATTTGAAACCTATGCACCAAATCTGATTCTTCTTGATTTGATGCTTCCGGGCATTGATGGTTATCAGGTATGCCGTGAAATCCGGGCAAAAGCAAATGTTCCGATTATCATGTTATCTGCCAAAGGTGAAATCTTTGACAAGGTTCTCGGACTGGAGCTGGGGGCAGATGACTATATCATGAAGCCTTTTGATTCCAAAGAACTGGTTGCCAGAGTCAAGGCGGTGCTCCGCCGCTACCAGCCGGTGAAGCAGGAGCCTGTACAGCCGGATTTAAAATGTGTTACTTATCCGGATCTGGTGGTCAATCTTTCCAACTATTCCGTAGAATATTACGGCAAAACAATTGATATGCCGCCAAAGGAGTTAGAGCTTCTTTATTTTCTTGCATCCTCACCGAATCAGGTATTTACCAGAGAACAGCTTTTAGACCATATCTGGGGCTATGAATACGCAGGCGATACCAGAACCGTTGACGTTCATGTAAAAAGACTTCGTGAGAAAATTAACGATCATACCGCCTGGAGCATTTCTACGGTCTGGGGCATCGGATACAAATTCGAGGTTAAAGAATGAAGAAACGACTTTATCTGAAGCTGCTGATTGGATATGTGATTTTTGGCATTCTCGGCTTTATTCTCGTATCCACCTTCAGCTCCCACTATACTTATGAATATATTGAAGATACCGAGGTTGACCGGCTTTACAAGGAAGCCAATATGATTGCATCTACCTATGCTTCAAACTATTTCAATGAAGATATTACGGTAGATGACTTGCATGACAGTCTTGCCACCCTTAGCACTTATCTTTCTTCAGAAATATGGGTCATGAATACAGATGGTGATATTCTGATTAACTCCAATGCATCTGTGGACATGGACCACCTGACACACATTGATGGATTTAATGTGGCAGATTTTGGCAGCAAATATTACGCCACCGGTTCTTTTTATAATTATTATGACGATACGCATCTTACAGTATTTTCGCCGATTACGATTAATTACAAGGTGCGGGGATATGTGCTGATTCACCAGCCGCTTTCCGTAATCACGCACCATCATGCACATTTACTGAATATTATGTACCTGACTCTGCTTCTGATTTTTATCTGTGCAACCCTATTACTGATTATCATTGGCTTCGAGGTCTACATCCCAATCCGCAAAATGATTAAGGGGGCTGATGCTTTTGCCGAGGGCAATTTCAGCTATAAAATTCCGGTACATAAAAATGATGAAATCGGCTATCTTGCCGCTTCTCTAAATTATATGGCAAATGAGCTGAATACCCTGGAGGATGACCAGCGTAAATTTATTTCCAATGTCTCCCATGATTTTCGTTCTCCGCTTACTTCCATCAAAGGTTATGTGGAAGCCATGTTAGACAGAACGATTCCACCGGAGATGCAGGAAAAATATTTAAATATCATTGTTTTCGAGACAGACCGTTTGTCCAAGCTCACCCAGAGCCTCTTAGAGTTAAATAAATACGGCAGCCACGGCACAATGTTAGACGTCAGCGAATTTGACATTAACCAGTTAATTAAAATGACCTGTCTTACCTTTGAGGGAACCTGCAAAGCCAAACGGATTTCCTTCCACCTGATTCTTGCCGGTAAGACACTTTATGTAAAAGCGGATATGAGCAAGATTCAGCAAGTGGTTTATAATCTGATTGACAATGCCATCAAGTTCAGCCACCATGATTCTGAAATCACCATTGAGACCACCAAGAAAAGCGAAAAAGTATTTGTTTCTGTCAAGGATACCGGCATCGGAATTCCAAAAGACAGCCAGAACAAAATTTTTGAGCGTTTCTACAAAACCGACCTGTCCCGTGGAAAGGACAAGAAGGGTTCCGGTCTTGGACTCTCTATCGTAAAAGAAATTATTCAGGCACATGATGAAAATATCAACGTCATCAGTACCGAAGGAGTCGGCACAGAATTTATCTTCACCCTGCCGGCAGCCCAGCGGGAAGAGTTGTAACGCCAGTTTATAACCTACAGAACCCGCCACCGGCAGCTTCTTACAAATTATAAGCGCTTAGCAACTACGAGAAACACCCTTTGTGAGTTTCCCGCTACTCAAGTAAATTGAAAACAGCAGCTTATGAACTTTATTCTGTTCATTGGCTGCTGTTTTTCTCTGCATACTTCTATGATTTACTTTCCAGTTGGTGCTTCATCTTTCCCTCGGAGATTTATTTTCCGCTCGGAAGATATGGGCGCAGACATCCTGCCATCTGTGAGATTGGCATGGACTGTAAGAATACACGACCCGGTCCGGTTACTACGGTATTGAATACTCCCTCTCCACCAAACATGATATTCTTAAGGCCAGGTACGGTCTGTATGTCGATAGAACAGGAAGAATCCATTGCTGCAAGATATCCTGTGTCTACGATAATTGACTGGCCAGGCTGAAGCATATACTCTTTGATATAGCCGTCAAATTCAACAAATGCCATTCCCTGTCCAGAAAGTCTCTGCATAATAAATCCTTCTCCGCCAAAGAAACCGGCTCCTACTCTCTTCTGGAAAAATACGGACAATTCAACTCCTGAAGTAGATGCTAAAAATGCTGACTTCTGACATACAATATCTGAACCTGGCTGAATCTCAAATGCCCGGATACATCCCGGAAAACTGGATGCAAATGCAATGGTTCCCTGACCATTCATTGCAGTGTATGTATTTACAAACATACTCTCTCCACTAACCATTCTTCCAAATATTTTTCCAATTCCGCCGCCAACCGTATTCATCTGCATATTCGGAGACATCCAGGACATTGCTCCCTTTTCGGTAATCATCATTTCGCCTGACTCTAATTCACAGACTACAACCGGCATTGGTTCGCCTTCAATATTAAATCTCATTTCTAAACCCTCCTGCTGATTTGCATAACATTTTCATGAACCTTTTTCATTATAACAATATAGGAGTGGTCTGCCAATATATTCTTTCAATCTTTTATCCGTTTTCTGCATCCAAAATAAATAGCCCCTATGCCACTGCACAGTGCCAGCAAAAACCAGATGCCAACCGGAGTCATGTCTCCTGTTTTCACGGTTGCGGTCTGTGATGTGTTTCCTGCGGTGGTATTTCCTGTTGTATTACTTCCTGCAGTACCGCTTCCTGCTGTGCCGTTGCCATTTCCTGTTGTTCCGCTTCCCGGCGTTGTTGTACCTGATGAAGTTCCGGCTTCAAATACCAGTGCATATGCCGAAAATTTATCAGTTGCAAAGGTTATGGTTCTACTTGCTGCATCATACGTTGCAGGAAGTTTTTCATAGCCACCATCATGCTCTCGAATCACATAATAAGTTCCCTGCTGGTTCTTCATCTCATCTTTTACCTGAAGGGTTACATTCAATTTCGCATTTAAATCGGTCAACTGGGTTTCCCATGCATCGTTGGAATTTCCTTTGTTTACGACCTGGAATAAATCCATGGAAAGATAGCTTTGAATCTCTCCATTTCCTGCCTGTGCCTGCATGCCACCCTGTATCTGATTCAGTTCTGTTCCACTGATATCTGCAATATTTAACTGAAGATTTCCGGAACCAATAATGTTTTCTGCATTTCCAAGGGTTGCACCGTCTACTTTTGTACTTGCCGTATTTACTTTATCCTCTGACTTTGTAAATAATGCACTCAGATGTAAATCTGTTGCAGGCATATCCAATACAAAGGTACCTACCTGTGAATCTACTGCTGTCAGCTTTCCACCATTTAAAGATGCGCTTAATAACTGATAACCATAATCCGGTGTAAACTTAATGGTTACTTTGGTGCCTGCTTTAAATTCGGCATAGCCAAAGTCTCCATCCAGTCTTGTGGATGCATCTGCTATATTTCCACCTGCCAGTTCTGCTGCATTTACCACAGTTCCATCCTCTAACTGTGCACTGATTATTTCCACGCTTCCATGTTCAATAACGCAGTCATTTCCAAATCCATGCTGCTCTGCTACTGTAAGGGATGGTGCCCATACGATATTATAATTACGGCTGCTGTTCGTAGTCAGTGCCACTTCAATCTGATAAGAATCTGCCGGAGCCACTTCAAATTCCAGATTGTCTGTCGTTCCACCTAATGGAATTGCTGTTCCATTTACCATAATGGATGCAAATGCATAACCAAAATCTGCTGCAATTGCCACTCTGTGTTGCTGCGTCTTATCTCCAGCAAAGCTGCCTGATATATTCGTTCCCATTCCGGAACCAATCCTCATGCCATCTATCTGTAAGTCTCCAATTGCTCCTCCCACTGCAGTTGCTGTAACTGCAATTGTTTCTCCAGATGCCGGACCCGTTGTGGAACCACTGCCTCCGGATGCTGCAGTACGAAATTCCAGAATCAGTTCCACCTGCTCTGAGGTGCTTACAGAAAATGCCTGTCCGCTCTCTGATGTAAGTATATTCTTGTCAAGGCTTGCATCCTGTGCACCATTTTTATTCACCTGACAGTGATTGATTATTGTATCCGTTCCACATACTACTTTAAAATGTACCGTATGGTCAAGACTGTCATCCGGTCTGTTTATTTCTATTGGTGTATCATTATATGCAGTCTGGTTTACTTCTGTCCATTCAGCCGCCGTATCCCATTTATAATACACGGTTCCGGTCGCTGTGCTGTCCTGTCTTGCAATTCTGACCACTGCTTTCTGTCCATCAGCTTTTACAATCATGCCGGCACTTCCCATAAATAATGAAAATACCATAAAAAAGCTTAACAACCAGGAAATTTTCTTTCGCATCTTCATATTTTTTCTCCTTTACTTTCTTCTATAAACTGCCACTTCCACCGCACACGTTGCAGGCTCCGCAGCCTCCCAGTACCACCAGCATGAGCAGACAAAGCAATCCTCTAATGGATTTTTTTCTCACGTTTTTCCTCCTTCCTTTTCTGTCCTTTTACTATATGAATATACGCTTTTCCCACCTGTTTTGATAAGTTTACATTTGTCTCATTTTAGGGATTCTCCACAATTTATGGCTGTTTCCAGCTATAATAGAACTGAAGAAGCCCAATTCTCGACTTCGTCTCTGTCTTTTCATTTAAAGATGCCATATAACGATACAATGCTGCTCTTGAAATATATAGCTGCTCTGCTATTACCTGCACACTTTCATCAGAAGAAAGCAATAACCTTAACACATCCTGCTCCCTGTTTGTAAGTGCATAATTCTTTACAAACGCCTGAAATTTATCCTCCAAAAATTTTTCACGTTCTTTTTCCAACATTTTCGCCATATTTTCTTCCTGTATATCCATACGAAACTGTACCATATACAAATATACCAGCATACTGATAACTGCAAATAAAATCAATGCTATGATGCTGATGCGCATTCCATCCCCGGTCTCTATCAGCATCAGGGAAATAGTTCCTGTAATCCCGGCACAGATATTATTTGTTGCCCTTCCAAGTCCAGCCCATAACTCCGGTACTTTCATATAATAGGAAAGGTCCATAAAACTGGTGGTAAAATATACCACAAAGAAGCCTGCGGACAAATAGAAAACAATAAGACCTGCCATAAATGATCCGCCCCAGACTATTATCACTACACACATTGTTGAAAGCAATGTCACACAGTACATCATAATCTGCATAAATCTATGCTCTTTTATATCAAAAAGCACTCCTGCCAACAGTCCGCTTACCGCAAGCAATAATCTCGGCCACTGACCAATATCTACACTTCCACCTGCATGTACTAAAGTTACTGCATTGTCCAGACTGGAAAAAATGCATGTCATCAGAACCACTATTGAAATCAAAAGCAGTGCCGCAAGCATCGGATGTCTGAGGCTTCGCCTGTTATTCTTCCGGATATCAATATCTGAATCTGTCCCTGAAGCCTCTGCTCCTACTATCCCCCGGCTACATTCCAGACTCAGTCTGCGAACCAGCAATACCATTGCTGCCAGAAAAACGGAAAGTGCAACAGACTCTACAGTGCTGTTATGTATCAGATTATTGCTGATAAACTGAAGCAATAATCCAAAGGCATATCCAAATCCAACGGTTTGTGCAAGTCCTTTTTCTGTCGAAAGGCTTACCGCAGCATAATAATGTACAGCACTTCCAATCATGCCATATAAAATATAAAGCAGGA
>OHTJ01000675.1_pt1 | contig 12842 bp, 9 predicted proteins | sample 1578921 | NCBI WGS metagenome assembly OHTJ01 (sample SAMEA3879582, study PRJEB24766) | human gut metagenome | biome: human-associated habitat; feature: feces | place: USA | collected 1985/1987
TCATCTTAAAGCTGGGCATGGAGCGGGGCCTGGACGAGGGCGCTGCCCTGTGGAGTGTGGTGCTGGGCAGCGTGGGCAGCGCGGCGGGCCGCTTGCTGATGCCCCTGCTCAGCGACCGGATCGGCCGCCGCCCCACTGACCTGATCCTGTTCGGCGTGTCGCTGGGGCTTTCGGCGGCCTTCCTGTTCGCACAGGGCTGGCTCGTTGTGGCTGTGTACGCAGGGCTCACCTTCTGCTATTCGGCGCTGGCGGCGGTGCTGCCTTCCCTCTCCACCGACCTGCCTGCCCCATGCCGGGGTGAACTACGGCTTTCTGGCGCTGGGGCAGAGCGTGGGCAGCCTTGCCTTCCCCTTTGCAGCGAACCTCTGGGGCCTTGCTACCGGGCGGCACTGGCTGGCCATGGCAGGCGCGGCGGCGGGCTTTGTGTGTATCTGGGCGCTCCGGCCTGTCAGGGCCCAACAGCCGCCCAGAAAAAACTGAACCGGACAGCGCAAGATATTCCTTTTGACAAATATGATAGAAATGTGACGAACTGGGCAGCGAAAGCGGTGAAAGTGCTAGTTAGCTACAAATAACCGTTAAAAATGCTTGTGAAAAAATCCGCAAAACGTCTTGCAAATTCCGCCAAGGTTCTCTATAATAAAATTATGCGTGGTAGTACCGGCGTGGCGCGGAAGAGAGCGGCGCAGCCGGTCAATGCAAACGGCAGGACACCCCCTGCCAATGGCATCAATTTGTCAAAAGGAGAGTATGATTATGACCTATTCGCAGCAAGTACAGAATATGTGCCCGATCACCAAAGGTCCTAAGCATGGTCCGGCTCCCATCCCCGAAGAGGGCGCATGGGTCAAGGCCTATGAGATCAAGGACATCAGCGGCTACACCCATGGTGTGGGCTGGTGTGCACCCCAGCAGGGTACCTGCAAGCTGTCCCTGAACATCAAGAACGGCGTCATCGAAGAGGCTCTGGTGGAGACCATCGGCTGCTCCGGCATGACCCACTCTGCTGCTATGGCAGGCGAGATCCTGCCCGGCAAGACCATTCTGGAAGCTCTGAACACCGACCTGGTGTGCGACGCCATCAACGTGGCTATGCGCGAGCTGTTCCTGCAGATCGTCTACGGCCGCAGCCAGACCGCTTTCTCTGAGGACGGTCTGCCCATCGGCGCAGGTCTGGACGACCTGGGCAAGGGTCTGCGTTCCATGACCGGCACCATCTTCTCCACCAAGAAGAAGGGCGTGCGCTATCTGGAGCTGACCGAGGGCTACATCAACAAGCTGGCAGTGGACGCTAACGATGAGGTCATCGGCTATCAGTTCGTCAAGCTGGGCAAGATGATGGAGGATATCCGTCACGGCAAGACCCCCAACGAGGCTTACGAGAAGAACGTGGGTACTTACGGCCGCTTCAGCAAGGAGCAGGGCGCTGTGAAGTACATCGACCCGCGTGAGGAATAAGAGAGGAGGAACAACTCAATGGCAACTTTTGAATCTATGGATCGCCGTATGCCTAAAATCGAGGCATGCCTGAAGGCTAACGGTCTGGAGTCTCTGGACGCTTGCAACGAGATGCTCCTCGCTAAGGGCATCGACTGCGACAAGATCGTCCGCGGCGTGCAGCCCATCTGCTTTGATAACGCTGTCTGGGCTTACACTCTGGGCACCGCTATCGCTGTGAAGCGCGGCCTGACCGACGCTGCCGAGTGCGCAGCTGCTATCGGTGAGGGCCTGGAAGCTTTCACCATCCCCGGCTCCGTTGCTGAGCAGCGTCAGGTCGGTCTGGGCCACGGCAACCTGGGCGCTCGTCTGCTGAGCGAGGACACCACCTGCTTCGCTTTCCTGGCAGGCCACGAGTCCTTTGCTGCTGCTGAGGGTGCTATCGGCATCGCCCGCACCGCAAACAAGGTCCGCAAGACCCCCCTGCGTGTCATCCTGAACGGCCTGGGCAAGGACGCAGCTTACATCATTTCCCGTATCAACGGCTTCACCTATGTGCAGACCGAGTACGATATCCCCACCCAGACCCTGACTGTGGTCAAGGAGATCCCCTTCTCCGAGGGTGAGCGCGCAGCCGTTAAGTGCTACGGCGCTAACGACGTTATGGAAGGCGTTGCCATCATGAAGAAGGAGGACGTGCAGTGCTCCATCACCGGTAACTCCACCAACCCCGTCCGCTTCCAGCATCTGGTTGCCGGCACCTACAAGAAGTGGGCTATCGAGAACGGCAAGAAGTACTTCTCCGTTGCTTCCGGCGGCGGCACCGGCCGTACCCTGCACCCCGATAACGTGGCTGCAGGCCCCGCAAGCTACGGCCTGACCGACTCTCTGGGCCGCGTGCACGGCGATGCTCAGTTCGCAGGCTCCTCTTCTGTGCCCGCACACGTTGAGATGATGGGTCTGATCGGCATGGGCAACAACCCCATGGTCGGCGCTACCGTTGCCTGCGCTGTTGCTGCAGCTCAGGCCAACGCCTAAGTCTTTCCTAAGTTTCAGCGAGGGGGAGCTGCTTTCCGAATGAGCAGCTTCCCCTTTTTTGCTGATAGATATCCGAACACAAGCAACCCAAAATAAGAAGGATGAAACAATGAAAAAGAATCAGATCCGCAAGAGCGTGGCTGCGCTGGCCATGGCGGCTGTTGTAAGCGTCAGCCTGCTGGGCTACGGCTGCGGCAGCAAGCCTGCCTCCTCCACCGCAGGCGTGTCCGGCGAGTTCACCGGCACCGCCAAGGGCATGGGCGGCGATGTTACCGTCACTCTGACTTTGACCGACGGCAAGATCACCGGCTGCACCGCTGAGGGCAAGGACGAGACCCCCGGCATCGGCACCATGGCTCTGGAGCAGTTGCCCGGCGCGATTGCCGAGAGCGGCAGCATTGCCGTGGACGGCGTGGCCACCGCAACCATCACTTCCGACGCCATCAAGGAGGCTGCTGCTGCCGCTCTGGTCGCAGCCGGCCTGAACGCTGATGACTACAAGACCGAGGTCAAGGCCGAGGAAAACAAGGCCGAGGACTCCACCATTGACGCAGACATTGCCATCGTGGGTGCAGGCGGTGCAGGTATGACTGCTGCCATCACGGCTGCTGCCGAGGGCAAGAACGTGGTCATTCTGGAGAGCCAGCCCATGGTGGGCGGCAACTCCGTGCGCGCTACCGGCGGCATGAACGCCGGCAAGACCGTGTATCAGGATGAGAACGAGTTTGCCGAGGGCGCAGGTGTCGAAAAGACCCTGAAGGCTGCTGCTGAAAAGTATGCTGATAACGAGACCATCACCGCTCTGGCTGCTACCGTGGCAGAGCAGTGGGCTGCTTACCAGGCCAACCCCACCGGCTACTTTGACAGCGTTGAGCTGATGGAGCTGGATACCATGATCGGCGGCAAGGGTATCAATGACCCTGCTCTGGTGGAGACCCTGTGCTCCAACAGCGCTGATGCCATCGACTGGCTGGGTGAGCAGGGCATCACCCTGAACAGCGTCTCCTCTGCAGGCGGCGCATCCGTCAAGCGAATCCACCGCCCTGTGAATGAGGAGGGCAAGGTCGTCTCTGTGGGCGCTTACATGGTGCCCCTGCTGGAGGAGGACTGCCAGAAGGCTGGTGTTCAGATGATGCTGAACACCACCGCCACCGAGATCCTGACCGATGACAACGGCGCTGCTGTTGGCATCAAGGCCACCGGCGCTTCCGGTGAGACCATCACCATCAACGCCAAGGCCGTGATCCTGACCTCCGGCGGTTTCGGCGCAAACATGGATATGGTCGTTGAGTACAAGCCCGAGCTGAAGGGCTTTATGACCACCAACGCCGCAGGCGCACAGGGTCAGGGCATTGAGATGGCTACCGCTGTGGGCGCTGACACTGTGGACATGGATCAGATCCAGATCCACCCCACCGTGGAGGCTAACACCGCTGCTCTGATCACCGAGGGTCTGCGCGGCGACGGCGCTGTGCTGATCAACGCCGAGGGCAAGCGCTTCATCGATGAAGTGGGCACCCGTGACGTGGTTTCCGCTGCCGAGATCGCTCAGACCGGCAGCTACAGCTGGCTGGTGGTGGATCAGGCTATGGTCGATGCCTCCAGCGTCATTCAGGGCTACATCAAAAAGGGCTACACCGTGACCGGCCAGACCTACGAGGAACTGGCAAAGGCCATGGGCGTGGACGAAGCTGCTTTTGCCGAGACCATGAAGACCTGGAACGGCTACGTTGAGGCCAAGAACGACCCCGACTTTGGCCGCACCAGCTTTGCAAAGGCTCTGGATAACGCTCCCTACTACGCCATCAAGGTCACCGCAGGTGTGCACCACACCATGGGCGGCCTGAAGATCAACACCAACACCGAGGTGCTGAAGGCTGACGGCTCTGTGATCCCCGGCCTGTTCGCAGCAGGTGAGGTGACCGGCGGCGTGCACGGTGCAAACCGTCTGGGCGGCAACGCTGTGGCCGACTTTACCGTCTTTGGCCGCATTGCCGGTGCAGCTGCCAGCAAGTACGCTGCATGAGCATAAAGCCAAAAAACTCTGACACCGCCGCCCCCAAAGGCAGCGCGTGGAAGAAAAATGTGATCTTTGCACTGGTGGTGCTGGCGCTGGCCGCAGGTGTTTTTCTTGCGGTGCGGGCGCAGCACCCCGCCAAGGGCAGCGGCCTGCAGGCCGTTGTGGATTTCGGTGACGGCGTTACCGAGACTTTGACCCTTGCGCAGGATCACGATTATCTGTACGAGGTAGGAGACTACGTCGTGCACCTGCAGGTGAAGGATGGTGCCATCGCGTTTTTGGACAGTCAGTGCCCGGACCATGTCTGTGAGCAATTCGGCTGGCTGGACAAGGACGGCGCATGGGCCGCCTGTGTGCCCGCAGGCGTGTATGTGGTGGTAGAGCCCATCACAGACGCAGGGTAAAAAAGAAGAAATCAGCCGGGCCTTCGGGTCCGGCTGATTTTCTTTTTGAGGGAAAACGATTCCAAATGGTCGCCGCGTGCGCTTTGGCCATATTTTAAGGAATTTGATTTTTTGTCTGAGATTCTGAAAAGCCTGCGGGCTTTTCAGAATCTCTTTTTTCACAGGAAGAAGAGCAGGGAAGAGGCGGATTGAATCGTATTATAAAGGATATGCAGCTGCTCAGCGGCGCACAAAGAAGGCCGTTCTTTGTAAAAAAAGTCTGAAACTTTGTGGAAATGCCGTGAAACGAAAATTGGACGCTTGTTTATCGGGGCAAAATGCGATACACTACAAATAAGAGTTTCTGACGGGTGCTTTTGCAAAAAGCACCTTGTCATAAAAGAACCTAGGAGGAACGGCAAGAATGATCTGGAACAAGTCTAAACAGCCCGCCGACTCGCAGCAGGACGCAGCGGCTGCACCGAAAAAAGGCGGCGCGGCGGCCTTTGCCAAAAAGAACTGGAAGTGGCTGGTGCCGGTGGCCATCGTGGTGCTGGCAGGCGGCTGGTGGCTGCTGAAGCCCAAGAGCGCAAAGCCCGCAAACGTGGATACTTCTTATACGGAAGCAGCGCCCGAGACCCGGGATGTCTCCAACACGCTCAGCGGCACTGGCACGCTGAAGCCTGCCAATACTTACAGCGTCAAATCGCTGGTGCCCGGCAAGGTGCTGACCGGCGGCTTTGAGGAGGGCGATATCGTGGAGGAGGGCACTGTGCTCTACACGGTGGATTCCTCCGATGCCACCACCAAGGTGGAGCAGGCTGCCATCACCCTGCAGCAGGCGCAGCGCAGCTACGATAAGACCGCAGACCGCCAGTATGTCCGCGCCGAGGTGGCGGGCGTCGTCAGCAGCCTGAAGGTGAACAAGGGCGATGAGGTAAAGAGCGGTCAGGAAGTGGCTGTGGTGCGGGACAGCTCCAAGATGAATCTGGTGCTGGAATTCCCGGCTGCGGATGCTGCCAACTTCTCGGTAGGGCAGACCGCCGAGGTGACGCTGGACGGTACCTTTGAGGTGCTGCCCGGCACTATTACCGCCGTGACCGGCACCGATGCCTTGAGCACCGGCAATCTGCTTACCCGCACTGTGACCCTCTCGGTGTCCAACGCAGGCGGCCTGACCACGGCACAGGCGGCAACGGCTACTGTCAACGGGGTCAGCTCCATTGCAGCGGCAAACTTCCAGTATCAGGCCGAGCGCACCCTGACTGCGCTGTCTTCCGGTACTGTCACCGCCATCAATGTGCGGGAGGGCGGCAGCGTGAACAAGGACGATATCATCCTGACCCTCAGCGGTGAGGACCTGACCGAGTCCATCCAGTCTGCCTCCGAGACCCTGCGCGGTGCGGAGCTGTCCATGCAGAATATGCAGGACGCTATGGATAACTACACCATCACCTCACCCATCAGCGGCACCATCATCGAAAAGAATGCCAAGGTGGGCGATGCCCTGAGCACCGGCAGCGACCTGTGCACCATCTACGACCTGAGTTATCTGGAAATGACCATCAACGTGGACGAGCTGCAGGTCAGCAGCCTGAAAGTGGGGCAGTCCGTACAGGTAACCGCAGACGCCGTGAAGGATAAGACCTACGAGGGCTTGGTCACCCGTGTGTCCATGAAGGGTGATACCAGCGGCGGTACCACCACCTACCCGGTGACCGTGCGCATTGACGAGACCGATGGTCTGCGCCCGGGCATGAACGCCAACGCCGAGATCGTGGTGGCGCAGGCGAAAAATGCGCTCACCGTGCCTAACGCAGCCATTGTGCGGGGCGGTTATGTGCTGGTGCGGCAGGATTCTCCCAGCGCCGTGAACGCCGATGATTCCATGAGCGCACCGGAGGGCTATGTGTACGTCAAGGTCAAGACCGGTGTCAGCGATGACAACTATACACAGGTGACCAGCGGCCTGTCTGAGAGCGATACCATCGCCTACGACCCCAGCTCCGTGAGCAGCGACAGCTACTATGACGACGGCGGCTATGACGATATGGACGGCGAAGTGATCGGCGGCGCCGGAAACGCCGCAGACCTCACTGAGGGCGGCGATGAGACGCTGCCGGAGGAGACCGAAAATGGTGAAGCCCCCGCAGCGGACGCTGAAGAGCCCGCAGAGGGCATCGACCCCGCCGAGGCCGGCGCAGTTGTGGTGAATTGACGCAGGAGGGATGAATGAGCGCTCTGATCGAGTTTGATGAAGTCTGCAAATATTACCAGATGGGCGATACCACGGTAAAGGCTGCCGACCACATCACCATGAAAATCGAAAAAGGCGAGTTCGTGGCCATCGTGGGCCAGTCCGGCTCGGGCAAATCCACCTGTATGAACATCATCGGCTGTCTGGATGTGCCCACCCACGGCACCTACCGGCTCAACGGCCGGGATGTGGGCAAGATGAACCGCAACGAGCTGGCCGCTGTCCGCAACGAAATGCTGGGCTTTATCTTCCAGCAATACAATCTGCTGCCCAAGCTGAACCTGATGGAAAACGTGGAGGTGCCGCTGGTGTATGCGGGCATCTCCCGCGCCGACCGCCACATCCGCGCCCGGGAGGTGCTGGAGCAGGTGGGGCTTGGCGACAAGCTGAAAAACCGCCCCAACCAGCTTTCCGGCGGCCAGCAGCAGCGTGTGTCCATTGCGCGGGCACTGGTGCGCAACCCGCCGGTCATTCTGGCGGACGAGCCCACCGGCGCGCTGGACTCCCATACCGGCCGTGAGGTGCTGGGGCTTTTGCAGCAGCTGCACAAGCAGGGACACACCGTAGTGCTGATCACCCACGACAACTCCATTGCCGTGCAGGCCGACCGCATCATCCGGCTGGAGGACGGTCAGGTGGTGTATGACGGCGACTCCCACGCACCGGAGGCCATGGTGCAGCCTACTTTGCTGCCCGAAACGCCGGAAAAGGAGGAACAGGCATGATCTTTGAAACCTTCCGGCAGGCCATCCAGAACGTGTGGAGCAACAAGCTGCGCACCTTTCTGACCATGCTGGGCATCATCATCGGCGTGATGGCGGTCATCGTCATCGTGGGTCTGGGCAACGGCATGACCAAGAGCATGCGGGACAGCTTTTCCGCACTGGGCACCAACACCCTCAGCATTCAGGTGTGGGGCTACGGCTCCCGTACCGTGCCGGTGGAGGAAATGTACGATATCTGCCAGCGGCATTCCGACCTGATCAAGGCGGTGTCGCCCCAGATCGAGTTCAGCGGCAATGCCAGAGGTACGCTGAAGATCGGTACCACCAGCTACCGCTGGTCCAACATGAGCGGTGTGGACGAAAACTTTACCGAAATGAAGAATTACCAGATCGTTCAGGGGCGCGGTCTGCAATATATGGATATGCAGGACAACAAGCAGGTCTGCGTCATCGGCGATTACCTCAACCGGGTGGCCTTTGGCGGCAACGGTGTGGGGCAGACGCTCAAGATCGGTGCCAACAAGTTCCGCGTCGTAGGTGTGCTGTCTGCCAAAGTCAGCGACCCCACTATGCAGCAGGGCAGCGATGACGACTGCGTTTACCTGCCCTACACCACCGTGATGCGGCTTTCCAGCCAGAGCTCGGTGGACAACTACACGGCGGTGATGACCGACGAAAACTTTGCCAACGAGGCCAAGGCCACCATGGAAGAGGAACTGATGTCGATCCTCAAGACCGAAAACGGCTACTATGTGTACAGCGCCAGCGAGTGGCTGGAGGAAATGAACAAGATGATCAACATGGTCATCGTGATACTTACCGGCATTGCCAGTATCTCGCTGCTGGTGGGCGGCATCGGCATTATGAACATCATGCTGGTGTCTGTGACCGAGCGCACCCGTGAGATCGGCATCCGCAAGGCGCTGGGAGCAAAGGAGCGCACCATTCTGGCGCAGTTTGTGGTGGAAGCAGCCACCACCTCCGCGCTGGGCGGCGTTTTAGGCATTGCGCTGGGCTATGCGGTGTCCATGGCGGCAAACAAGGTGCTGCCCATGTTCATGACCGATACCACCGTTACGGTAAGCCCCTCCTTCAACTCCATTGTGGTGGCCTTTGGCATCTCGGTGGGCATCGGCGTGCTGTTCGGCTACCTGCCGGCGCGGCGCGCAGCCCGGCTGAACCCCATTGAAGCATTGCGCTACGATTGATCGCGGCGGCGTGATAAACAAAGAACAAGAGGTACGACCAATGAAAAAACGGATTCTCGCATTTCTGCTGGCGGTCAGCATTGCGGTGTCGGTGCTGGTGCTGCCGGTCTCGGCGGCCAGCATCAACAACACGGCCCTGCAGACGGCTATTACTCTGGGCGCTGTGCCCACCGGTCAGGAGCTTAGCGCCAACATTACCCGCGGCGCTTTTGCCAAAATGCTGGTGTCCTTTTCCACCTACCGGGAGAGCGTAGGCGCGCAGGGCACGGTGGGCACTTTGTACCGGGATGTGCCCGGCAGCTCCCAGTGGGCACCCTACATCCGCATTGCGGTGCAGCAGGGCTGGATGAACGGTTACACCGACGGCTCCTTCCGCCCGGACAACACCGTTACGCTGGAGGAAGCCTGCGCAGCGGTGCTGAAGCTGCTGAGCTATAAGACCACCGACATGACCGGCTCCTTCCCGCAGGCACAGCTGAACAAGGCGCAGCAGATCGGTCTGCGGGATCAGCTGACCTGCACGCAGGGACAGGCCATGACCTACGAGCAGAGCACCCTGCTGCTGTACAACGCCCTGCGCGCCAACACCGCCAGTGGCAGCGCCTACGGCAGCTCGCTGGGCTTTACGGTGTCCAACGGTCAGGTGGATACCTCTTCGGTGCTGCTCAAGAGCCGCAAGGGTCCCTTTGTAGCAGAAGAGGGCACCCAGCTGCCCTTTACGCCGGTGAGCGTCTACCGCAACGATAAGGCCTCTGCTTCGGCAGAGCTGAACAGGTACGACGTGTACTATTACAGCGAGAGCCTGCAGACGGTGTGGATCTACACCCGCCGCGCCGCAGGCCGCATTACGGCGGTATCGCCCAGCGCCAGCGCACCCACCGCGCTGACCGTGGCGGGCAGCAATTACACGCTGGGCAGCTCTGCCGTGGCATCCAAGATCTCCTCCCTGAACGGCGGCGGCGTGGGCGAAGTGGTCACCCTGCTGCTGGGCATGGACAACGAGGTAGCCGATGTGATCACCGGCGAGGAAGCCGACAGCGTGTTCTACGGCGTGGTGCAGACCGCTACCCGCAGCCTTGTAGAGGATAACGGCGCAGACGTGTTGCAAAAGATCTCGGTGATGTGCACCGACGGCATTACCCGCACTGTGAATATCGACAAAAGCCTGAACTACCCCACCGGCTGGCTGGTGGAGATCAACGTGACCCCCGAAGGGGAGCAGGTGACTGCCATCGAGTCCAAATCGGTCAGCGGCACCATCAACGACACCGCCACCGTGCTGGGGGACTATGCTCTGGCCGATGACGTACAAATTCTGGATACGACATCGGAGGGGTTGGCTGGGACGGTTCGTCCCAGCCGAATAGCGGGGACAAAGCTGAACGCACTGGCCGTGCGCTACTATACGCTGAATGAGCAGGGACAGATCGACCGCCTGATCCTGAACGATGTCACCGGTGATCTGTGGAAATACGGCGTGCTGGACGATGTGAAGAATCTGGCCTTCAACGCCAGGTCCATTCTGGGCACCCTGACCGGCAGCGGCTCCTCCGGCTCGGGGGATAGCTCTTCCGGGGACAGTTCTTCCGGCTCCGGCAGCGGTTCCACCGGGGACGGCTCTTCCGGTTCCGGCTCTACCGGCGGCACCACCAACACCACCACCGTGGTGGACGATCTGCGCAGTGTGCTGGTGCCCACCACCAGCGAGATCCTGTGGGGCGTGATCGACGGCTCGTTGCTGAGCACGGTCTGGAACCGCATCACCAGCAGTTCCGGCTCGCTGCTGAGCATCGGTCTCAAGCAGCTGGCCAACATTACCGGCCAGCCCATGAGCACCATCCTCAACTTTGTGGGCGGCGGCGCTACCTACATCTGCTACGTCAACGGCAGTCAGGCCAGCTTTTCCACCTCCATCAAGTATCCGGTGCTGGCGGGCGGTCTGGCAGTGCGGCAAAACGTGAACGGCACGGTAAAGGCCATGATCCAGCTGATGCCCATGAAGATCGATCAGGTGGGTGCAGCCTCGGTGATAAGCAACGGCACCCGCTACGAGACGGCTGACGATATGCAGGTGTACCTGTGGTACAAGGGGCAGTATTACGCCACCAAGCTCTCTGAGGTAAACTCCGAGGGCTACTACCTGACCGGCTGGTACGATAACTTTGGCTGCGCGGCAGGCAAGCGCGTGCGAGTGATCGTGGCAGTCAAAAAGGACTGATGGACTACTATGACCCCCGGCGCAGGGCGCTGCGGGCGGTACGGCAGCTGCTCTACCCGCGCGAGTGCCCTTTCTGCGGCCGGGTGCTGGGAGATATACGGGATTGCCCGGACTGCGCAGAGCAGCTGGAAGTGTTGCGCCGCAAGCCCGGCATCCGGCTGGACCCGGCGCAGCACTATATCAGCAATCTGGCCGGTGCGGCTGCGCCCTACCGTTACAACGGCTGTGTGCGGCGCGGCATCCTGAACGCGAAGTATCAGGGCAAGCCGTGGCGGGCTGTGGAGATGGGCAACCGTCTGGTACAGCTGGCCTTTGGCGGTGAACTGACCGTGCAGTACGGCGAGCTGCTCCCGCAGCCGGTGCCGTGGGCGGCCATCGGGTACGACCTGATCGTACCGGTGCCGGCCTCCGGTAAAAGGCGCGGCTACAATGTGCCGGAACTGATGGCGCTGCCGCTGGCCAAGGCTATGGAGGTGCCGTTGGCACCGCAGGCACTGGAGCGCACCCGCGCCAAACGGCATCAGGCCGGTCTGCCGCTGGAACAGCGCATAGCCAACGTGGCAGGTGCTTTCCGGGCGGCACAGCCGCAGCAGCTGGAGGGCAAGCGCATCCTGTTGGTGGATGACGTCATCACCACCGGCACAACAGCTGCCGCCTGCGCGCAGGCACTGCTTCACGCCGGGGCAGACAGCGTATTCGCGCTGGCCTTTGCCACGGTGGAGTTTGGCGCACCGCCGGACGACACCACCCCCATCCATGAGGACGATGAGGAAGATGTGTATCGCGATTTTTGAAAATAACGCTCTTTCGCGCATCCTTTTGGCGGGCAAAAGCCGGGACAGTAAAATGTAAAAACTACACCAGAAATTTGGAAAAAGCGCTTGACAAAACGGACAAAGTCGGGTATACTAATCAAGCTGTGAGCGGCAAACGCAAACAGATATCCGGGTGTAGCGCAGTTTTGGTAGCGCGCTTGAATGGGGTTCAAGAGGCCGTGAGTTCGATTCTCGCCACTCGGACCAAACAAAAATAATCCGAACTTGTTTCCGATAGGAGATGGGTTCGGATTATTTGTTTTCTTCGGAAAGTTCATTTTCCTTAATGGCGTCATCTATTCTTTTGCCCTTTGTAAGGTAAGAGAACGGAGCGGAAATCAATATTGCGCCGTAATATGTAATAAATCTCCACAACAGGATTGCAGGCTTAATTTTGTTTGCAAGTCCCACAACAAAGAACGGGCCAAAGTACATTGTAAACGCAAGCTCTGCACCGCCGGATGCGCCCGGCAGAGGCACAAGGTTTGAAGTAAAGAGTACAAACGACTGAATACAAATTGTATCAAGAAAATTAAGCGGAACCTGACCGTGCTCAACGGCAATGCTGTGCATATCAAAAGAAAGATATACAAAATACGGAACAGAGAGGATAGCAATTACTTGCAGTGCAACGAGAGCATAAAGCAACATCATACGCTTTTTATTTTCATAAAGCAGTTTGTTACCTGTATGGAAAAGCTCAACCTGCTCTTTAAGCGATTTCACTTTTTTATCCGGATT
>OHTJ01000685.1_pt1 | contig 12707 bp, 10 predicted proteins | sample 1578921 | NCBI WGS metagenome assembly OHTJ01 (sample SAMEA3879582, study PRJEB24766) | human gut metagenome | biome: human-associated habitat; feature: feces | place: USA | collected 1985/1987
AGATATTGAGATTCCAATGTTTTTTTATACACTAAACTGAAACATATTATCATGTAAAGTTGACATATCATCATGTAACGTTGTCTGATTTATAACCTTTCAGTATAAATCAATAGTCTATTTTATTGTCTACTTCCACAATTGATAGAGGATTTTACCCATAGACTGTAGACACAGATTATTTCTTTTCATTACCTAAATCTATCTGCGATATCTGATTCAACAGATTTACAGCCTGCCCTACAGTCTTCACATCATTGATGCGAAGCATTCGCTTGTTGAATTTTTCCTTCAGAACACAATCTTGAATATGACTGGTAACGTAAGCGAGTATGCGGTTAAACATCTGACTTCTGTAGAACGGACTGTTTACATTGCTCACAAACTGCATCTGCATATAGCTCTGCTTGAGAATAATCTTCTCGCAACCTAGCTTCTTGCCTACCCTACGCAGACCTACCACATGCATCAGTTCGTCTGCTTCATGAGGCACAGGACCAAAACGGTCTATCATACGCTTGCGGTAAGCCTCTACTTCCTCATCGCTCTCCAGACGGTCCAGTTCACGATAAAGGAGCATGCGCTCACTGTCACCCGGCACATAAGTCTGAGGAAAATACATCTCCAGATCGCTCTCTATGCCACAATCGTCAACGAAATCATCACCCGTAAGCTGGGCACCTTCATCCATCTTCTCCTGATAAAGATCACAGAACTCCTCGTTCTTCAACTCTGTGACAGCCTGAGAGAGAATCTTCTGGTAGGTTTCATAACCCAGATCTTCCATAAAACCGCTCTGCTCAGAGCCCAGCAGATTACCCGCACCGCGGATATCCAGGTCCTGCATGGCGAGATTGAAGCCGCTACCCAGTTCACTGAACGTCTCCAGAGCCTCCAGACGGCGACGCGCCTCAGGAGTAAGTGCACTCTTAGGTGGCGCCATCAGATAGCAGAAAGCCTTCTTGTTGCTTCTTCCTACGCGTCCACGCATCTGATGCAGGTCACTCAATCCGAAGTGATGAGCATCGCTCACGATAATCGTATTGGCATTGGAAATGTCGATACCGTTCTCTACAATAGTGGTAGAAAGCAGTACATCATAATCGTAATTGATAAAGCCCATGATGATTTTCTCCAAATCCTCAGGCTTCATCTGTCCGTGACCGATTGCTACCCTACAGTCTGGAATATGCTTCTCTATGAGCATCTTGAGCTCCGGAAGCTTGGATATTCTGTCGCATACGAAATAAACCTGTCCGTTTCGGCTCATCTCGAAATTGATGGCATCGCAGATAACTTCACTACTAAACGTTACCAGTTCGGTATGAATCGGATAACGGTTAGGTGGCGGAGTGCGCATGATACTCATATCCCGGGCGCCCATCAGAGAGAACTGGAGGGTTCGCGGAATCGGAGTGGCACTCATCGTGAGTGTATCGACATTTACCTTGAGCTGACGGAGTTTCTCTTTGGTAGACACACCGAACTTCTGCTCTTCATCGATGACGAGCAGCCCCAGGTCATGCCATTTCACGGTCTTTGATATCAGCTTATGCGTACCTATGAGGATATCAATCTTACCCTCTTTCAGGGCGTCAAGCACCTCTCTGGTTTCCTTCGTTGTACGGGCTCTACTGAGATAGTCTACCCTTACAGGCATGCCTTCCAAACGCTTTTTGAAAGTCTGATAGTGCTGGAAAGCCAGAACGGTAGTAGGCACCAGCACCGCAACCTGCTTGCTGTCGCACGCTGCCTTGAAGGCTGCACGGATGGCAACCTCAGTCTTGCCGAAGCCCACATCGCCACAAACCAGACGGTCCATCGGTCTGCCACTCTCCATATCCTTCTTCACCTCCTGAGTAGCCTTATTCTGGTCTGGCGTATCTTCATACAGGAAGGAAGCCTCCAGCGTATGCTGCAGATAATTGTCGGCACTGAAGGCGAATCCCTTCTCCCGTCGGCGCTGGGCATAGAGTTTGATCAGGTCGCGCGCAATGTCCTTGATTCGCTTCTTAGCTTTGTCCTTGAGTTTATCCCAGGCACCTGTACCCAGTGTAGACAGGCGAGGCGGAGTACCGGTATCGCTGCGGCGATATTTGCTGATTTTATAAAGCGAGTGGATAGAAACATCCACCTTGTCATTGTTCGTATAGACGATTCGGATCATTTCCTGATAGCTGTTGCCCGTAGGAACCCTAACCAGACCGCCAAACTTGCCGATACCGAAGTCTACATGCACGATAAAATCTCCCACTTCCATCTCCTGCAGTTCCTTCATGGTGAGTGCCATCTTGCCGGCTCTCGCTTTATCTGAGCGCAGGTTATATTTATGAAAACGGTCAAAAATCTGATGATCGGTAAAGAAACAGCACTTCTTGTCATGGTCAGTAAAGCCTTCATGAAGCGTCTTGTCTACCGGTGTAAAACGGATGGCGTAGCGCTTCAGCTCTTCGCTTTCAAAGATATCCTTCAGGCGCTGTTGCTGCTTCTGGCTATCTGCCAATATATATAAGGTGTAACCCTGGAGCAGGAAATCCTCCAGAGTTTGACAAAGCAATTTGAAATTCTTATGGAAAAGAGGCTGTGGAGCGATATTGAAAGGTATCACAGCCGAACTCTCTGACGGAGCGACCTTGCCGAACTCGATACGGAGATGAGCCGCTACTGCCTTCTTGAAATCGAGCGGAGAAACGAGGTTGAGCTCGGTCTTCATGTCATGTCTGATGCGCTCAGCCTCTACCTCAGTAGCTCCCTCCAGCTGCTCGGTAAGGCTCTGCGATGAGAAGCCTTCGGTATAGATCTGACCGATGCGGTCGCAAACGAAAGAAAGGTCTTTCGCAACGACTGGCGTACTTTCGGAGAGGAAATTGAGGAAACACTGCTTGTTGCTCTCGATATGGGCGAGTTCGGGCACGATTTCTATCTCTGTGCGCTTTGCCTGCGAGAGCTGGGTCTCAACATCAAAGGTACGGATGGTGTCAATCTCATCGCCGAAGAAGTCGATACGGAACGGATATTCGCAGCTGTAGGAATAGACATCGAGGATGCTTCCACGCACGGCAAACTGGCCCGGTTCATAAACATAATCGGTTTCTTTGAGTTCGAAATCGCGCAAGGTATGAACCACATCGGTCTGAGCAATCTGCTGGCCTACAGTCAGTTTCAGAATCCGTTCATCCAGATTCTGCTTAGCCACAACGAGTTCTGCCAGTGCATCGGGATAAGTGACTACCGGGAAATGTCCTCCCGAAGAGAGGCGCGCCAGCACCTCTGTACGTAGGATTTCGTTCGCTGCATCACGCTGCCCGTATTTCACGGCACGCCGATAGCTGGAAGGAAAGAAGAAGACCTTCTCCTGCCCCATCATCTGAGTGAGATCGTGATAAAAATAGCCTGCTTCATCGGCATCATCCAGTACGAAGAGTACCGAACGCCTCATCTTCCCCTGCAGAGAAGCAAAAAACATCGGAGCCGAAGAGCACAGCAAACCCTGGAGAAAAATGGAATGAACCGACTTCTTCCCCATCAAATCAAAGAGGGCATCCGCCTGTGGCGAACGCCCGTATGTTTTTTCTATCTTTTGGATTTCCATCCAAGTACTGATTAGTGATTACTGATTACTGAGTAGTGATTACTGAGTATTAATCCTTCTTCGGATATTTCTTGAACCAGCCATCCAGGCGCAGTCGCATCACGCCAAAGAAAGCCTCACCAAAGATGCCACCACTCATCTTGCTCACACCTTCACGACGGTTAACAAAGATGACAGGCACCTCCTTGATCTTGAAACCTATTCGATGAGCCGTATATTTCATCTCTATCTGGAAAGCATAGCCCTTGAAGCGGATAGCATCCAAATCTATGGTTTCCAATACCTTACGTCGGTAGCAGACGAATCCAGCTGTGGTATCATTCACCTTAAATCCGGTTACGATACGTACGTATTTAGAAGCGAAATAGCTCATCAATACGCGTCCGATAGGCCAGTTGACCACGTTCACACCCGAAATATATCTTGAGCCTACAGCCACATCATACCCCTCATCGTGAGTTGCCGCATAGAGACGAGGCAAATCATTAGGATCATGACTGAAGTCGGCATCCATCTCGAAGATGAAGTCATAGCCCTGCTCCAATGACCATTTGAAGCCCATGATATAGGCAGTACCCAAACCGAGTTTACCCGAACGCTCCAGGATATGCAGACGACCGGCAAACTCATTAGCCATCAAGCCCTTAACAATGGCAGCAGTACCGTCAGGACTTCCGTCATCGATAACGAGGATATCAAACTGCTTTTCGAGACCGAAGACAGCACGGATGATTTTCTCGATATTTTCCTTCTCATTATATGTAGGAATGATTACTATGCTATCACTCATAACTTCTTCTAATTTTAATGATTCTGATACTAAATAATGTAATACAGATGCAAAATTACAACTTATTTTTGAAATAACAAGCGAAAAACCGAAATTATTGGTCCGGATTCTCTACAAAACCCTGATATTTCTTGTCAAGTCCGTTCATGATCGCCTCATAGCTCTTGTTCATCTGGTTCTTGATATTGTCAGCTCCCTTGCCTATCGGCTCGATAGGCTCATGAATGGTGAGCTTCAGAGGATGCCAGAAAGCCCAGTAGATGTCCTTCATGCGAGGCTTCACATCAAAACTGCCATTGATGGTAAGCGGACATACCGGCAACTGCAGTTCATCGGCAAGCATGAAAGCACCGCGGCGGAACACACCCATGTGCCCCGTAAACGAACGGGCACCCTCTGGGAATACCACCAGCGACATGCCCTCTTTAAGCACCTCGCGAGCACGGTCATAAGAAGCACGGATCTTAGAAGGTCCGCTTTTGTCTACAAAGATGTGGTGCGCATACTCACAGGCGATACCGATGAGAGGCACTTTGCGCAAGCCCTTCTTCATCATCCACTTGAAGTTTCTGCCCAGAAAACCGTATATCAGGAAGATATCGAAAGCGCCCTGATGATTGGCCACGAAAACATAACTCTGGTTCTTCTTGAGATGCTCACGTCCCTCCACCTTTACAGGCAGGAGGAGGATGCGGACCCAAAGCCAGGACCAATACTTGCCGGGATAATAGCCCCAGAAATGGCCATTGCCAAGCATACATCCCAAAACGGTAGACAAACTGGTTAAAACACTAGCTACCAATAAGATAGGCAAGCATATCACAAGTTGATACAGACGATATAAGTACTTCATTTTTTATTTAAGAATGAATAATTTAACACTCAACATTTAACATTCAACACTCAACACTCCTCATTTTCTTTTGAGTGTGATGACCACGATTTCTGCCGTAGCCCCTATGCGGATTGGAACGGTACCGCCCAGACCCGATGTGGTATAGAGCTGGCAACCCTCCTCCTCGAAGAGGCCGTAATCATAAGGAGTAAACATCGACGGACGCAAGCCCAGGATACTGATCTGCCCCGCATGCGTATGACCGCTCAGCGTAAGCTGCGGTGCTACAACCAGCGAATCCTTCCTGTCAGGTCCTATCACATCGCCATCCTCATCCTTCTCCTTATTAATAGTAGAAGGCCAGGTCTCGCGCCATTGCTTCGGAATATGCTGCAGCATCAGCACGAAAGAGCCCGGTCTGATGCCATACAGCGCCTTCCTTACATTGGTTCGCTTTGGATTGTCATAGTTCTCTGTACCAGCTACATAGATACTATCAGCGCCTCTATGTACCGCCACATGCTCATTCATCAGCAGGCGCCATCCGCAACTCCGCTGGAAGTCCTGCATCCGCTTCTCGAGCGCAGCTATCTCCTGCTCATCATCTACATCCATATAATAGGTGTAATCGTGATTGCCCAGCACACTCATCACGCCATCTCTGGCTTTCAGACTGCAGAGCAGCGCCTGATACTCAGGCAGTTCATCGGGCGTAACATTCTGTAAATCACCCGTAAAGCAAATCAGATCAGGTTTTTCGGCATTAATGCTGTCGATATCGCGCTGAGGCAGATGACCACGCCAGCCATAGTATGACCCGAGATGGATATCGCTGAACTGAACGATGCGATAGCCCTCGAAAGACTTCGGCAGATTAGGTACATAGATGGTGATACGCTTGACTTGCATCTTAGGAAAACCTTCGGTAAATCCGTAGATAAAGCAGAAGAACGCCACCGCTCCCACTACCAGTCCGAGGAGCTTGCCCCAGTTGCGATGGCCGTGAAGGAGCCGCATACAGCACCAACCGAAGACACTGAACAGGCTGAAGACAAACTGCGGAACCGCACATACTGCCATTATCACAAACCAGATGTCGATGAGCATCGGATTGCGTGGCAGGAAGTTGGGCAGCATCGTGATATATGCACTGTAGGCGATAACCACGAAAGCCGGCAACCAGAAGAGCACCCGCTGCCAGAGACTTTTCAGCCATAACTTGCCATACCTTTTATATATCCACAGATACGGCAACAGGGTGAATACCACTACGGGTATCAATATTCTTGCTATCATTTTTTGATCAAACTTGATTGAAGATACGTTTTCATTGCCTGCACGGGCACTCCTCTGCGCTGTGCATAGTCGCGAAGCTGGTCGTCTCCTATCCGTCCCAGTTCGAAATACCGCGCCTTGGGATGTGCAAACATCAGCCCCGAGACACTGGCATGAGGCGTCATCATTCCGCTTGTGGTGAGCCGGATGCCCACCTGACTCATATCGATGAGCTGGTCGATGATGAAGTTGGCACTGGTATCGGGCAACGAAGGATATCCTATAGCCGGACGGATGCCCTGATAGCGCTCCAGATGCTGGTCTTCGATGCTCAGCTGCTCGCCGGGAGCATAGCCCCAGATGCTGCGTCTCACCTCTTCGTGCAACTTCTCTGCCGTGGCTTCAGCCAACCGGTCGCAGAGTGTCTGTGCCATCATATTGAGGTAGTCGTCCGAGCGATATTTCTTCTCCAGACCGCCATCTACCGTCGTGCAGAAGATACCCAGCCGGTCTGTTATTCCACTGTCCAGAGGACGGATGAAATCAGCCAGACAGAGATTGGGTTCTCCCTGAGCCGCCGGATGCTGCTGACGGAGCATCGGGAAGCGGACTTTCTGCCCTTCCAGCCAGATATCATCCCCCTCGCTGTTCGCCTCGAAGAGTCCGAAGACGGCATAGGTATGATATTCGCCTTCCCATGAATGGAGCATATCGAGCGCCTCAGCCTTCAGTTTTTCCTTTTCCTCTCGAGGTTTGCCGCTCAATCCCCAGGCATGATAAAAGTATAGCCAGTTGATATATGGCTCAATTTCGCTTATATTGTATACTATTCTTCGCATCCGATACGATATTTTATTTTACAATCCCCGTAAGATTTCCATTTTCAGGAATTGTTTCTGAACTCCAGTTCCTCTCCTCTGCAAGCGGCATCAAACACGCCTTTGTCGTAGATAAGACGACCGTTACAGAAAGTCTGTTCCACTTTCCATGCAAACTCATCACCCTCTACAGGGCTCCATTTACACTTGCTCTGAATCACCTCTGCGGTCACCTTCCAAGGCTCTCCCTTGCGCACCACAACGACATCTGCCTTATACCCCGGACGCAGGAAGCCGCGCTGACTGATATGGAACAGACGGGCTGGATTATGGCACATCAGTTCAACCAGGCGCTCGATACTGATTACCTTTTCGTCAACAAGTTTCAGCATGCTTACCAGCGAGAACTGTACCATTGGCATACCTGATGCAGCCTTGGCACAACCGCCCTGTTTATCCTTCAACTGATGAGGAGCATGATCGGTACCTACTACAGTTATCTTACCATTACTCAGCGCCTTACGCAAAGCTTCTCGATCAGCAGCGGTCTTTACTGCAGGGTTGCATTTAATGCGTGCGCCCTTCACAGCGTAATCTTTATCCGAGAACATGAGATGAGCCACAACAGCCTCGCCTGTAATATTTTCATCCTTACCAAAGAACTCCAGTTCCTTAGCCGTAGTAACGTGAGCGATATGGAGATGCGCCCCGCTTTCCTTAGCCAGCAGCACCGCCAGACGGCTGCTTTCATAGCAAGCCTCCTCGCTGCGTATTTCCGGATGATGTTCTACGGCAGGGTCTTCACCCCATTTCTGCTTAGCCAGCTGCATGTTGCGGTTAATGATTTCGGTATCCTCACAGTGGGTCATCACCGGCAAATCCAGCTCTTTCGCCTTCTTGAAGATAGCCTGCAGCGCCTCATATTTATCCACCAGCATATTGCCCGTACTGGAGCCCATAAAGAGCTTGACGCCCGGTACACGATGCGTATCGAGCTGCTCAAAATCATTTACATTATCATTGGTAGCACCAAAGAAGAAACTGTAGTTCACATGACTCTTCTCAGCGCCCAGCTGCCGCTTTGCCTGCCAGGCCTCCAGAGTGGTAGTCTGAGGTATCGTGTTAGGCATATCAAAATAACTGGTCACACCACCAAAGGCAGCAGCGCGGCTTTCGCTCTCGATGTCAGCCTTCTGCGTAAGTCCCGGCTCACGGAAGTGAACATGATCATCAATCACACCCGGCAAAACAAAACACCCCGAGGCATCGATGACTTCATCGTAATTGCCACGGGGTGCCTCGCCTTCATATATCTCCTTGATAAATTCACCATCCAACAAGAGGTCGCCCACAAAAGAGCGACCCTCATTTATAATGGTTCCATTCTTGATTAATTTCATATTACTAAACTTATAAAATGAAGAGTTTTACAAGATGTTAATGCCCAAGACCTTGAAAGAGCCCTGTTTCTACTCCTTACCTTCCTGTTTTTCAGGAATCGTAGGCGCAGCCAGTTCGTTGGCTGTAGGTGCCGGAGCCGCATCAGGATTTACCTGTGGAGCCGCTTCCATCTCTGGCTGCATGCCGCTCTGCGCATCTCGTGTACCGTTCATAATCTCCTGATTCTCTTGAGCTTTCTTATAATAGTCCTTTACATAAGGATCATTCTTGAAATAGTCGGTAGCCTTGCTCATGATATCCTCAATCCAAGGAGAGAGCATCGGATACTGGTTGCCCATTGTAACGAGGAAGAAGACGCCCGGTCCCAGCACATTGTTGAAGTTGTCGGTAACAAACGAAGTGATGAGCTTGTCTTCCTGCTCAGAAAGGCGGATGGATTCCTCGTTCAGCTGCTTGTTGACAGCCACCATATCGCTACCGTTCATGATAGCCTGGTCGTGCTTGTGTACCAGTTCACGCAACTGATTCTGAATCTGCTGGTATTTCTTGAAGAATCCGAAGAGTTTATCGTTCATAGGAGTACCGCTTACCACCTGCTGTGTATCATCGAGCTTCACCGTAATGCTTCCACTCTCCAGCACCAGCGGCAGCACAGGGTCATCATCCATGAAGATATTTGCCATCTTCATAGAGTCGACAGAACCCTGAAAATGGAACTGTCCATGCACTACATCGCAAGAATCCACGTTCTTGAAATCGTTGTTTTCCAGTATCTTAAGGTACAGCATGCGTCCGTCCAGAGTACTTACGTTAGAAGTACCCGAGATATCGTAACTGTTGGCACAAGATGCAAGTGCCATCAAGGCAATGAATGCGTAAAATATTCTATTCATAAGCTATCTATATCACTTTCGGTGAACAAAAATACAATCTTAATTTGAACTGACGAAATAAATTGCTGCAATTTAATTCATTCTTACAAGATTTATGTTTTGTTTGCACTCCTATTGACCACCGAAAGCTTTTTTCTCGTCCTTCTATATTACTGATTGTTTTCCTTCTTCAGTTCATGAGAGATGCGATGCGTGGTATACAGTTCCAGCAGGGCTGCGATGAGGAGGAAGACTACCCACTTATTATAGAAATAGGTGATATAGGTCTCATAATTCTCAAACCAGCGGCGCAGGAAAGCATACACCGTATCTACCATCGAGATGCCTGAGAGCACGAAGAAGATGTCTGCTACATACTGCATGCGCTTCAGGCGGTGGATAACCAGCGAAGGTCCCTCATAGAACTGCATCGCCTGCATTACACTGAACAGTATGGTGCCCAGCAGGAACCCCCAGCTCGTTACCTGCACCAGCTGCGGATGTGAAAAACCAAATGCGAAGCAAGCCGCACCGACAACCATCAGCACGCCGCCCAGCAAGAAAATAGCACTTTCCAGTTTACTCAATTGTTTCATTTTCGTCTTGTTCGTTAGTTTTTTCCGGAATATCCGAACTCAATACAAAGATGTCTTCATCATCAGCCTTCATGAAATAACGCTGGCGGGCTATCTTCTCAAATGCCCGCGCACCATGCTGCATATCGCGCAAGGTATGCTTGTCGTTTTCATACTGCTCACGATACTTTTCTATCTCCGAACGGAGCGTAGCTATCTCTATCTGGTACTTAATGTGCTGCCTTACACTGTTGTCGTCAACTACACCAACTACCAGAACACCCGTTACAATCACTATAAGATACTTATAATGAGCGAGATAATTCCATATAATACCAAGTTTTTTACTCATTTCTTCCGAATTTGTTTGCAAAGATAATATTTTTTTGTTATCTTTGCATCATCAATTAAGAAAAAATAATGGAAGAGTATATAGTTTCTGCAAGAAAGTACCGTCCGATGACCTTCGATTCGGTTGTCGGACAGAGTGCATTGACCACCACTTTGAAGAATGCAGTGAAGAGCGGCAAGCTGGCGCACGCCTATCTTTTCTGCGGTCCGAGAGGTGTGGGAAAAACCACTTGTGCCCGCATTTTTGCGAAGGCAATCAACTGCGAGCATCCTCGTGAAGACGGCGAGGCGTGCAACGAATGTGAGAGCTGCCGTGCCTTCAACGAGCAGCGTTCCTACAACATCTTCGAGCTGGATGCCGCCAGCAACAACGGTGTTGACCAGATTAAGGTTCTGATGGAGCAGACCCGCATTCCGCCTCAGGTGGGCAAGTATAAAGTGTTTATCATCGATGAGGTCCACATGCTCTCTACAGCAGCCTTCAACGCCTTTCTCAAGACGCTGGAAGAACCACCTCAGCATGTCATCTTCATCCTCGCCACTACCGAGAAGCATAAGATTCTGCCTACCATCCTGAGCCGATGCCAGATTTACGACTTCGAGCGAATGACGGTAGCCAACACCATCAACCACCTGAAGATGGTGGCTGAGAAGGAAGGCATACAATATGAAGAGCAGGCGCTCGCCGTGATAGCCGAAAAGGCTGACGGAGGTATGCGCGATGCCCTCTCTATCTTCGACCAGGCTACCAGTTTCTGCATGGGCAACATCACTTACCAGAAGGTGATCGAGGACCTGAACGTGCTCGACAGCGACAACTATTTCCGTCTGGTAGACCTGGCTTTGGAGAATAAGGTGGCCGAGATGATGGTAACACTCGACGGCATTCTGAGCCGCGGTTTCGATGGCGGCAACATGATACAGGGGCTTGCCCAGCATGTGCGCAATGTGATGATGGCGAAGGACCCTCAGACCCTGCCTCTGCTCGAGACCAGCGACGACCAGAAAGCCAAGTTCCAGGCTCAGGCCCAGAAGGCACCTACACCTTTCTTATATAAGGCGCTGGAACTGATGAACCAGTGCGATATCCATTACCGCGCCAGCAGCAACAAGCGATTACTGGTAGAGCTCACCCTGATACAGATAGGCCAGATTACGCAGCCCGAGGATCAGGATGTGCCTAGTGCGGGGCGTACGCCCAATAGATTAAAATCCCTGTTTCAGAAACTCCTGGCTCAGTCTAAGCTTGCCTCTCAGGGTGCAGGTTCTGAGCCTTCTGGCAGCAGCGAAAACCGGTCATCACAGCCGGGAGCGTCTGCTGCTACAGCTACTGCTGTGCCTTCGTCAGGGGCACCGGCAGCCGCTTCTGCAGCCTCCAATGCTGCATCTTATTCTGCATATTATCCTGCATCTGCCACCGCAGCCGCATCTGCCTCTCCAGAAGGCTCAGCCGCTGCCGGAGCTGTTACTGATACTGCATCGCCTCACAAGCCACGACTCAAGAATATCAAGCTGGGCGGCATAGGCATGACTTTCTCTAACCTGAAGAAGAGGGAGGAGAACCAGCGCCGCCTGCACAGTCCGTATGATGATACCAATGAGGAAAAAGCGACCATCACGGGCGACCAGAACGAGTTCACCCAGGAGCAGGTGGAAGCAACATGGTTCAGTATGTGCATGAGAATGCAGAACAAGCTGGATTTCATAGGATTAGCCAACCGCATGAAGAGTATTGTACCGAAGATAACCAACTATCCGCAGATAGAGGTTATCATCAACAACCAGCTCTTACTAGACGACGTTTTGAACATCAAGAACCGCATTCTCAAGACTTTCGTCTTAGGTCTTCACAACAGCGAACTGAGCATCAGCTACCGCCTTGCTGACCAGGAAGAGGTAGGCAAGGTTCTGACCAAGAATGAAGTTCTGGAACTTCTTATGGAGAAGAACCCTGCGATGAAAAAGCTCACAAAGGACCTGGATCTGGTCATGACATAGAAGATACTCCACACGATACGAAATTCTCCACTCCATGTAGGACAACCTATACGGAGTGGAGAAAATTGTTTTTACAAATATCGAAACTTGGTGCTATAAGAGATACATAAGAGTGAAAGAGCAAAGGGCGTTACAGCGTGACAGTTGTGACAGTTGTGACAGTTTTCAGCGGAGGGGGTATATTGCGAGTTTGCAGCTAT
>OHTJ01000692.1_pt1 | contig 12650 bp, 8 predicted proteins | sample 1578921 | NCBI WGS metagenome assembly OHTJ01 (sample SAMEA3879582, study PRJEB24766) | human gut metagenome | biome: human-associated habitat; feature: feces | place: USA | collected 1985/1987
CCGCATCATTTAAAAAGAAAACAATGGAATTTATCGTTTCGAGTACTGCGCTCTCCAGTCATTTGCAGGCTATCAGCCGTGTGATTAATTCGAAGAATGCGTTGCCTATTTTGGATTGTTTCCTCTTTGAACTGCAAGACGGAACCTTGTCTGCAACTGTTTCCGACAGTGAAACGACGATGGTCACTACGGTCGAAGTGAATGAAAGTGATATGGACGGCCGTTTTGCCGTCACAGCCAAAACCCTTTTGGACGCTTTGAAGGAAATTCCCGAACAACCGTTGACTTTTGAAATCAATACGGATTCCCTTGAAATCACGGTACAGTATCAGAACGGTAAATACAGCCTGATGGGGCAGAATGCGGACGAGTTCCCGCAGTCTGCCATGTTGGGTGACAATGCCGTACGTGTGGAAATGGATGCACAAGTGTTGCTGGGTGGTATCAACCGTGCCGTGTTTGCTACGGCTGATGACGAGCTTCGTCCCGTGATGAACGGTATCTATTTCGATATCACAACGGAGGACATCACGATGGTGGCATCAGACGGTCATAAGCTGGTGCGCTGCAAGACACTGGCCGCCAAAGGTAACGAACGTGCCGCCTTTATCCTGCCCAAGAAGCCGGCTTCGCTGATGAAGAATCTGCTGCCGAAAGAACAAGGCATGGTGACTATCGAGTTCGACGAACGCAACGCTGTGTTCACACTGGAAAGCTACCGCATGGTGTGCCGTCTTATCGAAGGTCGCTATCCCAACTACAACTCTGTGATTCCGCAGAACAACCCTTATAAAGTGACGGTAGACCGCCTGCAACTGCTCGGTGCTTTGCGCCGCGTGTCCATCTTCTCTTCGCAGGCAAGCAGCCTTATCAAGCTCCGTATGCAGGAGAATCTGATTGTCATCTCCGCACAGGACATCGACTTCTCTACATCGGCCGAAGAAACACTGGTTTGCCAATATGCGGGCAATCCGATGAGCATCGGTTTCAAGTCCACTTTCCTGATTGACATTCTGAATAACATTTCTGCCGATGAAATCGTTATCGAACTGGCAGATCCTTCACGTGCAGGTGTCATTATTCCGGTAGAGCAGGAAGAGAACGAAGACCTGCTGATGCTGCTGATGCCTATGATGCTGAACGACTAAAAACGACACGCCACCATGTGGCGGAAAAACAATATATAATACAAGCTGAAAATGAAATTGAACTTGAAGAATCCTATTGTTTTTTTCGATTTGGAAACAACGGGAACAAATATAAACACAGACAGAATAGTGGAAATATGCTATCTGAAGGTGTATCCAAACGGCAACGAAGAAACGAAGACCATGCGTATCAATCCGGAAATGCATATTCCCGAACAATCTTCTGCCATCCACGGTATTTATGACGCAGATGTGGCGGACTGCCCTACTTTCAAGGAAGTGGCAAAAGAGATAGCCCGGGACATTGAGGGATGTGACCTTGCCGGTTTCAATTCCAATCGTTTCGACATTCCGGTTCTGGCCGAGGAGTTCCTGCGCGCAGGAGTAGACATTGACATGATGAAACGAAAATTCATTGACGTGCAGGTGATTTATCACAAACTGGAACAGCGCACCCTGTCTGCCGCCTATAAATTCTATTGCGGAAAGAATCTGGAAGATGCCCATACAGCCGAAGCCGACACACGTGCCACATACGAAGTACTGAAATCCCAATTGGACCGCTATCCGGAAGAATTGCAAAACGATATGGCATTTCTAGCCGAATACTCAAGTTTCAACAAGAATGTAGATTTCGCCGGACGCATTGTTTATGATGACAAAGGCGTGGAAGTCTTTAATTTTGGGAAATACAAAGGAATGTCGGTCAGCGAAGTATTACAAAAAGATCCGGGCTACTACAGCTGGATACTGAACGGTGACTTTACGCTGAACACGAAAAACGTACTGACAAAAATCAGACTACGTGAATCGGGAATGATGAAATGAGTATGAAAGGAAAAAAAATCGTACTAGGTATAACCGGAAGTATAGCCGCCTATAAAGCGGCTATACTCATTCGCGGACTTATTAAGAAGGGAGCGGAAGTACAAGTCGTGATTACCCCCGCAGGCAAAGAATTCATCACACCTATCACTTTGTCTGCATTAACAAGCAAACCTGTTATCAGCGAGTTTTTTGCCCAGCGTGACGGGACATGGAACAGCCACGTTGATTTGGGACTATGGGCGGATGCCATGATTATCGCTCCGGCTACCGCATCCACTATTGGTAAAATGGCCAACGGAATAGCGGACAATATGCTGATCACGACTTATCTGTCAATGAAAGCTCCCGTATTCGTAGCTCCGGCAATGGATCTGGATATGTTCGCACACCCTTCCACCCGGAAGAATCTGGACACGCTCCGTTCTTACGGAAATCATATTATAGAACCGGCAGAAGGGGAACTGGCAAGCCATCTGGTAGGAAAAGGCAGAATGGAAGAACCGGAAAAAATAGTGGAAATTCTGGAAGCTTTCTTTGCCAAACAACAAGACATGGCCGGAAAGAAAGTAGTCATTACCGCCGGTCCAACTTACGAAAAAATAGATCCGGTACGCTTTATCGGCAATTATTCTTCAGGAAAAATGGGATTCGCACTTGCCGAGGAATGCGCTTCACGTGGAGCGGAAGTATCGCTAATCAGCGGACCGGTAACGATTCAGGCCCATCACCCTAACATCCGCCGCATAGATGTGGAAAGTGCCGGAGAAATGTACGAAGCCGCCATCCGCGAGTTTCCTACAGCTTCGGCCGGCATCCTGTGTGCGGCAGTGGCCGACTTTACCCCGGAAACCGTAGCCGGTCATAAAATCAAAAGAGAGAAAGATAATTTAACACTGCAACTGAAACCCACACAAGACATTGCCGCCGCACTGGGAAACCGGAAAAAAGACGGACAGACATTAGTGGGATTTGCCTTGGAAACAAATGATGAAACAAAAAATGCACAAAGAAAACTGGAACGTAAGAACCTTGATTTCATTGTACTGAACTCATTGAACGACCAAGGAGCCGGGTTTCGTTGTGACACCAACAAAATAACGATTATAGACCGTCAGGGAGCAACTCCTTATCCGCTGAAAAGCAAACAGGAAGTAGCAAGGGATATTATTGACAGACTGGTAAATAATAAATAATTTCTTAATTTGCCACGTTGCCAATGTGCTAATGCGCTAATTACCATGCGGAATACAGCGCAACAAATTAGCAAATTGACAAACCAGCAAATTATTAAAAAGGAGCAAGAATATGCTGCAATCTATCTATATACAGAATTATGCATTGATTGATACATTGGATATCAGTTTCACCCCCGGTTTCTCTGTCATCACCGGAGAGACCGGCGCCGGTAAATCGATTATTCTAGGCGCTATCGGCTTGTTACTGGGACAACGGGCCGATATCAAAGCGATCAAGAAAGGCGCCAATAAATGTATTGTAGAAGCACGTTTCAACATCTCCGCCTATCAGATGGAGCCTTTCTTTACCCAAAGAGATTTGGAATATGATCCGAATGAATGTATTATCCGCCGCGAGTTATATGCATCAGGTAAAAGCCGCGCATTCATAAACGATACTCCGGCCTCATTGGCGCAGATGAAGGAACTGGGCGAGAAACTGATAGATGTACATAGCCAGCATCAAAACCTGTTGCTCAACAGTGAGGGATTCCAATTGAATGTATTGGATATCCTGGCACAAGATGACAACGAACTTTCAGCATACAAGGATATTTATACCGAGTACAGAAACGTATGCAAACAGCTGGCCGACTTCATAACGCAAGCCGAGCAAAGCCGGAAGGATGAAGATTACATCCGGTTCCAACTGGAACAGCTGGATGATGCAAACCTTCAGGAAGGAGAACAAACCGAACTGGAACAGGAAGCCGAAACCTTGAATCATGCCGAAGAGATAAAAGCGGGTTTGTACAAAGTGGACCAAATAATGGCTTCGGAAGATGCCAGCCTGTTATCCGCTACCAAAGAATGTATGCAAACCCTGCATAACATAGCGAGAGTGTACACACGTGCCCAGGAATGGATAGGGCGTTTAGACAGTTGTTACATAGAACTGAAAGATCTGTCGCATGAAATAGCAGGCGCACAGGAGGAAGTGGAGTTCAACCCCACCCGTCTGGATTATGTAAATGAACGCCTGAACTTAATCTACTCTTTGCAACAGAAGCATCACGTACAAACAATAGAGGAATTGATAGCCGTGCAAACCGACTATCATGAGAAGCTGAACGCCATCACTTCTTTTGATGACCGTATAGCAGAACTTACCGCCCAAAAAGAAACGCTATATGACAAAGTGATAAAGCAAGCTGCTGTGTTGACAAAACTCCGTTCCCAATCGGGCAAGCACATTGAAAGACAGATGCAAAGCCTGCTGGTTCCTCTCGGTATGCCCAATGTGCGCTTTGTGGTGGAACTGAATCCGCGCAAGGAACCGGACAGTAAAGGGATGGACAGTGTGACATTCCTGTTTTCGGCCAACAAGAATGGAACATTACAAAATGTAGCTTCCGTAGCATCGGGTGGTGAGATTGCCCGTGTCATGCTTTCGCTGAAAGCCATGATAGCCGGAGCTGTGAAACTGCCTACTATCATCTTTGATGAAATAGACACTGGAGTTTCCGGTTCCATCGCCGAGAAAATGGCGCTCATCATGCAGGAGATGGGAAAACAAAACCGTCAGGTCATCAGCATCACCCACCTGCCCCAGATTGCAGCACGCGGCATCACTCATTATAAAGTATATAAGGAAGATACGGAAACAGGCACCAACAGCCACATCCGCCGCCTGACTGATGAAGAAAGAGTAAAAGAAATTGCCAATATGCTAAGTGGGGCTACCTTGACAGAGGCAGCCCTGAACAATGCAAAGGCGCTGATAAGTGGCTAGTGCCAATTACCACTAACCACCTGTCACTAACCATTAACCACTTATTAAATATGTTAGAAAAGAATGAAATGATTTTCGGTGTACGCGCTGTTATTGAAGCCATACAAGCCGGAAGAGAGATAGATAAAGTATTGGTGAAGAAAGATATACAGAGCGAACTGTCCAAAGAACTGTTTACCTGCTTGAAAAATACCCTCATCCCTGTTCAGCGTGTACCCGTGGAGCGTATTAACCGTATTACCCGGAAAAACCATCAGGGAGTTGTAGCATTCATCTCCTCTGTCACCTACCAGAAAACAGAAGATCTGGTACCTTTCCTGTTTGAAGAAGGAAAAACACCCCTATTCGTCATGCTGGATGGAATTACCGATGTACGTAACTTCGGAGCCATTGCCCGTACCTGCGAATGTGCCGGTGCAGATGCCATTATTATTCCCTCGAAAAACAGTGTCAGTGTCAATGCCGACGCAATGAAAACATCAGCAGGAGCTCTGCACACTCTTCCCGTATGCCGCGAACAAAATCTGACTAATACCATCAAGTATCTGAAAGACTGCGGATTCAAGATTGTAGCAGCCACGGAAAAAGGTGATTATGATTACACCAAAGCAAACTATAAAGACCCTGTATGTATCATTATGGGAGCCGAGGACACAGGTGTTCCCTACGAACACCTTTCCCTGTGCGATGAATGGATCAAAATACCGTTAATGGGTAAAATAGAATCATTGAACGTATCGGTTGCCGCAGGTATTCTGATTTATGAAGCTGTAAAGCAACGCGGCTTCACAGAAGACAAAACGGCATCCGCTTTATAAATACCGTATCATCGTTAACAAACAACTAACTATATCATGAAGAAAGTACTTTTGATACTGGCATGCGGCATAGCCGCCCAGCTAAGCTATGCACAAGCAACCCCAAAGTGGGCCGGCAAAGCTAAAAAAGCCGTTTTTTCCATCGTTACATACGATAAAGATAACAAAATCAAGAATACAGGAAATGGATTCTATATCAATGAAAATGGAACGGCATTATCCGATTATACCCTGTTTGAAGGAGCCGAACGTGCAGTAATCATTAATGCGGACAGTAAAGAATTGCCTGTATTGCGTATCTTGGGAGCCAACTCCATGTATGACATCGTAAAATTTAATACTGAAACCGATAAAAAGACCATAGCATTAAAATCGGCATCACAGCCGGCATCGGTAGGTGAAACAGTCTATCTGCTACCCTACTCGACTCAAAAAGCGGCAACCTGCCAGACAGGGACCGTCACCAAAGTAGACACCATCGGCGACAAGGCATATTACTATACACTAGCAATGACAACCAACGAAAAAACAGTAAGTTGCCCTATTATGAATGCCAATGGAGAAGTATTAGGTTTAATCCAAAAAAACGCATCGGATGAAGCCAAGGAAAGTTATGCCATCGGAGCTACATACGGTGCCTCGCTGAGCATCACCGCCCTTTCTTTGAACGACATGTCACTGAATAAAATCGGCATCAAAAAAGGACTGCCCGAAACAGAAGACCAAGCACTGGTGTACCTGTTCATGGCATCTTCACAACAAAATCAGGACGAATATATCACCACATTAAACGATTTCCTGGAACAATATCCCAACAGCGCGGACGGATATATACGCCGTGCCACTACTTATATGGGATTTAATGATGATGAACACAACGCTTTGGCAGATGCCGACCTGAAGAAAGCACTGGAAGTGACAGCCAACAAGAGTGAAACGCAATATAATATCGCTAAATTAATTTATTCGTACACCATCTCTTTAGGTGACAAGAAACCATACGGTGACTGGAGTTACGACAAAGCTCTCTCCATTATTCATGATGCCATGCAGGCCGACAACCAACCCATTTACACACAATTGGAGGGAGATATTCTGTTTGCTATGAAGAAATATCCTGAGGCATACGCCGCTTATGAAAAAGTGAACCAGTCTTCCATAGCCTCTGCCGCTACATTTTACTCGGCAGCCAAAACCAAACAACTGATTGAAGGAACAGATATGAACGAGGTTATTGCCTTGATGGATAGTGCTGTGGCACGTTTCACCAAGCCTTATACATCGGAAGCGGCTCCTTATTTCTATGAACGGGCAGAGATAAAAGCCCAGACAGGCAAATACCGTGAAGCGGTAATAGATTATGATACTTTTTATGATGCTATCGGTGGACGCGTTACAGCCGCCTTTTATCTGCAACGCGAACAGGCGGAAATACAATGTAAAATGTATCAGCAAGCTATCAACGACATTAATAAAGCAGTAGAAATGACTCCTGAGGATGTAGCCATGTGGGTGGAAAAAGGTTCGGTGCATCTACGTGTAGGGCAACATAACGAAGCAATAGAAGCATTGGAAAAGGCTATCTCTTTAGACCCGAAAGCCGCAGCCGCATATCGTATGCTGGGATACTGCCAGATACAATTAAAGAAAAACAAAGAAGCCTGTGCAAATTTTGCCAAAGCAAAAGAACTGGGCGATGAAGTGGTAGACGGACTGATACAGAAGTATTGCAAATAATACCGGGAAGCTCCATCTGAAATCCGCGAATCTTGCTACATGATTTCTGAAATCTTGTTGCATGATTCGCGGATTTTTGCTACAAGATTTCAGGGAGCATTCCCTGCCATTCATGAAAAAGCAGGAAAGGAAAAAATTCTACTTATCCCACAACTGCTGTATAATCAGTACCCGTTTCGTATCTTCCGTCACCCGGAAACGGTCATCGCTACGCTCTCCTACCAGCCATACAATCCGGTCTGCTGAGCAAACCACATACTGATTTTCTTTCTGGAAAAGAGAAAACTTACGATCTGTCAGATAATCGCTGACCTTCTTTTTTCCTTTCATTCCGAAAGGAACAAACTTATCCCCCTGCCGCCATTTACGCACCGTGAGAGGTAGTACCACCTTGTCCGCATCCAAACAGGCCGTATTCTTATTCCTGGGGATGACAAAGTCCGGCATTATTTCCTGCGTTTCCATTGCAAGCCGGAATGGGGGCACATTTTCCTCCACTTCCTCATCCGCCGGCTTCCTCCTGCGAATAATCAGCTCCGTCCTGTCGCGCAACACCTCCCATCCGGCAGAAACGAATCTTTTTCCCGACTGGGCAGACAAACTGCGGAATACATCTCCTATCTGAACGGAATTGAAACCTAACGGATGAAGAATCTCAAACAGCAAAGCCGCCGGAGCACTCTCTTCCATCAAACGAGAAATAAGAATATGGCCGGACTTTTCCATCACCCTTTCTTTCCCCGCCTCTATTTCCTTATTATATATAAGAGAAACATCAGTCAGACGTCTGGATGTTTCAGCTATACTTTCACTGACAGAAGGATTCAGCTCACGCAACATCGGAAGAATATTCAGACGGATTTTATTACGCATATATTCATCTTGCAGATTGGTACTGTCTGTAACATAACCTTGACGCAAACAACGCAAATAATCCAAAATATCCTGACGGCTCACCTCCAACAAAGGCCGTACAATGCAGCCGTTATGCGGACTGATACCTTTCAAGCCATTGATTCCCGCGCCACGTATCAAATTCAATAAAAAAGTTTCCACACTATCGTCCCGATGATGGGCTACGGCAATAACAGCCATCCCCCTCTCCTTACGCAGTTGTTCGAACCAATCATAGCGCATTTCGCGAGCTGCCATCTCAACAGAAACATGATGCCTTGAAGCATAAGTGACTGTATCAAAATGAGTAACATGCAAAGTCACTCCCAGCCCTTTACACAACTCATTGACAAACCTTTCATCTCTATCGGATTCCTCACCACGAAGGTGAAAATTACAATGGGCAGCCTCACAATGATACCCTAAAACAAGCAAGACACGCAACAAAGCTACCGAATCTGCTCCGCCACTCAATGCCACTAACACCTTATCATGCAAAGTGAAAAGTTGTTTTTCCTCTATATACTTCTGAATATTCCAATGAAACATGACACAAAGATAAGGGTTCTGCAAGACAAAAACAAAGTGCCCGTTCTTTATTTAAAAACAATCTAAATAGTTTGCATACTTCTAAGTAATAACTTATCTTTGCGAAAAATTTAAAACAAGATGCGTTTATCCGAATTAAGAACAGGAGAAAAAGGCGTAATAGTCAAGGTTTTAGGCCACGGTGGTTTCCGCAAGCGAATCGTTGAAATGGGTTTTATTAAAGGAAAAACCGTAGAGGTAATCTTGAACGCCCCTTTGAAAGACCCTATAAAATACAGACTACTAGGTTACGAGATCTCTCTCCGAAGACAAGAGGCAGATATGATTGAGGTGGTAAGCGAGCAGGAAGCACGCACGATGCAAAACCCTTACCATGGTTCCATAACAGAAGATGTACCCGTGTCCGAATCAGAACTGGTGGCACTGGCAAAAGGCAAACGCCGTACAATCAATGTAGCCTTAGTAGGTAATCCTAATTGTGGAAAGACTTCGCTATTCAATATTGCATCCGGCGCCCATGAACATGTAGGAAACTACAGTGGTGTGACAGTAGATGCCAAAGAAGGTTTTTTCGACTTCCAAGGTTATCATTTCCGTATTGTAGATTTACCCGGAACCTATTCTCTTTCAGCCTATACTCCGGAAGAACTTTATGTACGCAAACATATCATTGAAGAAACTCCGGATGTAATCATCAATGTGGCAGACTCTTCCAACCTGGAACGTAATTTCTATCTTACCACCCAATTGATTGACATGAATGTGCGTATGGTCATCGCACTGAATATGTATGACGAACTGGAAAGCAGCGGCAACAAACTGGATTACATCAAGTTAAGCCAATTGATCGGAGTGCCTATGATACCTACTGTCTGCCGGCGGGGTGAAGGCATAGACCAACTGTTTCATGTTATCATCGGTATTTACGAAGGCGGGGATTTCCTGTCACAAAAGGGCGAAATACGTTCTGAAATTCTGGAAGATCTGAGAGACTGGCACAAAACCTATGTACCCGACCACGAATTCGGAAGTCACAAAGAAGAGGAAGATGCCCGCCCACGCGGATATATGCGCCATATTCACATTAACCACGGTCCTGAACTGGAGCGCAGTATCGAAGAAGTAAAAAAAGCAATCAGTCAAAACGAAGACATACGCCATAAATACTCCACCCGCTTCCTATCTATCAAATTACTGGAAAACGATAAGGAAATAGAAAATTTCATCTCTACACTGCCTAATGGCAAAGAAATCATAGCGATACGCAACAAGGAAACCTTACGTATCCGTAAAGTGATGAACGAAGACAGCGAGCAAGCTATTACGGATGCTAAATATGGTTTTATTACCGGAGCTTTGAAGGAAACATTCACCGACAATCATTTGGAAAAAGAACAAACAACCCGCGTGATAGACAGTATTGTGACACATCGCATTTGGGGATATCCTATTTTTTTCCTGTTCCTTTACATCATGTTTGAGGGAACCTTTGTTTTGGGTGACTACCCTATGCAAGGTATTGAATGGCTAGTAGACCAGTTGGGCAACCTGATACGGAACAATATGGCTGAAGGTCCTTTGAAAGACTTACTGATAGATGGTATTATCGGTGGAGTGGGCGGTGTTATCGTTTTCCTGCCGAATATCCTCATATTATACTTTTTTATTTCTATATTGGAAGATTCGGGGTATATGGCACGCGCTGCATTTATCATGGATAAAATAATGCACCGGATGGGACTGCATGGCAAGTCCTTTATTCCACTGATTATGGGATTCGGCTGTAATGTACCTGCCATAATGGCAACACGTACTATAGAAGACCGAAAGTCCAGACTAATCACCATGTTGGTGAATCCTTTAATGTCCTGTAGTGCTCGTCTTCCCATATATTTAGTTATGATAGGTGCTTTTTTCCCTAACTGCGCCAGCTTTATGCTACTTTGCATCTACACAGCAGGCATTTTATTGGCAGTAATAATGGCCCGTATTTTCAGTAAATTTCTGGTGAAAGGAGAAGATTCTCCATTTGTGATGGAACTCCCCCCCTATCGTATGCCTACCTCTAAAAGTATCATGCGCCATACATGGGAAAAAGGAGCACAATATCTGAAAAAGATGGGAGGCATTATCATGATTGCCTCAATTATTATCTGGTTTCTAGGGTATTATCCACAACATGATGCTTACGAAAACGTGGCTGAGCAACAAGAAAATTCATATATCGGACAAATAGGCAAAGCCATAGAGCCTGTTATCAAACCGCTAGGATTTGACTGGAAGTTAGGAATCGGACTTATTTCAGGTGTGGGTGCTAAAGAACTGGTAGTAAGCACACTAGGAGTATTATACACAAATGAAGGAGATGTGGAAAATGTGAATCTTTCTAACCGCATCCCCATTACTCCACTGGTTGCATTAGCTTACATGCTGTTTGTATTGATTTACTTCCCCTGTATTGCCACTTTCGCAGCAATCAAGCAAGAATCCGGCAGTTGGAAATGGGCCATATTCACAGCAGGATACACCACTGGATTGGCTTGGCTTGTTGCATTTACTGTATTTCAAATAGGAAGTCTTATCGTTTAATAAACCTAAAATTATTTGTTTATCAAGCATGGAGTTACAACAAATTATAGTTATTGCAATTGTATGCCTCTGCACCATATGGATAAGCATACGTATCTTTCAGTATTTCAAGCGCATAAAGAACAATAGCAATCCGTGTGAATGCTGTAGTTCGGACTGCGCCATGAAGTCTATGCAGAACAAGCCAAAGTACGGTTGCGAAAAAAATGCAGAAAAAGTGAGAAAAAAATAGCAGAATATTTGCAGATTAAAAAAAATGTCGTACCTTTGCAACCGCAATCGAGAAACAAAGATTGCTAACGACAAGGTTCCTTGGATGAGTGGCTTAGTCAGCGGTCTGCAAAACCGTGTACGGCGGTTCGAATCCGCCAGGAACCTCCAAAAGCGAAAATGGATTAGAATGAAAATTTCTAATCCATTTTCGCTTTTCAGCTACTTACGTCCTCTATGGTAGAAGTAGAGAAGGGTGGGCTTTCCACCCCCGCGACTCCACTGGAGATGTTGAGGCTTTATAGCTCCCTCTATAAATTATATTACAGACATCCATCTGCATGCGAAATCAAACAACAAACCGTTTTCACCCCGTATGACGAATGTGAATATTTTATGGACGGGTGCGATATAATGTTAGATCAACTTTATTCTTATCCCCTGGGATTAAAATGCATTATATGCCATGAGCAAAGGAATTATAGTTGTAGAAGGTGCAGAAGAGGAACATTACAACTTATTAGGCGAAGACAGACTTCGCCCTATCATCAACGTACGCCCCGAAGGAAATGACATTTATAACAAACTAGAGAGTTTATTAGCCAACACAAATAAAATTTCTCAATTATCCGCCGACAGCATTGAATATATCAAAAAATACCATTGCCCAATAAGGTGGCTAAAGAATGTTTGGATTTTTGGGAGAAAAATTAATTCCATCCATTAGCACTTCACTATCAGCATCTTATTACTTCCATCAAAAAAAATATATCTAAAAAAAGAGCAAAATGTTTGCATAATTCAATTTATCCCCTTATCTTTGCACCGCGTTTGAGAGATAACGCTTCTGAAAAGAAGGAAGTTTGGGTGAGTGGCTGAAACCACCAGTTTGCTAAACTGACGTACGGGT
>OHTJ01000699.1_pt1 | contig 12578 bp, 10 predicted proteins | sample 1578921 | NCBI WGS metagenome assembly OHTJ01 (sample SAMEA3879582, study PRJEB24766) | human gut metagenome | biome: human-associated habitat; feature: feces | place: USA | collected 1985/1987
GGAAGACGGATATACAATCAATTTTCGCTCTTTGTTCGAATAATGAGCAATACTACCGCTTTCATCCGCCGTTCGTCACGGTCGAAAGTATTGTTGAAGATATGTCTGCGCTTCCAACCGGAAAAGATGTCGGCGATAAGTTCTTTGACGGATATTTTGACGGACAAAAACTGACGGCATTAACGGATCTTGTGGTTGATTATCCGGCTGAAAATGTTGCATTTATCGGTTTGTTTATGATGGACAAAGCCTTGCAGGGCAAAGGCGCAGGCTCACGCATTGTATCCGAGTGTGCATATTTTTTGAAAAGAAACGGATACAAAAAGTTGAGGCTTGCTGTAGACAAAGGCAATCCGCAAAGCAAGGCGTTTTGGCTTAAAAACGGTTTTGCATTTACAGGTGAAGAGTATCCGAACGGTGAATTCAGCTATCTTCCGATGGAACAAATACTGTAACGACTGTAATAATTGAGTACATGCCCGCTGAGAGCGTTCGGGATTTTGCAGACGTCAGAAGCGGGGGTGGAAGAAGCGTTTGTTTTTTTGTTGGAATCTGGTATAATAAAGGAAGCGAATAATGTGCCGCCGAATGCGGCAGACGGAGGAAACATGAAATATATAATTACAACCGAAGGCATGGGCTGTGAACATTGCATCAAGCGCGTTACCGCTGCAATGCAGACTTTGAATGCAGCAATCATTTACGTAAAACTTAACGATATTGCTGTTGATTTCAACGGAAACGAGAACGACCTTCGCAATGCGATTGAAGATCTCGGCTTTGATGTTATTTCAATAAAAGCACAGTGAACGGAGCGGCGGGTTACAAAATGAACTCTGCTTTTTCAAGCAATAACAGTGCTGACGGGAGCAACATGGGCTTGCCTTTTGCACGCAACGAAGGTTCGGACAGTGGGCGCGTTGTTATCGGCTTGTCCGGCGGAGTGGATTCATCGGTTGCGGCTTTGCTGCTTAAAAAGCAGGGTCTTGACGTTGTGGGCGTCTTCATGAAAAATTGGGAGGAACAGGACGAAAACGGCTGCTGCACTGCGGAACAGGATTACGGGGATGCAAAGCGTATTGCGGAACAGATAGGCATTCCGTTCTATTCCGTTAACTTTTCAAAAGAATACTATGACCGCGTTTTTTCATACTTCCTCTCGGAGTACAAACTCGGCCGAACACACAATCCGGATATTCTCTGCAACACGGAAATAAAGTTCAAAGCGTTTTTGAATCTTGCAATGAATATGGATGCATCGCTCCTTGCAACCGGACATTACGCGCGGCTTGACAAAAGTAATGGGGTAAAGCTGCTTCGTGCACATGATGCAGGCAAGGATCAGACTTATTTCCTTGCGGGCTTGACTTCGGAACAGCTGAAGCGCGCCTTGTTCCCTATCGGAGATATGGACAAAAAGGCGGTTCGTGCAATCGCTCAGGAAAACGGTCTTGTAACCGCAAAGAAAAAGGACTCGACAGGAATCTGTTTCATAGGCGAACGGAATTTTAAGCAATTCCTGATGCAGTTTTTACCGGCACGGCGCGGCGACATTGTTGATCTCAGCGGTCGTGTGATAGGCAAACACGATGGTTTGATGTATTACACGCTCGGTCAGCGTCGCGGACTGGGTATAGGCGGAATGAATGAGGGCACCGGCGAGAGCTGGTTTGTTGTGGGAAAGGATTTAAAGCGCAACAGACTTGTTGTTCAGCAGGGAGAGCATGAGGAGCTTTTTTCAACGGCATTAACAGCCGATAAACTCAGCTTTATTTCAGGCTGCGCTCCGGCAAAACAGTTCCGCTGCACTGCTAAATTCCGTTATCGTCAACCGGACAGAGGGGTCACGGTCACAATGCACGGCGATGGTGCAACCATTGACTTTGATTCGCCGGAACGTGCAGTAACACCGGGGCAGTGGGTCGTGCTTTATGACGGCGATGTATGCCTCGGGGGAGGCCCGATTGATGAAGTTGCGCCGCTTAAAGCATTGCCGAAGATTTTTACCGATTAGCAGTCAAACGGCTCATTGCACGGCATTAAAAAGACATCGGAGGTATTGAAATGAAGAATATCGAAAAATATATTGACCACACATTGCTTAAACCTGATGCAACGGAAGCTGCAATCGGAAAAGTATGCGCAGAAGCCATTGAACATGGCTTTAAAAGCGTTTGCGTAAATCCCGCACGGATTGCCTTTGCCGCAAAGCAGCTTGAAGGAACCGGTGTTCTGCCCTGTTGCGTTGTCGGTTTTCCGCTGGGTGCAACGTTTTCAAAAGTGAAAGCCTTTGAAGCTGAAACCGCGATTGCAAACGGCGCGAAGGAAGTCGATATGGTAATTAATATCGGTGCTGCCAAGGACGGCAATTGGGAACTTGTTGAAAGCGACATTGCCGCTGTTGTTGCCGCTGCAAAGGGAAAAGCCGCTGTCAAGGTTATTATTGAAACCTGCCTTTTGACTGATGCCGAAAAAGAAAAGGTCTGCCGATGTGCAATGGCTGCCGGCGCGGACTTTGTGAAAACTTCAACAGGTTTTTCAACCGGAGGCGCAACGGAGCATGATGTTGCCCTGATGCGCAGCGTGGTCGGAGATAAGCTTGGCGTCAAGGCTTCCGGAGGTGTGCGCACTCCCGAGGATGCGGAAAAGTTTATTGCCGCAGGCGCAACCCGACTCGGAACAAGCAACGGTGTTAAACTTTTGGGATGAAGGCACGGAGCGGATGCCGCGATTTATATGTCTGACTTTTGCAATAAATTGACGTATCGCTATCTTACAGAAGCTGAATTGCCGCAGGCAAAAAAACTTTGGGCAATATGCTTCCCCGAAGATGACGAGGAGTTCATTGATTACTACTTTGCCGAGCGTACTGCCGCCAATTATGTTTTCGGCGCGTTTGATAATGCAAATTTAGTAAGTATGCTCTGCCGTGACAGCCGCATGATGTTTGCAAACGGAGAGCTTGTTCCCGTTTGTTTTGTTTCCGGAGTAAGCACGGATCCGGCTTATCGAAACCGCGGTATTGTCCGCACACTGATGAGCAAGCTTGATGCGGACTTGATTTGTGAGGGATTTGCGGCCGCACTGCTTCAGCCCTTTGATTTTGATTTCTACAAGAAACTGGGGTACGAAGTGTTCTCAAAACGCAGAACAGCCGTTATTAATGAAAAAGCAATCGAACAAGCTTATTCCGAACTTAAGCTGACAGGCAACGAGCAAAACAAAAGCATTTCATTTACCCGTCCTGATGCGGCGCTGATAAACACCGTTTACAATACGTATTTCGGACAGCGAAACGGCGTTTTGCAGCGCAGCATCGAACGGTGTGAAGCACTTGCACATGAATTCATGCTTTCGGGAGCATGCAGCCTTTGTGCGGGCAGAGCTTATGCGTTTTGGTATCCAAAAGAAGGAGAACTTACTTTACACGAATTCGCTTTCGAAAACGCGCATGACGCCCTTCTTCTGCTTGAGAGAATAACTGCAAAACACTCCGAATTCCTTGTTGAGCTTCCGTGTGACCGCAGCATACCCGGAATTCCGTGCAGTGCAGAGGCTGAACCGCTCAGCATGATAAAGGTTCTCCGTGATGACTGCAATTGGCTGAGGAAGCTTCAACCGGAGCCTTTTGATGTTTGTGCGTACTGACCGGCAGTTTTTCTATAAGCACATCACTGTTCAGAAACGCAGTAAGGATGATTCTGCGTTCACAGTTTAATCGAGAACGGATGAAAGAAACCGGACCCCGTCTTTTTTGACATGCGCAAGGTGTTAGTTATCCGTTTTTTGCTTTTAAAAGAAATACTTTTTGCCACAGCAGTTTGCAATAAGCGTTCGGCAGAGACATTAAAAATGCCTCAAAACCCTGCTTACGGCAAACAAGCCTTCAGCTTTGGTTAAGAGGCAAAAGCCTTATCGAGTTATGCGAAATCGAACATCCGACCGATTAGTTTTGTTCTTTCATGTCCGCTGTGCTTTTTCTGCGGTTCAAAAGCATTGCAAGAGAACATACAATGATAGATATCCCGCAAAAAGCAAAACACCAACCGATTCCGATTTTTGTCAATACCGAAGAGGCAAAGAATGAAACCACCTGAACGAGATTTACACCGATGTTCATCATGGAAAGTGATGCGGCGCGGTTGTCTTTCAGTTCAAGCTGATCAATGATTTTGTTTTCAAGTTCTCAGATAAAATATTCTGGAATGCTGAGCATTAACGGGATCAGGAGCATCGCCGAGATCACAAGAACAACGGAGGACAATGCTCCGAAAATCGCGAATGCAGCACCGCAGATAATGCCGGAAAGAACTGTCAGATGCAGCCTTGACAGCTTTGCACCGGGGCGAACGGCTCGATTGATAATCGGTTCGGCCAGCATTTGAATTGCGGAATATGCAATGATGATTGCTGAGAGCCATTCGACGGGAACATTGCTTTTGATAAGTTTGTCGGCGTAGAAAAAGTTCACCAGGAGCCATGCGATGCCGAACAGTGAGAGCATGCATGCGTACAGTAAAGCATGCTTGTTTTTAAAAATCACAGCAATGTTTTTTGTAAACGGCAAAGGCTTTTCTGTATCTGCCGCGGCATGTTCGCCGGTATTGCGTGTTTTTTGCGGTTCACGCTCTATAAAGAAGGAAAGCGTGAAGCAGATTGCACCCGAAATTACGGTTGCAGCCAACAAACCTTGCAATCCCAAACTGTCGTATATGAGAACATAGGACAGAGTGCTGATAATAAAGCCCGCAGTCGAAAAATTACCTGCACGAGTGCTTTTTGCAAGATAACCTTCTTCTCCGTGCAGCTCGTAAAGATATGCGCTGCTTGTTCCGGAAGCAAAACAAAAGGCCGCACCTTCAACAACAGCTTCAACAACAAAAAGAAGAAGTGAGCGCGACAGGAATGCAGCAAAAAGCAGCGTTCTTGCGATAAGGAGCAGAGCTTGATACAAAATCAACGAATTTTTATATCCGATTTTGTCGGTTATGTGTCCGAACGGAACTTCGCCCAATGCCGTTATGCATGACAGCAAAGCTTGAAGCAGGAAAAACTCAGATTCGCTTACTCCTGCCTGTGTTCTGACAAGAAGTGCGACGGGTGCAAAAAACACAAGGCCTCCAAACAGGCAGACCATATCATAGCAATCTGCGAATTTGTGCCGATGATTCATTTTTTTATTCATAATAAAGCCGAAAACTCTGTTTCGGACCGTCCTTTCTATATATTTATCTGATTCGGTTACAAACAAATCAAATAAATATTAAGACGGCATTTTTGCACACTTCATCGAATACACGACCACAAGATATTTGAACGGGTTGAAGTATAATCCCGCTTGCGCTTGATGTCAAGCTTTTTTTGAAAAAGGAAAAACCGCATTGAAAACCATACTGCATTGCAGCGCGTATATCGGTGAGACATAAGCAAATACTATGTGTGAGCATCCGCAGGCTGCTCAAAATTCGTGCGCAATAAAGAGCACAGAAAGGGAGTAAAAGCAAAATGGATACGTTGTCATTGATTTTGATTGTCATCGGCGCGCTGAACTGGGGACTTGTCGGTATTTTTCAATTCGACCTTGTTGCTGCAATATTCGGCGGCATGAGCGGCGTTGTTTCAAGAATCATTTACACGCTGGTCGGGCTTGCCGGAATCTGGGGCATAACCATGTTGTTCCGCAAGCGCAGCCGTCCCGCATTCATGCAGGATGACGGCGACGCGTAATATGCAGCCGTTAAAACAGTGAATGCATGACCGGTAATACTATCTCAAGTGAGAAAGGCGGAGAGTGTTCAGTGTGAACCTCTCCGCTTTTTGTCATGCTGCGAATGATGATTTAGTTCCGATGCGGCAAGTTTCCCGCCGTTTCATCGAGCGGCAGTGCCGTGCCGGATATTTCCTTCAGATAGGGCAGGACAAGAATCACTGCAACGACAAGGGCAATAAAATCCGAAACCGGAATTGCAACCGCAATGCCGTCGACACCCCAAATCGAATTGAACAGAATCATAAGCGGAATGTCGATTATTCCCTTGCGCAGCAGGGAAAGGATAATGGGCTGAACCTTTTTTCCTGTGGCCTGAAACAAGGTTATCACAAAGAAATTGAGAGTTGTTGTCAGGCAGGTAAAACAGATAATCTTCAGGAAAACACATCCGTGATGAACGGTGGCAGCATTATCAATGAAGCATTTTGTTATTGCATTTGCTCCGAAAAACAGCAGCGCGGTGCCCGCAGCCGAGACGACAAGACAGTCGATGAGCAACGCGCGCAGAGCAGATTTCATCCTTGTGCGATTCCCGGAAGAAAAGTTATATCCGATGAGCGGGAGTGCTCCTTGGGACATGCCTTGACCCATTGCAAACGCAAGCATATCGATTTTTTTGGCAATGCCCATTCCCGCAACAGCCTCTGTGGAATATGTGGCAATGATTCGGTTGAGGGCTGTGTTCGAAACCGTTGCCATCATTGAAATCATAAAGCTCGGCAGGCCGACGGAAAGCACATCCGCCGGAATGTGCTGCGTTAAGGTATAGCATTTGGGTGAAAGGCGAATTGAGAGTCCATCGCCTTTTTTACAAATAAACAGAATAAAATAGATGGATGCAGCCGTATTCGAAAGCATGGTTGCAATTGCCGCGCCTTGAATTTCCATGTCAAAAACAAAGATAAATAACGGGTCGAGCAAAATGTTCAGAATACCTCCGAAAGCAACCCCGAGGCTTGCCTGTTTCGAATAACCTTCCGAACGGATGAGGTGCGCAAGTGCGGGGTTCAGAACCGTGGGCACTGCACCGATGCATATTGTCCAAAAGATATAGTCAGAACAGTAATTCCATGTTTTTGAATCAGCTCCGATTACGGGCAGCAAACAGGGACGAAGAAAGAGTATTGCAATTCCGTAGAGCAAAGCGGCACCTGCCGCCGTCCAAATGCAGAATGAAGAGCATGATGCAGCTTTTTTTCTGTTTCCAATGCCGAGACTGCGTGAAATCAGGCTTGCGCCGCCGATGCCGAAAAGGTTTGCAAGCGCGGTCATGAATATAAACAGGGGCATGGATATCGTTGCTGCCGCAACCTGATTCGGATCGTTCATCTGGCCAATGAAAAATGTATCCGCCATGTTGTAAACTACGGTTATAATCTGACTTATAACTGTCGGAACGGCAAGCGAAATGACAGCTTTGTTGACAGGCATTGCTGTGAAAAGATACTCTTTTTCGGCAGACGATGCTGCCGCATTAACTGAAGATGAATCCATTTCGGTTATTAAAACCCTCCTCATCATTTAATCTTGCGCCGATAGAGAGATTCTGCTGAAGAATCCGCTTTTTGCGAAAATTCCGAGCCGCAGCTCAGATAAATCGAATGCTCAGCTGATTTACGGTATTTTTGCCGGTCGGACACGCAACATGATTTTATGCCGCCGGTTTACCGTTGTCAAGCAGAAAAAGGTATATTTACGCCGTAATATTATCCGCTCGGTTCAAAAAAGCAGAACCTGTATAGACTTCGGAATGGCGTGCGGGGGCTTTGCTTCGGGTCTTACTGCCGAATCCATGCAATTTATATCGAAACAAGGCGGATTGGGTCTGTACAAAAAGCTTTTTAAATGGTATAATTGCTTCATATGTCCGAAGGGAAATGATATGCGCATTTGTGCTGCATATCGGATTCCAAAAAACGAATTAAATTGAAAGGAATTCTTCTGTTCTCTGCGCTGTGAACGGAAGTGAAAATCAAATACAAATTCGATGAAGCGTTTTTTTTGTATCTTTCTTAGCTTTGCAATGATTATCTCAGCTGTTTTTGCTTTGCCGATGTTTTCGGCTGCAGCATCAACAGATGAGCCGACGGCAACTGATGTACCGACAGCAACAATCGCACCGACACCGACGTCAGAACCCTCCGCAACAGATGAACCCGAGGCAACTCCGGTTCCTGTCACAGTAGAGGATGCTTTTGCGGATGTGTCAACGCCCTACATTGCGCTTATGGAAGCCGAAACAGGTGCCTTGTTGTATCAGCGGGATGCCTATTCGCGTGCTTTCCCTGCAAGCACAACAAAAGTTATGACCGCGATTGTTGCGCTTGAAAACATCAAAGACATGAACCGTGTTGTTACACTCGGCTGGCGTCCGGTTTCGGGCTTTGGCCCAACAAGCTCCTTAATGGGACTTAAAGCGAATGAAACCATTCCGCTTATGGATATTCTTTACGGCTTGATGATGCGTTCGGGCAATGATGCCGCAAAAGCACTTGCAATGGAGACTTCATATGAGGTTTTCGGGCAGGATACCGAACCGTCTGAGTTAATTCCGAAATTCGTTGACCTTATGAATCAAAAGGCAGCGGAACTCGGCATGAATTCAACGCATTTTGTTACTGTTGACGGCCGCCATGATGATAATCATTACACAACGGCATATGACTTTGCGGTATTGATGCGTTATGCACTGCAAAACCCTGTTTTTGCAAAGGTAATTGCCACGGCCGAGTACGATGTTGCTCCCACGAACCAACATCCGCAGGGGATGCACTTTGAAAACTCCAACAGACTGATTTCAAACAAAACAGGCGATAATCAGAGCTTTCTTTATCAATACTGCATCGGGGGCAAAACAGGCGAGACCAACTATGCGGGTTATTGCCTTATCAGTGCATGCCGAAAGGATGATATTACACTGATTGCCGTTCAATTTGGTGACAGCAACAACAGCACAAGCAAATTTTATCGTTACGAAGTTGCAAAAAAGCTTTATGATTGGGGATATGAGAATTATTGCGCAGTGCCCGTAACGGAATTCGGGCTGCAATCAGAGTTCGAAATTCAAACGGCCGGTTTTTCACCGTTTGACTCGGACTACGGCAAATTGAAAGCAACAGCTGATCTCAGCGGTTTAATGATTAAAGGCTCCAAACAGTACCTTGATGCAATAAAAAGCGATCCGTCCGGCGTTATTGTCAAAATAAACACCGATAAGGCCGTTGCTCCGATTAAAGCAGGCGATGTTGTGGGATCGGTTGAATACCTTTTTTACGCACAGAATCCAATAAAAGTTGATCTTGTTGCAATGCGTGATGTTGCAGCTTCATCGGAAACAACAATTGAACCGCATGTCACGGCGTTTATTTCATCAACACCTCCGCCGGGAAGCGGCAAAAACTGCAATCTCAGTTTTCAGCGCACGCCGGGCAGCGATCAGTACAGCGTTTGGGTTTATTACGATCACACATTATACACAATGAATAGTATTGAGTGGCATTATCTGTACTGTGACAATGGGGTTTTTCGTGCTGCAGCAACTGCGGACACAACTTCACGCATCGATCTTTACCGTCGTTTTTACGACAGCAACGGTTCTGCTTATTATGTATTAACTGACTTTGTAACGGATGGTGCATCATATGTTGTTGTTTCGGACGGCATGGCCCTTTGTTCGGACAGCCGCGACGGAACGCGCTCGGCTGTTGCTGTTCAAATCGGTGCAAATGATACAATAACAGCCGGTGTTACAGACAAGATGGTCTGGCAGTTTAACAGCCAAAGCAACGGATATTACATAAGCAACGGTTCGAAATATCTGTCCCGTAAGGCAGGCAGCGGTGTCATTTTCTGGATTCTTGTGTTCGTCCTGCTGCTTGTGATAATAATCTTCATCCGCATTCTTGCGCAGCGTATAGGCGGAGGACGTCGCGGCAGGCGTCGCAGAGCTTCGACGTTCCGGTCCACAGGCGGACGACGCAGAAGGCGCAGGGCGTGATGATAATTTAAGCAATCCGAATGATTTATTTCAGCAAAGGAATTCGGAAACCACATTGATTTTTCAAAAGCCGACCCGGGAAAATCCCGTGTCGGCTTTAATTGTTGAATAAAATAACGGCTTTTAAACGGTTTCGGGTATCGGCAAAGTTGAAAGCTCCGTCCACGCCGGGCGGAACCCGCTTGCGGCAGCATTTCTGACGGACGGAATATTTGCCCATGAAGCGCAATAGAACGGTATCTTTCCGCATTTGAATATTTCGCCCGAAAGCCGGCTTGTTAATGCGGGGGCAAGTTTCAATCCGCGGTATTCGGGAAGAATATCAATACCTATTTGCCACATGTCTTCACAATCCATGGAGCAGGCTGCTAAACCGATAAGCTTTGGCTCACCGGTTGTTTTATCGAAGGTATTCAAATCATACGCGGCCATGCCGAGAATATCAAGTTCTTTGCGTTCGCTGCAAAGAGCATGACTCCATTGGGGGAGATACAAAGAAGCAAAATCCGCTTGTCCGAGCCGACGCAATTCAAATTTGTCATCAACTGGCAAAAAAGCTTGCATTTTGGAAACATCGGGCAGGAAATACTCGCTCATGTATCCGACCTTTAATCCGGCAGAGGCAAGGATTCCGTTCAGTTCAAAAACGGCGGGGCTTGTAAGGCAACGATAGAACTTATGCCCGTCGAGGTATTGCCTGAGCTCATTATGCAGCACTTTTTCCGCGCAAGCTACAACATTTTTTCCGTATGAAACGAGCGAGCAGCGGAACGGCACGTCGAGGTATTTTCTTGCGGAAGTTGATGCGCAGGGCAGGGTTATAACGCTTTGCTGCTGCATAAAAGCATCGATAGCGCAATTATACTCAATTGCAGATTGCTGCATGGCAATATGCAGAATGCTGTCGTTGGTAAACATGAGATTCCTTTCCAAACTCGGGAATGCCGATTGGGCATTCCCGATGGGCAGTATTTTGTAATTTCAGTTACCTGTTATTCAGCGGCACCTTGACCATTCGATAGCGGTTGTTTTCTTTTATGAGGCCGCATTCGAAAGCGGCTATCAGCATTTCCAACTGTCGAATCTGTTCGCGAAGTTCAACACCTTTGTCACAGTCGCTGACACGCATTTGACCCTTTGTTGCAAGGATGTTTTCAACCTCGGTGGTTGAGTGGATATCCATGTTTTCACGAATGGCTTTTTCAAAGCTTACAAAGGGTTCATGCGCAACGATATACAGCCCGCGTGAATCATAAACGAGGGTGTAGCCGGCGATACCTGTGGTTTTTTGATAGTACTTTGAGAAGCCGCCGTCAATGACGATAAGGCTTCCGCCCGCTTTAATCGGATTCTCGCCGTTGATTTTTTCAACCGGAATATGTCCGTTGACGATTACGGCACGATCCGTATCCGTGATGCCGAACTCGTTAAGAATTCGAATTGCAAGATCCTTAGTGTCCTGATATTTGTAGTAAGCATTGCGCTTTTCTTTGTGGGACTTACTGTCGTCGATCTCAACGCGTTCGAAAGTTGTCATTTTGTTTTTGCCGAACAGCGGGGAATCGGGTCCGCACCAGAGATACCACATCAGATCAAGCTCATGGGTTTTCCGCATTGAAGGTTCGGCAAAGTAAAGCCGCTTTACCTCAGCATCAATATAATCGAACATCTGCTTGCCGCTGCGGGGAACGCCGTCGCCGAAATCGACAGCTTTAAAACTGCCGTCCTCATTAAGCGGAACAAGTGCGTGGAACATCAGGTTGTTGTTCTCAATGCGATAGAGTTCGCCTTTGTCGATAAAGAACTTGATGTGTTTTTGCAGGGTCGGACTGTTGAGGAAAGAATCGCGCAGCTCGTTGATTATGGTTTCCTCTTCATCGGACAGGGTATACGGATCATCCGGGTTGATTGTCGGGAAATCTGCATCCTTGATGGGATAGGTGATGCCGTCAATCGTGACTGTGCTGTTCACTCTGTCGATCGTGTCCAAAAACAGGCGATGGTCAAGCTTGTAGTTCGGGTTTCGCATTATGAGCTGCCCCTCGAGTTTATGCATGATAACGAAAATCGCCTTATGCAGCTTTGCGCGGATATTGACTTCGGGATTATCGTAGTATGCTTCCGATGAAGTCTTGCGCGGACGAAAATGCAGCGCGCTCTTATACGTGCTTTGTGCAAACATCAGCAGGTGACGCAGATTGATTCCATAGACGTTCTCGATAAGGTCCAGATTGCCGTGGCGGAAACTGTTCGTCAACACGCCGGCAATACATGTTTTTTCGCCGAGCGCTGCGCCCATCCAAAGGATATCATGGTTACCCCACTGAATATCAACGGACGGATGCTTTAAAAGCAGGTCGAGGATACGATGAGGCTCTGTTCCGCGGTCGTAAATATCTCCCACGATATGAAGTTTGTCGACAGCAAGCTTTTTGATGGCATCAGTAAGAGCAACAATTACGCGCTCAGCGTAATCATGGCGGATGATGGAGTCAAAAATCTCGTCGTAGTAGCCGTCAAGATCGTGGAAATTTACGCGGGCAGTGAGGAGTTCTTCGATGATATAAGAAAATCGGGGGTCAAGCGTTTTACGCAGTCTCGAACGGGTGTACTTGCTGCTGATTTTGCGCCCGAGAACGATGAGGTTGCGCAGCGTTGCCCTGTACCATGCGTCGGTATCCTCAACGTTTTCCAGTTCGAGCTTAATTTTTTGCTTTGGATAGTATACGATTGTTGCAAGAGTTTCACGCTCGTCATAGCTGAGCCTGTCAACAAAAAGTCGTTCGATTTCACGGCGAATAACGCCCGATG
>OHTJ01000723.1_pt1 | contig 12181 bp, 6 predicted proteins | sample 1578921 | NCBI WGS metagenome assembly OHTJ01 (sample SAMEA3879582, study PRJEB24766) | human gut metagenome | biome: human-associated habitat; feature: feces | place: USA | collected 1985/1987
GCCGAGGAGGTGGTGTTCGGCTCCGTCACCACCGGCGCGTCCAACGACATTGAACAGGCCACCAAGCTGGCCCGGGCCATGCTGACCCGGTACGGCATGAGCGACGAATTCGGCATGGTGGCACTGGAGACCGTTACCAACCAGTATCTGGGCGGGGATGCGTCCCTGGCCTGCTCGCCGGAGACCCAGACCAAAATCGACCGGCTGGTGGTGGAGCTGGTGGAGCGCCAGCACCAGAAGGCATTGCAGATCCTGCGGGACGACCGGCAGAAGCTGGATGAGCTGGCCAGGTTCCTGCACGAAAAGGAGACCATCACCGGCGAGGAGTTCATGAGCATCCTCAACGCGTGAACCTGAAAAAGAGAACGCCCTGCCGGGGGCGTTCTTTTTTTGCCCCCGGGCGCATACGGTGAAGAAAAAACGGGGAGGGGTTTGCCATGAAAAAGCTGCTGGGGGCACTGCCGGTGCTGGTGCTGCTGCTGACGCTGTGTCCGGCCTGGGGGGTGGAGCTGCCGGTGCAGGCGGAGGCGGCGCTGCTGATGGAGAAGGAGACGGGACAGGTACTCTACGCCAAAAACGAGCACCAGACCCTGGAACCGGCCAGCGTCACCAAGGTCATGACCCTGCTGCTGGTGATGGAAGCTATCGACCGGGGGACCCTGGCCTATGACGACGTGGTCACCATCAGCGACTATGCCGCCTCCATGGGCGGCAGCCAGATTTTTCTGTCCCCCGGGGAGCAGATCACCGTGGAGGACCTGCTGAAGGGGGTGTGCGTGTCCAGCGGCAACGACGCCGCCGTGGCCCTGGCGGAAAAAACGGCGGGGGTCACGGAGCTGTTTGTGGAGCAGATGAACAACCGGGCCCGGGAGCTGGGAATGCAGGACACCCATTTCGTCAACTGCACGGGCCTTCCGGCGGAGGGCCACGTCACCAGCGCCTGGGACATCGCGGTGATGTCCCGGGAGCTGATCCGCCGTCACCCGGACATCCGGCGCTTTACCACCATCTGGATGGACACCCTTCGGGACGGACAGTTCCAGCTGTCCAACACCAACAAGCTCATCCGCTTTTATGAGGGGGCCACGGGGCTGAAAACCGGGTCCACGGACTCCGCCAGATACTGCATTTCCGCCACGGCGGAGCGGGAGGGCATGGAGCTGATCGCCGTGGTGCTGAAATCCCCCACCGGCCAGCAGCGGTTCGAGGACGCCAAGACCCTGCTCAACTATGGGTTCTCCACCTATGGCCTGATCCATGCCGCCCCGGAGGAGCCGCTGCCGCCGGTGCCGGTGACCTTGGGGACCCGGGATGCGGTGCAGCCCATGGTGGACCCGGCGGAGGGCCTGCTGCTGGCGGAAAAGGCCCGGCTCCAGGGACTGGAGCAGACGGTGACTCTGCCGGAGTCCGCAGCGGCCCCGGTGCGTCAGGGGGACATTCTGGGGACCCTGACCGTCACCCAGAACGGCGAAACGCTGCTGGAGGTGCCCATCCGGGCGGCGGAAGCCGTGGAAAAGCTCACCTTCGGGGAGATGTTCCTGCGCCTGGCCCGGACCATGTGCTTCTGCGGGTAATCCTTGGCGGAAACTGAACAGGAATGATATTGCGACATAGAGGAAACAACGATACAATGAAATATAAACTCAGGATAAACTCAGGAGGGTAATCATAATGCAAAATATTCTTCGATATCTGACCCCGGAGATCCTGGCCTGGGAGAGCGGCAATATCCAGGAGGTCCGGCCCCTGGGCAGCGTTCTGTGCCTGCCGGACGGGCGGGAGTGGTACGCCTTCGGCTTTACCCGGGATGCGTATTACGGCAGTCTCAGCCTGCTGATGGCGTCCTCCCGGAGGGAGTGCGGAGAATGGGCGCGGGCCAACAGTCCGGCGGCTATCCGCTTCGGCGCGCAGCGGTATCTTATTGATACGACCGCCTATAGGATGTTCAGCGGCAACGACGATCAGCTGTTCCGGCTGCCGCTGCTGCTGCGGGACCGTCCGCCCATGCCGGACTGGCTGAGAAGCACGCCGCTGCCCCGGCTCCTGATGGTGGACGCCCGGGTGGACCGGGCCCCGGAGCACATCCCCGGCGGTCCGGCGGAGCTGCTGCTGCGGGATGGGCGCGGCTGGGACCTGACCGCGCCCCGGGCAGAGCTGCGGACCATGTGATCGGATAGGATTTTCACCGTTTCGACGGGAATCCCCTTGTATTTTCCGGGAAAACGCGGTAAGATACGGTGTGATGAAAAATCCGATTTACACAGGAGGTAATCCCTATGATCCAGGTGGACCTGACCCATATGCGGCGATTTATCGCCCTGCCCTATGAGGCGGCGCTGGCGCCCCGCCTGCGCATCGCCCACAACCACTTGCAGAAGAACGATGGGGCCGGAGGCGACTTCACCGGCTGGGTGCGCCTGCCCCAGGAGTATGACCGGCAGGAGTTCGACCGCATCCAGGCGGCGGCCCGGCGCATTCAGAGCGATTCCCGGGCCCTGGTGGTCATCGGCATCGGCGGCTCCTATCTGGGGGCAAGGGGCGTCATCGAGTGCCTGTGCTCCCCCAACTATAACCTCAGGCGCAAGGACACTCCCAACATCTATTTTGTGGGCAACGGCCTGTCCGACCGGCAGCTGCGGGAGACCATGGAGCTGCTGGAGGGGGTGGACTTCTCCGTGAACGTCATCTCCAAGTCCGGCACCACCACGGAGCCTGCCGTGGCCTTCCGGTTCTTCCGGGAGCTGCTGGAGAAGAAATACGGCCCCGACGGCGCGGCCCGGCGCATTTACGCCACCACCGACCGGCAGAAGGGAGCCCTGAAGTCCCTGGCCGATCAGGCCGGGTATGAGACCTTCGTGGTGCCTGACGACATCGGCGGGCGCTACAGCGTTCTTACCGCCGTGGGCCTGCTGCCCATCGCCGTGGCGGGCATCGACATCCGGGCCCTGATGCAGGGGGCCGCCCGGATGCAGGAGGTCTGCACCGCCGGAGATATGGAGCAGAATCCCGCCTGGCAGTATGCCGGGGCCCGGTACCAGCTCTACCGCGCCGGGAAGAAGATCGAGATCCTGGCCTCCTATGAGCCGTCCTTCCGGTTCATGTCCGAGTGGTGGAAGCAGCTGTACGGCGAGTCCGAGGGCAAGGAGAACAAGGGCCTGTTCCCGGCCAGCGTGGAGTTCACGGCGGACCTGCACTCCATGGGCCAGTATATCCAGCAGGGGGAGCGCCATCTGCTGGAGACGGTGGTGCGCTTCGACCCGGAGGAGCAGGAGAGCACGGTGCCCTTTGACGCCGCCGATGGCGACGGGCTGAACTTCCTGGCGGGCAGGACCATGGACTTTATCCGCACCCAGGCCATGGACGGCACCCTGCTGGCCCACGAGGAGGGCGGCGTGCCCAACATCATCCTGCGCTGCGGGGCCCTGAACGCGGACACCCTGGGCCAGCTGATCTACTTCTTTGAATACGCCTGCGGCCTGTCCGGCTATCTGCTGGACGTGAACCCCTTCGACCAGCCGGGGGTGGAGGCGTATAAGAAGAATATGTTCGCCCTGCTGGGCAAGCCCGGCTATGAGGACATGGGCCAGGCCCTGCGGGAAAAGCTGGGCCGGTAAAAAACCGTATATTTTCCCATTGCCATTTCCGCCGAGTTATGGTATGGTATACATATATGCAAAAGGAGTGATCTCTTATGGTTAGATTGATTATGGGCGACAACGGCGCAGGCAAGACCAAGCAGCTCATCGAGCTGGTTCATGCCTCCGTGGCCGAGGAGGGCGGCTGCGTTGTCTGCATCGAGCCCGGCGCGGACATGACCTACGACATCAAGTCCTCTGTGCGCCTGGTCAACGCCGGTGAATACCACTTGGATTCTTTTGAGTGCCTGCGGGGCTTCATCAGCGGTCTGTATGCGGGCAATTACGATATTTCCCACGTCTATGTGGACAACCTGTGCAAGATCGTACATAGTGAGGACTTCGCCGCCGTGGAAAAGTTCCTGCACTGGCTGGACAGGTTCAGCGACGCCAACACCGTGAAGTTCACCGTGACCCTCACCGCCGACGCTTCCGTGGCCACCGAGGGCATGCGCAAGTATCTGTAACCGAATCAAGTAAAAAAATCCGCAGGGCTGTGCCTTGCGGATTTTTTATGGAGCGCAGAGAATCGAAGGTTCTATGCAATAGCCCCGGGACGCAATAGCATCCCGGGGCTTGCTGTTACCTTACGGAACCCTTGCGGAAAGGGGTCAGTTCAGGTGCTTTTTCTTGCCCAGCAGCAGGGCAGCGGCAGTCAGTAGGGAAACGGAGGCCGCAGCCAGCCACAGAGCGGTGTGAGCCTCATCGCCGGTCTTGACACCGGGATTCTCGGGCTGCACAGGCTCATCGGGCTTGTAGTTGGGATCGGTCTCGCCGCACACGGTGCACTTGCCGTCCTTGTAATCGTGGCCGGTGGCGGGGATGACCTCGCCCTTCTTCACGATCTCTTGGCACACGGTGCAGACCTCGTCGCCGGTGTAGCCGTCCTCGGTGCAGGTGGCGGCCTTAGCGCCTACCAGCTGGGTCTTGTGACCCAGAGCGGGGATAACCTCACCCTTCTTCACGGTCTCGTTGCACACGGTGCAGACCTGGTCGCCGGTATAGCCATCCTCGGCGCAGGTGGCGGGCTTCGCACCCACCAGCTGGGTCTTGTGGCCCAGAGCGGGCAGGACCTCGGTGCGGGTGTCGGTGTAGTTCTTGCCCTGGAAGGTCACCGTGGCGGTATAGGTCCGGACGCCGGTGCTCTCACAGGAAGCGGGGGTGGTGATTTCGCTGGTAACAGCGGCGGTGACCTCCTCCACATGGCTGGCGTCACGGCTGCAGGTGAAGGTGGCCTTGGCGGACTCGTAGCCGGTCCAGGTCCAGGCGGCCTCGCCATAGTCGTGGCCCAGAGCGCCGATGGTCAGGGCCTCCAGGGTGGTCTCGTTCTTGCCATCGGCGTCGCTGAACAGCTTGCCGCAGAGGGAGCACACCCAGTGGGCCTTGACGCCGGTCTCCTCGCAGGTGGCGGGGACCTCAGGTACCGCGGTGAGAGTATGGCCGTCGGCGCAGGGATCGGTGGCGCCGTAGGTCATGGTCACGTTGTCGATGGCGAACATGGCGTCGGTATACTCATAGCCCTGGTTGGCCTTCTTATAGAAGTGGAAGGCGAACTGGGCATTGTCCGTGCAGAAGGCGGCGGGAACGGCAACATGGGCCGTGCCGTTGTACCAATAGCCGGAAATTTCGCCCAGATCGGCGGCGTTCCAGATGGTGGTCCAGGTCCGGCCGCCGTCGGTGGTGGCCTCCACGGTCACGGAGCAGTAACGGCCGATGACATACTTGAACAGCAGGTAATCAAAGGTCAGGGTGGGGGTCTTGCCGGTCAGGTCCACCACGGGGGAGATGAGATACTCATCCTGCAGCTTATCGCTGCCGCCTGCCATAGGCAGCAGAGGCTTGCGGATGCCGCCCACGCTCCAGTCGCCCCAGGAATCTTCATAGTAATCCATGTCGATGCGGGCCTGCTTGGTGGTGTTGAGCTTGGTATTGGTGCCCTTGTACCAGGTATAGGGGCTGTCGGTACGGGTGCCCTTCACGGTCCAGCCGTGGCCGGGGAAGGTCTCGGACTCGAAGTCGTTGTCGAACTGCACGCCGGAGGCCGTCTTGGTGAACAGGGCGGCGATGGTGTGGTTGGCGGTGACATTCTCAAAGGTGTAGCTGTCCACCGCGCCCACGCTCTGGCCGTCCACCAGCACATCGGCGATGGCGTAGCCCTCCTGGGCGGCGATGGCGAAGGTCTGGGACGCGCCCTCCTTCACGGACACCTCACCGGCGGGGGTGATGGAGCCGCCCTCACCGGCGGTGGCGGTGATGGTGTACTTCTGGGCCACGGGGCCGTCCTCCACCGCCATCAGCTTCACGTTATCGATGGCCAGCTGGCCGGTAGTGTCCTCATTGGGATGGACATAGCGGAAGGCAAACTGGACGCCGTCCACATTGTACTCGGCGGGCACGGGAACCTCTGCGCTGCCGGAAATGATGTAGTTGCTGGCCTGCTGGCCGGTATAGCTGTCCTGGAAGTTCCAGATAGCGTTCCACGTCTTTCCGCCGTCGGTAGAAGCTTCCACCGTAGCAGTGAAGGTCTTGTTCTTGATGCCGTACTCGCCGTAGGCGAAGTCGAAGGTCAGCACGCCGTCACGGGTACCGGACAGGTCCACCACCGGGGAGATCAGGTACTCATCCTGTGCACCCTTCCAGTCGTTGCTGATGTAAGCGTGCTTGGAATCATTGCCCTCGTTCTTCCAGTTGTAATAGGTATACTGCTTCCATGTGCTGCTGGTATCCTGCACCTTCACGGTCCAGCCGTGGAAGGGGAAGCTGTCGCCGGCCACGTCCTCGAAGTCGTTCTGGAACATCACCACGGGGACATCGGGGATCCTCTCAAATACGGCGGAAACGGCGTAGCTCTGGTCCATGACCAGGGTGTAGGCGCCGTCCGTCACGTCCACGGTGCGGCCGTTGACCTTCACGGAGGCCAGCTGATAGCCGGGGTCCGGGGTGAAGGTGATCTCGGCGCTTGCGCCGGGGGCGTATCTGGTCTGACCGGCGGGGGCCACGGAGCCGCCCTCATTGGCGGTGGTGGTCAGGGTGACGGTCTCGCCGGACGGCTGGGCCTTCTGGAAGGTGGCAGAGATGGTGTGGTCCACGCCCACCCGCTGGAAGGTGTAGTAGCTGATGGGGCCGAGATCGGCGCCGTCCACGTTGACGTTGACGATCTCATAGCCCTGGGCGGGAGCGATGTCGAAGGTCTTGCTGGTACCCTTCTTCACCAGGGTCTGACCGGCGGGGGTGATGGTGCCGCCCTCACCGGCAGCGGCGGTGACGGACACATAGTTGTCCCGCTCCTCGGCGTACAGCTGGACGTTGTCCATAGACAGGGTGGAGCCGCCCTTACCGGTGTAGACAAAGGCGAAGCGCAGGTCCTTGCTGTTTTGCAGGCTCTCGGGGATGGTCACCTTGGCCTGGGTCTTGGTCCAGGCGGTGAACAGGCCGGAATCCCGCTGCAGGTTCCAGATCTCCTGCCAGTTCTCGCCGCCGTCGCCGGAGGCCATGACCTGCAGGTTGCAGTGCTTATACTCCACGGTGTACCAATAGGTGGTGTAGAAATCGAAGACCATGTGGACCTCGGTATCCACGCCGCTAATATCGGTGGTGCGGGAGATCAGCCACTCGTCCTGCTGGTTGTCGTCGTCATGATCCACGGCGGCCATGTAGTCCTCGTCGCGGTACCAGGTGTTCAGAGAGCCGCCCTTGCTCTGGACGCTCCAGTCGTCGGGGAGCCACTTCTCGTTGAAGTTCTCGGTCCAGAGGATGTTGGTGGGGGTGATGGTGCCGTGATCGTCGGGGTTGCCGGGAGCACGGACGGTATACACCTTGGAGTTGCCGGCGTAGTCGTGGACGATCATGCCGAAGGTCTCGCCGAAGCCGGTGATATCATACTCCTTGATGTGGCTGGTGACGCCGGGCTTGTCCTCGCCGAAGCCCTGCATACCATAGAGCATCTCGCTGTTCTTGATGTTGTAGAACACCACGGCCGCCACATACTGGTTGTCGGACACGTCCAGGCTCAGATAGTACCGGCCCTCGGACTCGGTGACCTTCAGGTTGTCGGCATGAGGCTCCTCGGTGTCGATGGTGATGGGGAAGGACCAGGAGTGCTTCTGGTTGGTCCCCACGCCGTCGCCATAGGGCAGGGTGGCCTCGATGGTCACGGTGGCCTTGGTGTTGTTGGGCAGCTTGGCGTTGTGGGAATCGGTGCCGTACCAGGGCTCGATGCCGTCATATTCGGCGTCCACACCGGCGGGCACAATGCGGTAATAGTCGTAGCTGTAGATGGACTTGCCCACATACTCGCAGTCCTTGCTGTAGTACACCTGGCCGTTTTCGCCGGTGATGGTATACTTCAGGCTCTTGGTGTTGCGCAGCAGGCCGGTGTAGATACCGGTGAGGCTGTCCATGAAGTCATCGTTGTTGGGGGAAATGGCGTTGCGGTCCGCCAGATACGGCACGGTGGTGTAGTTGTTGTCGCCCAGATAGGTATCCACCGTGTTCTCACTGGAGGAGGAGAAGGCGGTGTTCATGTACGCCTGGGCCTGGCTGGCGGAGCCGTCCAGCGTCTCCCAGTAATCGGTGGAATCCATGATGGGGGCCTTGGTCCAGTCTCCGTAGAAGGCCAGGAACGGAAGGCCCAGGTCAATGGGGTCGGTCAGGGCGCTGCCGTCGGCAGCCACCTGGGTCAGGGTCACGAAGCCCTCCACATAGCTGCCGTTGGGGAACTGGGCCAGCATCTTCCGGCCCTCGCCGGTAACGGTAACGGTGACGGTGACGTCGGCGGTCTTGCCGGGAGCCACGGACACGCGGTTATTCCCGCAGTTGGTGGTGAAGGTGTGGGGGAGCAGCCGGGAGCTTCCGCTGATGGTGGAGAACTCCTGCCCGCTGCCGTTGACATAGGCCTCGGTGGTATCAGTCAGCACCAGGGGGGTCACGTCGTAATACAGGGTGTCGCTGCCGGTGTTGTGGACGGTGAAGTTCATGGTGTACACGCCCTTCATGGCGGGATCGTCCTTCAGCTCCAGCTTGGGACGCTCCATGCCCTCCACGGACAGATAACCCCGGGTATTCACGGCGTCGTTGATGCTCATCAGGCCAGCGCCCTGCTTCCGGGGGGAATAGGGCACGCCGTTGTCGTCATAGATCACATGGGCGGTGCTCATGAGCAGGGTGTCGGTCATGTGCTTGCGCTGGGCGCCGGTCATGCTGTTGTCCCGGGCCTTTAGGGCCTGCTGGACGATGGCCATGCCGCCGGCCGCGTGGGGGGAGGCCATGGACGTGCCGTCCATGCTTTCATAACCGCCGGGCACGGCGGCATAGATGCCCGCGCCGGGGGCGGTGATCTCCGGCTTCAGGGTCAGCTCGGGGGTAGCGCCCTAGCTGGAGAAGTCGGCCATGCCATAGGTGGGGGATTCCACCAGGGCGTCGGCGGAGGCCACGGACAGAGTCTTGGTCTGCTGCTGCTTCATGTATTCACCGGCGGCCTGGGAGATAAACGCGCAGGGGATCTTCCAGTCGGTGATGGACATATACAGCATGCCGGGGACGTTGTTGTACACCAGCATGCCAATGGCGCCGGCGTTGGCGGCGTTGCGCTCCTTCTGCTCATAGTACATGCCGCCGCCCCGCTGCACCAGGGCGATCTTGCCGGTCAGGTCCAGGCCCGCATAGTCCTCCTCCGCGCCGTAGTTGGGAACCACCACATACTCGATGGAGCCCCGGGCGGACAGGCTGCGGAAGGGCTTGGCGTTCTCGTCCTCGCTGATGGTGGCGCTGTCCTGATAGGCCAGGTTCTTGCCGCCCACGGTGACATAGGGGCCCTTGACCATGCCGTTGGACACGGCGGCCACGGACAGGGACTCGCCATAGGTGGAGGGCTCGCTGACCAGGCCGTAATCGGGGTTGGAGGCCAGGGCCTTGCCGCCGAAGGCGTCGCCATAGGCGGCGTTATAGGCGTTGCCCGCGGCCACAGCCAGGGACACGCCGCTCTCGCCGGTGCGCTCGAACACGTCCAGCAGGCTCTTGGTGAAGGCGTCCTCGCTGTCATAGTCGATGTAGCCGCAGTCGGAGCCAAGGCTCAGGTTGGCCACGTCCACGCCCAGCAGGATGCAGTCCTCCAGAGCGGCCAGAATGTCCGCATAGGACGCGCCGCCGGTGGACTTGAACACGTTCATGTTGATGATCTGGGCCTGGGGAGCCACGCCCATGGCGGCCTCGTTGACGCCGGTGTTGCCGGCGGCGGTGGAGGCAACGTGGGTGCCGTGGCTGCCCTTATCGCCGGGCATGCCGTCCTTGTCCCTGTCGCCGTAGTCAAACTGGAAGGGGATCTTGGCGCTGTAATACAGGTCGGACACGCTGATGCCCCGGATGATCTGCTCCACCTGGAAGTCGTACTGCTCCAGCGTGGATTGGAGCTTCTCCCGGGTCAGGGAAGGGCTCTTGGGGGCGGTCTTGAAGATCTCGTGGCCCATGTCCACGCCGGTATCCAGAATGGCCACCAGCATTCCCTCGCCGGTGAAGCCCGTGGTATTATAGATACCGCCGCCGATCATCCGGTTGCTGTTGGCGGTGTCGGGCAGCAGCTCAAACGTGGGGGAAATGAAGGCGGACTGCACGCAGTCCAGCTTCCGGATGGCCTTGTACTGGCCATAGGTCACTGTGGCGGAAAAGCCGTTGAGCAGGGTGGTATACTGCCGCTGGGGCTCCACCTGCCCGTCAATGGCTCGGTTGATCTGAGCCAGGGCGCTCTTCTGCGTGCGCAGCAGGGCGTTGACCTGGGCCCGGGAATCCGGGTCAGCCACGGAGTCGTTGACCACCACGATGATCTCGACCTCGTCGCTGTCGTCGAGCTTCGCGGTGTTCTCCATCTGAATTTTTTCGCCGTTTTTCTGGCCGCTGCGCAGGACCTGGCGGGCGATATCGTTGGCGATACCGCTGACCGTGGTTTCCTGCAGGGAGGCGTTGACCTCCTGCTCAGCTGCCTGGGCGAATGCCGTCACCGGCAGGGCGGTCAGGATCATCAGAACCGCCAGAGCCAGTGCGCAGCACCGTTTGATAGCTGTCATCTCGTTCCTCCTATAAAATATATTGTCCGCCGCTGCATAAAAGCTCAGCGCGACTTACATATTATACCAGCTTTTGGGCTTTGATGCAATGACGTATCGGCATAAAATGCCAAAATATTTTCCAAATTTTCCGGCATTCTCCGGTCAAAAAAACGGCCCCGGGCCAGACACCCGGGGATGGAGCTTTCCGGCGCGCTGCAAGGCTACGCATTTGCGGACCGTCCGCGGCTCCGTCCGGCGGATCGCGCGGGAAATGCCCGCAATTTCGAAAAATCCCTTGCGCAGCATAAAAATACGGTGCCTGCGAAAAATCCCGCCGGGAATCCGAAAAAATCGGGCTCCCGGCGGGGTTTTATGTTGACAAAGGGGCCGCGCCTGTGGTACAATAAGACGCTATATTGAGAAAATGGGGCCTGATGCCCCATTTCAAATCTGCTGTTATGATACCAGCTTTCCCCCGAAATTACAAGTGGGCCCGGGCGAAAACAAACAACCGGGCCGAGCGTGTCAAAATCCCGGGAGAGCGGTTCCCAAGGAAAAGCACGGAGAAAATGCGAAAAGAAAGGCGTGAGTATTGAAGATGGCCAAGGACAAGTATTATGGCAAGACCCTGCGCAAGAACTTTGCCAGACACGAAGAGGTCATGGCGATGCCCAACCTGCTGGCGATCCAGAAGAACTCCTATCAGTGGTTCCTGGATGAGGGACTGAAAGAAGTGTTTGCTGATATCTCCCCGATCACGGATTTCGCAGGTCACTTGAGTCTGGAATTTGTGGATTTTACACTCTGTGAGGAAGATGCAAAATATACGATTGATGAGTGTAAAGAACGTGATGCAACTTATGCAGCACCTCTGAAAGTCAAAGTAAGACTTCACAATAAAGAGACAGATGAAATCAATGAGCATGAGATCTTCATGGGTGATCTTCCGCTGATGACTGAGACCGGTACTTTCGTAATCAATGGCGCAGAACGTGTTATCGTCAGCCAGTTAGTTCGTTCTCCCGGTATCTATTACGCAATTGATCATGATAAAATCGGTAAGAGACTGTTTTCTTCTACCGTAATCCCGAACAGAGGAGCATGGCTGGAATATGAAACAGATTCCAACGACGTATTTTATGTAAGAGTTGACAGAACCAGAAAGGTGCCTGTATCTGTTCTGATTCGTGCGATGGGCGTTGGCTCCGACGCGGAAATCATTGAATTGTTTGGCGAGGAGCCTAAGATTCTGGCAACACTGGAAAAGGACGTTGCAAAATCCTATGAAGAAGGTCTGATTGAGATTTACAAAAAGCTGCGTCCCGGCGAGCCCCCTACAGTAGAAAGCTCCGCTTCCCTGCTGAACGGCATGCTCTTTGATCCCAAGAGATATGACCTGGCGAAGGTTGGGCGTTATAAATTCAACAAAAAGCTTGCGCTGAAAAACCGTATCAGACATGCTGCTCTGTCACAGGATGTTACCAATCCTTTCACAGGGGAGATCAT
>OHTJ01000727.1_pt1 | contig 12121 bp, 10 predicted proteins | sample 1578921 | NCBI WGS metagenome assembly OHTJ01 (sample SAMEA3879582, study PRJEB24766) | human gut metagenome | biome: human-associated habitat; feature: feces | place: USA | collected 1985/1987
ATAAGGAGGTGTCAGCATAATGAAGAGAAAACCAGTTGGAAAAATAATCGTAAATATTCTGGTAATATTGTTGTGCTGCGTATGGTTGGTTCCGGTATATATGGTAATCGTAAATGCCTTCAAGAGCCGTGCAGAATTATATGAAAATATCTTCGCCTTTCCAAAACATTTTACACTGGAATATTTCCAGGGCGCTTTAAAGAAAATGGATTTTTTAATGGCATTTAAGAATTCCATCATCGTAACAGTAATTGCAGTAGGAATTATCGTATTACTGAGTGCTATGACAGCGTGGATGTTTGTCCGCTCTAATAATAAATTGAATCAGTTTGGGAAATTCTTCGGTATTCCGTTTAAAGATTCCTTAGGTGGATTAATCTTTATGTATGTAGGCTTTGGCGCCGGCATGGGTGTGTTCTTATTCCATGGATTTATCAAATCCTCCGTTCCGGTATCCTTAGAGGAAGCCGCAATTATTGATGGATGTAATACCTGGCAGCTATTCTGGAGAATTGTATTCCCAATTTTAAAATCCATTACCGTAACTGTAATTATTCTGGATGTTATCTGGATCTGGAACGACTACTTATTACCATCACTGACACTGACCAGTATCAAAAATAAGACCATTCCGCTGGCAATGTCACTGTTCTTTGGACAGTATACCATCGAGTGGAATATGGCAATGGCGGCACTGACATTTACCATTATTCCGGTTATCATTTTCTATCTGCTTTGCCAGAAACATATTATCAAAGGTGTAGCAGCCGGTGCAGTAAAGGGTTAAAGAGAGGGAGCGTATATGAGTAAAATTTATCAGGTAACAGGAATTGGATTAAATGAGAAGAACCTGCAGCTGCAGGAAACCATTTTTCATAATGCCAATGGCTATATCGGAGTACGCGGCACCCTGGAAGAAGGCGTTCCGGCAGATTTCGACACCATGCGGGGAATGTATATTAACGGCTTTTATGATATTGCACCTATGAAGCAGGCAGAAAAACTTTGTAATCTCGTGGAAGACAAAGAGAGTATGTTAAATGTGGCAGATACCCAGACCATAGAGGTGTCCTTTGACGGGCAGAAATTTTCCATGGCGGATGATGCAGACTGCCGTTATGTAAGAACGCTGGATATGGAAAAAGGAATTACCAGACGTGAAGTAGACTGGAGCAACAAGGAAGGAAAGCAGCTTCATTTTAATATTACAAGAATGGCTTCCTTTGAAGAACGTTCCCTTTTTACCATTGATTACTGCTTCCAGTCCATTGATTTTTCCGGAACAGTAGAAATACATTCCAGACATTTAGGACTGGTCAGAAATTATTTTAATCCAAAGGACCCAAGACTGGCAGGGGAAAGCCACAATCATTTGAAAAAAGAAGATGTTCACATATGTGAATCCGGTGCATGCCTCGTAAGTTCTACCGTAGAGAGCCATCTTAAGGTGGCAAGTGCAGTGGCAAACATAGTCACTGTTAACCAGAAGCGCCAGCCATCAGAAGTAGTAACCTATGATGAGACCGCACATGCAATGGACGTAAGCTACCGCTTTGATATACGGCCGGGAGATGAAGTAAGAATCATAAAATACAGCATTTTTACAGATTCTATCCGGGAAGAGGATTGCAGAAATGTCGCAGACGAGAAGCTTTCCAAAGTAGTGGAGCAGGGAATTGCTTCTTATTATAAAAAACAGCAGGAATATTTAAAAGAGTTCTGGAACAACTCTTCCATGGAAATCGTGGGAGACAGAGATTTAAATGAATCTCTCTGTTTTAATATGTATCAGCTTCTGCAGTCAGCCGGTTACGACGGATATTCCAGCATTGCAGCGAAAGGCTTAAGTGGTGAAGGCTATGAAGGACATTATTTCTGGGATACGGAAATGTTTATGGTACCGTATTTTGCCATGACCAATCCGACAATCGCAAGAAAGCTCTTGGAATACCGCTATAAGACATTAGGAAAAGCCAAAGAAAATGCGGCTCTGTTAGGACATAAAAAGGGTGCGCTGTATCCGTGGCGTACCATTACCGGAAGAGAATGCTCCGGCTATTATCCATCCGGAACGGCACAGTATCATATCGATGGAGATATTGCATATGCCGTAATTCTCTATTACAAAACCAGCGGAGACTGGGAATTTATCAAGGAAATGGGTTTAAAGATTCTCTTAGAGACCAACCGTCTGTGGCTGGATGTGGGAAATTATTATAAAGACCGTTTTGTCATTAACTGTGTGACCGGACCGGATGAGTATACCTGCATTGTAAATAACAATTACTATACCAATGCCAGTGCAAAATACAGCATGCAGTGGTGTCTGAAATTTATCCAACGCCTGGCAGAGGAAAAGGATGCTTACCAGCAGTTTGTAAAAGAAAATGACCTGACAGAGGAAGAAATTCAGGCAATGAAGGAAGCGGAAGAAAAGATGTATCTTCCATATGATGAAACCCTTGGCATCAATCCGCAGGATGACTCCTTCTTGCAGAAACCAATCTGGGATTTAGAGCACACACCACAGGAAGAATTCCCTCTGTTACTGCATTATCATCCGTTACATTTATACCGTTATCAGGTATGTAAACAGGCAGATACAGTGTTAGCACATTATCTTTTTCCGGATTATCAGGACAAAGAAACAGAAGAGAACTCTTTCCGCTATTATGAGAAAATTACAACCCATGATTCATCCCTTTCCACCTGTGTATTCAGTATCATGGCATCCCGACTGGGCTTAAAGGATAAGGCATACTATTACTTTGGCGACTCTGCCAAGATGGACCTTTTGAATACCCACAAGAACAGCAAGGATGGAATACATGCAGCAAATATGGGTGGAAGCTATATGGCAATTGTCAATGGATTTGCCAGAGCGCAGGCAGAAGAGGACAAGCTTTTCTTAGCACCGGCTTTGCCGGAAAACTGGCAGGGTTATCATTTCCGTATCCGTTATCACGGAAGTCTCTTAGAGGTCAGCGTAAATAAAGAGACCTGCAGTATTGAACAGTTAGAAGGCACAGCCATTACCGTGGAATTATATGGAAAAGAGTATGTGTTAGAAGCAGCTAATCAGAAAGTGGAAGTACCATATCAGGAAAATTAAGAGAAAAATAAAAAGAAGGTGAAGCTATGAAATACAATATTATTCCGGTTCAGACGCCGAAGGCAACGGATGCAAGATTGTATACTTATATATTAGATAATTTTGAAGAAATCGACAGTAACCGCACCCGCCCGCTGGTACTTATCTGTCCGGGCGGAGGCTATGAATTTACCTCCGACCGGGAGGCAGAAGCGGTTGCAGTACAGTATATTGCCAGAGGATTTCATGCCTGCGTCCTGCGCTACAGCGTAGCTCCTGCAGAATTTCCCCAGTCCCTCTGCGAACTGGCATGGAGTGTGGCATATTTAAGAGAGCATGCAAAAGAATATGGCATTAAGCCGGATAAAATTATCGTATCCGGATTTTCCGCCGGCGGTCATCTGGCAGCAAGTCTTGGGGTCTTCTGGGATAAGGACTGGCTTGCAAAAGAAACAGGACTTACCGCAGAGCAGATGCGACCAAATGGATTACTGCTTTCTTATCCGGTAATTACATCTGGAACATATGCACATCACGGCAGCATTGAAAACCTGATGGGAACGAAAAAGAGCAAAGAATTAGAAGAGCTTTTAAGTCTGGAGCATCAGGTAGGAAAGCAGGTGCCGCCGGTGTTTATCTGGCATACCTTAACGGACCAGTCGGTGCCAATCCAGAATACACTGATGTTTACGGAAACACTGGTAAAGAATCAGGTTTCCGTGGAAGCTCACATTTTCCCGGAAGGACTGCATGGACTTTCGCTTGCCAATGAAGAAACGCAGATTACGGAGACCGGATTCGGTATTCAGAAACGTTGTCAGGACTGGATAACATTAGCTGGAAAATGGGTGGCAGATTTGGAGGGATAAGATGAAATTTAAAGGAATTTTATTTGACCTGGATGGAGTACTGGTTCATACCGATAAGCTCCATTATCGTGCATGGAAGAAAATAGCTGATGAATGCGGCATTCTCTTTAATGAAGAGATTAACAATCTGCTGCGGGGTGTAAGCAGAATGGAAAGCCTTGAAATTATTTTAAGAAACTACCATGGACCGGCACTTTCCCAGAAAGAAAAGGAAGCACTGGCAGAAGAAAAAAATAATTACTATAAAGAAGAATTAAAGAGCATGACACCGGATGATGTAACCGTCGAAGTCCGTGAAACCTTAGCGGCGTTAAAGGCAGCAGGCATTAAAATTGCCATTGGCTCTTCCAGCAAAAATACAAAATTTATCTTAAAACGGGTGGGGCTTGATGATGTATTTGATGCAGTTTCCGATGGAACAAATATTACAAAATCAAAGCCGGATCCTGAAGTATTTTTAAAAGCGGCAGAATACATTGCTCTTGCACCGGAGGATTGTCTGGTGGTAGAGGATGCAGTTGCCGGAATTGAAGCAGCAAAGCGCGGTGGAATGAAGGCTGCCGGAATCGGGGATGCCGCTTTCTGTGAGAAAACAGATTATCCGATTACAGCTTTTGCTGATTTAAAGGACATTGCACTGTGATTTACTATACATATCCGGGCTTCCGGAATAAGGCACTGACCATAAGCTACGATGATGGCTTATGGTCAGATGTGCATTTACTGGAAATATTGAACCGCTATGGAATCCGGGGAACCTTCAACCTGAATTCCGGCTGCATGACAGAAGAAAGGCGTATTGGAAAAGAGAAAATTCCCGCTCTTTATAAAGGTCATGAAATTGCAACCCATGGGGTTAAACATCTGACCCTTGCCCGTTGTCCCATGACGGATGTGGTAAAAGAAATCTTAGAGGACAGGCAGGCATTGGAAGAACTGACCGGAGAAATTGTCTGCGGCCATGCTTATCCCAATGGCTCCTACAGCCCGGAGATAAAGACGTTATTGCCATCCCTTGGGATTCATTATGCCAGAACAGCAACCGACACAGGATTGTATACACACCCGCAGGACTTCTATGAATGGAATCCAACGTGCCACCATAACAACCGGCTTATGTACCATGCAAAAGAATTCTTATCCTTTGACCTGCCGCAGTTCCAGTATTTATTCTATGTCTGGGGACACAGCTATGAATTCGACCGGGATAACAACTGGGATGTCATCGAAGAATTCTGCAAAATGATTGGCGGTAGAGAGGACATCTGGTATGCTACCAATGCAGAAGTCTGTCATTACCTCATGGCAGTAAAACAGGTTCACACCAGCGTAGATGAGAAGCTGCTTTTCAACGGAAGCGGGCAGGACATTTATCTTATCCGTAACGGAGAAAACATTCTTCTGCGTCCGGGTGAACTACAACGAATTCATTCCCCTGAAAGTCATGGTAAATTGAGAAAAATAGTGCTATAATTCTTGCATTACACTGACTTTACAGGTGGGAGTGAAGGGTTAGAGGAAAGGCATTCGAAGCCGGGTTTATGAAAAAATAGGTTTTCTTTTCACAACTCCGGCTTCGAATAATTTTATCTCACCCCTTCACCCCACCGGAAAATAAGATAAAAGGGGAACACACAATGTTAGCAATGATTGAATCCATCAACAGTGCAGTGAATAATTTCATCTGGGGCGTTCCAGCCATGATCTGCATTATCGGTGTCGGACTATACTTAAGCATCCGCACCAACTTCTTACAGATTCGTAAATTTCCATATGCGATGAAAATTACATTAGGGCGTATGCTCAAGAAAAGAGAAGCATCAGACGGAGCACTGACTCCATTTCAGGCAGTCTGCACAGCACTGGCGGCAACTGTAGGAACCGGAAATGTAGCCGGAGTAGCGGGAGCCATAGCAATCGGTGGACCGGGAGCCATATTCTGGATGTGGATTTCCGCATTGCTTGGAATGTGTACCAAATTCTCGGAAGTAACCCTTGCGGTGCATTTCCGGGAAAGAAATAAAGATGGCGATTACGTTGGCGGCCCGATGTATTACATCAAAAACGGATTAAAGAAACACTGGCACTGGCTGGCGTACCTTTTCTCAGCCTTTGGTGTGCTGACGGTATTTGGAACCGGTAATGCCACACAGGTCAATACCATTACCACAGCCATTGATTCAGCATTATATAATTACAACCTGATTTCTGAAGACGGAGCAGCAACCTTAAATCTGATTATCGGGATCGTACTGGCAGGACTGATTGCATTGATTCTGCTGGGTGGAATCAAACGAATCGGGCAGGTTACAGAGAAGCTGGTTCCGTTTATGGCAATCATGTATATTTTACTGGCACTGGGCGTAATTGTAGTGCATGTAGGCGCAGTTCCGGCAGTATTTTCTGCTATTATAAGAGGCGCATTTGACCCGGCAGCAGTAACCGGCGGTGCAGTAGGAAGCTTTTTCATGAGCATGAAAAAAGGTGTTTCCAGAGGAATCTTTTCCAATGAAGCAGGACTTGGTACCGGCTCCATTGCCCATGCCTGTGCCGATACCAGAAAACCGGTAAAGCAGGGCTTCTTTGGAATCTTTGAAGTATTTGTAGATACTATCGTAATCTGTACCCTGACCGCACTGGTTATCCTTTGCAGTGGCGTTCCGGTGGGTTATGGCGCAGCAGCAGGAGCAGAGCTTACCATCAGCGGATTTACTTCCGTTTATGGCGGCTGGGTGTCCATATTTACGGCAGTTGCCATGTGCTGTTTTGCATTTTCTACCATTATCGGCTGGGGCTTATATGGAACCCGCTGTATCGAATTCCTCTTTGGAAGCAAAGCAAATAAGCCATTTATGCTGGTTTACTCACTGGTTGCCATCGTAGGCGCAACCATGAATCTGGGACTGATGTGGAGCATCGCAGAGACCTTTAACGGACTGATGGTAATCCCGAACCTCATTGCCGTATTCTTATTATCCGGCGTTGTAGTGAAGATGGTAAAAGATTATTTTGCAGGCAAAGAGGATGCATAAAAATTATGACAAGAACGCAGGCGTACCGGGTGCTGGGACTAACAGAGGATGCCGACCGGGCGGAAATAAAAAGCCGTTACCGCCAGTTGATGCATAAGCTGCATCCCGACAGCCGGTCAGAAGAAAAAGAAAATTATCCCTATTCCGCCAGAGAGATTAATGAGGCATATGGAATTCTGGTAAAAGGCAAAGGAGCGAAAGATTCCTTTATCAGAAGGACCAAGGAAAGCACCACATCAAAAGCAGAATGGGAAGCAAAGAGACAGCACAGACAGAAAAAGAACTGGAATGCACCGGAAAATCCTCATGCATACTGTATACGAAATATTTATCAATATGTCGAAGATGCGGACGGAGCAGTCATAGGAGAATTTGTGATAACAGAGGGAAAATATCTTTGGACTATCGAAGAGGATTTCCCTCTTTTCTTAAAGAGTATTTTTGCCTGCAGCAACCGGCTGCTGCAGGAGATAGAAGCGAAATTGGAAAAAAGTGTGAGAGAAGAGGAGCGGCTAAAGGTACAGGCGGAACTTACCTATCTCTTGGCACAACAGTTCATTGACGCACCGGAAATTTTAGGGCATTTTTCAGAAACGAAGCGGAAGAATAATACAGAGCAGGAGGAAAATGCAGGGCAAGAGAAAGATGCAGAGCAAAATAGAAAAGCGGAGACTGCCGGACAGCCGGAAGCTGAAATATTTTACTTTGCGGCAATGCTTGAGCTTATGGATACGGTCCATGATATGCGGGCAGGCACACCACTTTTCCCGGCGGCACTGAAACAGCACCGGCTGTTTCTAAAGAAGCAGTCCGGGGAGGCGGCAGGCTACCTTTCCCTGAAGGATGACCGGCTTTATTATATTCTGGTGCCGCTCTTAGAACAGAAGCGGGCAATGGTTAAGATTCAGGTGGCAGCAAAGCAGGATCGGGCAAATATGCGGGGAAGAAAGCGTTATAAGAACCTGGATTTCTGGATAAAAGTGCCCCGGAAATATGCCGGAACTTTTCCAGAAAGCATCGGATTACAGATAGAAAACCTGCTTTTATCCTACGAAAAGAAGATTCATGCCGGAAGCGAATTGTAAAACAGATAAAACAATGCTATAATACACTCTGTATATGTATGTGGTCGTAACAATTGTGTAAAAATATCCGCATTTATATAGGAGAAATTTATGAAGAAAAAAATCAAGCTGAAGGGTCATCTGAAAAATTATATGTACTGGCCGCTGATGCTTACTATTTTGCTGGCATGCATGAACGTGCCGATGTATTTTGTAAATGAAGGGGCAGCGTTACTGGTATCCATTTTCCTTGGGATTTATCTCATTGTTGTGGTGATATCTTATAATGTTAATAAACCGGTGCTGGTGAATGAGCTGATTAATTTTGCCACTCAGTACGGAACGGTGCAGAAGAAGCTGCTCAATGAATTCGAAATACCGTATGCACTTTTGGACTATAACGGAAAGGTTCTCTGGGTCAATGAGAAATTTACGGAGATTACAGGAAAGACCAAAAATTTCCATAAATCCATCACCAGCATTTTCCCGGGCATTACCAGAGAGCTGATTCAGCAGGAGCAGTTCGTGGAAGATGTAAATATGGTCTGGCAGGAGCATAATTTCCGTATTGAAATGAGCAAGATTTATTTTGAGGAAATGGCGGAAAACAGCAGCATTGTATCTATTGAAGAGGATGAACAGTATCTGACAGCGCTGTACCTTTTTGATGAGACAGAGCTTTATAATTACATTCGTGAAAATGAAGAACAGAAGCTGGTGGCAGGTCTTGTATACATAGACAACTATGACGAGGCGTTAGACAGTATTGAAGACGTAAAACGTTCTCTTTTAGTGGCATTGATTGACCGGAAGGTAAACCAGTATTTTACGAAAATGGATGCGCTGGTGCGTAAGATTGAGAAGGATAAATACTTTGTGGTATTCCAGCATAAATATCTTGCGGAGCTGCAGAGCGACCGGTTCAGTCTGATTGAAGATGTTAAGACTGTCAAAGTCGGAAATGAGATGGCGGTGACTTTAAGTATCGGAATCGGTGTCGGCGGTGATACTTATAATCAGAATTATGAATATTCCCGTATGGCAATCGACCTGGCACTGGGCCGGGGCGGCGACCAGGTGGTAGTCAAAGAGGGTGAAAATGTTGTCTACTATGGCGGTAACAGCAAGCAGGTAGAGAAGAACACCCGTGTAAAAGCAAGAGTCAAAGCCCATGCACTGCGGGAGATTATCGAGAGCCGTGAGCATGTTATGATTATGGGACATTCCATTTCCGATACAGATGCTTTTGGTGCGGCAATCGGAATTTACTGCGCCGCAAGAGTATTAGGAAAGAAAGCGCAGATTGTTTTAGACCAGGTAACTTCATCCCTTCGTCCATTGAAGGAAGGTTTTACCACAGAGAAGGGTTATCCGCCGGATATGTTTGTTTCCAGTGAACGTGCGCTGGAGCTGACGGATTATAACACACTGGTTATGGTGGTGGATGTAAACCGTCCGAGCCATACGGAGTGTCCGGGCCTTTTGAAGCGGACCGACAGTATCGTAGTATTTGACCATCACCGCCAGAGCAGTGAGGTCATTTCCAATCCGGTACTTTCCTATATTGAGCCGTATGCATCTTCTACCTGTGAAATGGTAGCAGAGGTGTTGCAGTATTTTACAGAAAATATCAAGCTGGCACCCCACGAAGCAGACTGTATTTATGCGGGAATCTTAATCGATACCAGCAACTTTATGACTAAGACCGGTGTCCGTACCTTTGAAGCAGCTGCTTATCTGAAACGCTGCGGAGCGGAAGTAACCCGTGTAAGAAAAATGCTTCGAAATGATATGGATGCTTACAAAGCCAGAGCAGAAGTGGTCCGCCATGCGGAAGTATACCGCGGTGCATTTGCCATTTCCATCTGTCCGGCAGATAAGATTGAAAGCCCTACCATCGTAGGAGCCCAGGCAGCAGATGAGCTGTTAAATATTGTCGGAATCAAAGCGTCCTTTGTATTAACCGAATATCAGGGCAAAATATATGTAAGTTCCCGTTCCATCGATGAAATCAATGTGCAGAAAATCATGGAACGTCTTGGGGGCGGCGGACATCTGAATATGGCAGGCTGCCAGCTTCGTGACTGTACCGTGTCCCAGGCACAACGCATCATAGAAGACACCATCGACGAAATGCTTGAGGAAGGAGATATAGAAGAATGAAAGTAATTTTATTAGCAGATGTAAAATCCCTTGGGAAAAAAGGTGAGGTAGTAAATGTAAGCGATGCATACGCAAGAAATCAGTTAATTCCGAAGAAATTGGGAGTTGAGGCAAACAGCAAGACCTTAAATGACTTAAAGCTGCAGAACAAACATGCAGATAAGGTTGCAGAAGAGAATTATCAGGCAGCATTAAAGCTGGCAGATGAGATAAAGGATAAGACCGTAGAAGTGAAAATGAAAGCCGGAGAAGGCGGAAGAACCTTTGGTTCTGTATCCACCAAAGAGATTTCCCAGGCAACACATGATCAGCTGGGTCTTGAGTTAGACAAGAAGAAAATGCAGTTAAAAGAAGCTATCAAATCATTTGGTGTATATGAAGTGCCGGTTAAGGTTCATCCAAAGGTAACTGCAACATTACGTGTAAAAGTAACGGAAGAGTAGATTAGGAGGAACCTCCATGGAAGAGGCACTGGTAAAGCGGATTATGCCAAACAGTCTGGAAGCCGAGCAGTCAGTTATCGGTTCCATGATTATGGATAAAGAAGCAATTATGACAGCCGGAGAGATTCTCATCGAAGAGGATTTCTATCACAAGCAGTATGGAATTCTGTTTGAATCCATGCTGGATTTGTTTAATGCAGGAGAACCGGTTGACCTGATTACATTGCAGAATAAGTTAAAAGAAAAGGATGTGCCGGCGGAAATCAGCAGCCTGGAATTTGTAAGAGACTTAGTAACATCCGTACCGACATCCGCCAATGTAAAATATTATGCCAATATCGTCAAAGAGAAGGCAGTTCTGCGTAAGCTCATTAAGACCACCCAGTCCATTGAAGATGAATGTTATCTTGGAAAAGAAAGTGTTGAAGACATTCTGGCAGATACCGAGAAGAGTATTTTTAATCTGGTGCAGAATCGTGGCGGCGGAGATTATGTCCCGATTAAGCAGGTCGTAATCAATGCACTGGATAAGATTGAAAAAGCATCCAAGCAAAAAGGCTCCGTAACCGGAATTGCTACCGGCTTCGTGGATCTGGATTACCAGATGGCAGGTCTGCAGCCTTCCGATTTGATTCTGATTGCAGCCCGTCCTTCCATGGGTAAAACGGCGTTTGTATTAAATATCGCACAGTATGTAGCCATTCATTCCCAGCAGACAACAGCAATATTCTCTCTGGAAATGAGTAAGGAACAGTTGGTAAACCGTATGTTTTCTCTGGAATCAAGAGTAGATGCCCAGAAGCTGCGTTCCGGTAATTTGACAGATGCAGACTGGGAAATGCTGATTGAAGGAGCAGGCAACGTGGGCCGTTCCAAATTAATCATTGATGATACGCCGGGTATTTCCATATCCGAGCTTAGAAGTAAATGCCGCAAATATAAATTAGAGCACGATTTGAAATTAATCATCATCGACTACTTACAGTTGATGTCCGGCTCCGGCAGACATTCCGAATCCCGTCAGCAGGAAATTTCAGATATTTCCCGTTCCTTAAAAGCGCTGGCCCGTGAGCTGAATGTGCCGGTAGTGGCACTGTCCCAGTTGAGTCGAGCCGTAGAACAGCGTCCTGACCATCGACCAATGTTATCCGACCTTCGAGAGTCCGGAGCTATCGAGCAGGATGCCGACGTTGTAATGTTCATTTACCGTGATGATTATTACAACAAGGACAGCGAAATGAAAGGAATCTCCGAAATCATCGTAGCCAAGCAAAGAAACGGTCCTATCGGAACCGTCAACCTGGTATGGCTGCCTCAGTACACGAGATTTGCCAATATGGAGAAATAAACATTCCCGGGTGTTGCCTGATAGAGGTAGCATCTATTTCCGAAAAGATAGGACGTATAACAGCAATCAGTAATCTTGAAGCAAAACCGCACCTGAGAAAGAATAACAGAA
>OHTJ01000731.1_pt1 | contig 12091 bp, 10 predicted proteins | sample 1578921 | NCBI WGS metagenome assembly OHTJ01 (sample SAMEA3879582, study PRJEB24766) | human gut metagenome | biome: human-associated habitat; feature: feces | place: USA | collected 1985/1987
GTAGGGAGGGGGGAGTCGGAACACCCCTCCCTGCCTCTGGCCCAGCGGAGCGTCCATGCACGCTGCTGGCAGGTAGGAACTTTCCCCGCGGAGCGCAGCACGCTTCACCCCCCTTTCCGGGCGCTTCTCCTGAAAAAATATGCAAAAAATAGTGCATTCCGGCGCGTTTTGTGATATCTTATAAAGGTGTGTAACCACAAATAACACAACTGCGTCCAAAGGACGCATAAGGAGGAACTGTATATGAAGTTGGAAACCGGGATCTGCGGCGAGCAGAGCGTGCGCGTGAGCGCAGAAAACACTGCAAAGACCATGGGCAGCGGCACGCTGGACGTGTTTGCTACCCCTGCACTGGTGGCACTGGCCGAAAAGACCTGCTGGCAGAGCGTTGCCCCTGCGCTGGAAGCAGGCAGCGGCACGGTGGGCACCAAGCTGGAGCTGGAGCACACCGCACCCACCCCTGTGGGCATGACCGTGACCTGCCACAGTGAGCTGGTGGCCGTAGAGGGCCGCAAGCTGACCTTTAAGGTGACGCTTGCAGACGAGAAGGGGCCTGTGGGCGGCGGCACCCACGAGCGCTTTATCATCTTTGAGGAAAAGTTTGCCGCTAAGGCCGAGGCCAAAAAGGGCTAAGGATCGTCCGGTTCTGTTTCGTCCAGCCGCAGCGGCGGCGGGTCTGCGGCCAGCAGCTGCTGCTCGGCGCGGGTCTGCGCGTCCTGCAAAAGCTGCACAGCCTGCACACTGGCGCGGAACAGTTCAAAGTACATGGCCTTGTAATCCGGCACGGTGCACACCCCCTTTGCATTTCTGTGGGTAGTCTGCCCCGCAGCCTGCGCCCCGATACGCCGGAGCTTTTTTCGCAGACAATGACTGATACTTGATATGAGGAGCTTATGAAAAACAAAAACTTATCCTGGGTGGGGGCGCTGTTCGTCTTTGCCCTGCTGCTGTGGTGCACGGCGGTGACCCCCGGCAAGGTGGCCGACCCCGCCACCTACACCTGTGCGGTGTACAGCACCTTCTTTTCCCTGCTGCCGCCTGTCATTGCCATCGTGCTGGCGCTGAACACCAAGGAGGTGTACACCTCACTGCTGGTGGGCATTGCCTCCGGTGCGCTGCTGTATGCCAACGGCAACCTTGAGCTGGCGCTGAACACCCTGTTCTTCAATGAGGACGGCGGCATGATCACCAAGCTGTCGGACTCCGGCAACGTGGGCATTCTGGCCTTTCTGGTGATGCTGGGCATTCTGGTGGCACTGATGAACAAGGCGGGCGGCTCGGCGGCCTTCGGCCGCTGGGCGTCCACCCACATCCACAGCCGGGCGGGCGCACAGTTTGCCACCCTGATGCTGGGCGTGATGATCTTTGTGGACGACTACTTCAACTGCCTGACCGTGGGTTCGGTGATGCGCCCGGTGACCGACCGGCAGAAGGTGTCCCGCGCAAAGTTGGCCTACCTGATCGATTCCACCGCCGCGCCCATCTGCATCATTGCGCCGGTGTCCAGCTGGGCGGCTGCGGTCACCTCCAGCGTCCCGGCGGGTTCCGGCATCAACGGCTTTACCATGTTCCTGCGCACCATTCCTTATAACTATTACGCCGTCATGACCGTTGTGATGAGTCTGTTCCTCATCTTTACCGGGGCAGAGTTCGGCCCCATGAAGCTGAACGAGGACAACGCCAAAAACGGTGATCTGTTTACCACCGCCGACCGTCCCTACGGCGACGATGTGGACGATGGTAATGACACCAACGGCCATGTCATCGACCTGATCGCGCCGGTGCTGGTGCTGATCGCGGCCTGCATCTTCGGCATGGTGTACACCGGCGGCTTCTTTGAGGGCGTGGACTTCATCACCGCCTTTGCGGACTGCAACGCCTCGGCGGGTCTGGTGCTGGGCAGCAGCATTGCTTTGCTGTTCACCTTTGTATTTTACCGGGTGCGCAGCGTGATGACCTTTCAGGACTTTGCCGCCTGCATCCCCGAGGGCTTCAAGGCCATGGTCAGCCCCATGCTGATTTTGTCCCTTGCATGGACGCTGTCCGGCATGACCGGCCTGCTGGGCGCAAAGTATTATGTGGCAAACCTGCTGGGCAGCTCTGCGGCGGCTTTGCAGTATCTGCTGCCGTTCATCATCTTCCTTGTGGCAGTGTTCCTTGCCTTTGCCACCGGCACTTCCTGGGGCACCTTCTCCATCCTGATCCCCATCGTCTGTCAGGCCTTCCCGGACGGCGAGATGCTGGTGGTGTCCATTGCCGCCTGCCTGTCCGGCGCGGTGTGCGGCGACCACTGCTCCCCCATCTCGGATACCACCATCATGGCCTCGGCGGGCGCGCATTGCAGCCATGTGAACCACGTTTCCACCCAGCTGCCCTACGCCATTACGGCGGCGGCCTGCTCGGCGGTGTGCTACATCATCACCGGCCTTGCACAGGCAGTGCTGGGCAGCCGCGCAAGCCTTGTCACCTCGCTGGTGCTGCTGGTGGTTGCCATCGTGCTGGAACTGGCGGTGCTCAGCGTCATCCGCGCCCGCACCCGGGCAAAAACTTCCGGGGATGCTGTGTAAAAATTCCGCTATGCAGCGGGGCATTTTCGTGGTATACTAGCCGTATAGCAAGAAAACTAAAGCATTGGAGGCGCATGACCCATGCTGGAAAAAGCTTTTCAGGACGTCTATACCAAATTCAAGCTGCATTTTTATCAGAACGTGTTCCAGCGTTTTGCCACCCGTGAGGCTACCCTGACCACGGTGGAGTCCTTCTGCATGGAGGGCATCATGGCGATGGGCGAGCCCACCATTGCGGAGTTTTCCCGCATGATGCAGATCTCCACCCCCAATGCGGCGTACAAGATCGGCAGTCTGGTGAAAAAGGGCTATGTGGAAAAGATCCAGTCCACCACCGACCGGCGGGAGTACCATCTGCGCCCCACCCAGAAGTATATCGACTACTACAACATCAGCTACTCTTACCTGCACACCGTAGTGGAGCGTGCCCGGCAGCGCTTTACCCCCGAGGAATGCGCAAAGCTGGAACAGATGCTTACCATCGTGAGCACCGAACTGATGCCGGAACTGGACATACTGAAAAAAGGCGAGAACTAAAAACGATAAAACGGCTGCTGCACAAAAACGTGCAGCAGCCGTTTTGCATATCTCGTTACAGCACCATAAACAGCGTACCGGCTGTGATGAGGGCACAACCGATGAGGCTTTTAGCGGTAAAGGGCTCGTGCAGCACCACAAAGGCCAGCGCAAGAGTGATGACCACGCTGAGCTTATCAACGGGCACTACCTTGGACGCTGCACCCACCTGCAAAGCGTGGTAGTAGCACAGCCAGCTTGCGCCGGTGGCAAGGCCGGACAGCACCAGAAACAGCCAGCTGCGGCGGGAGATATCCGCAATGCCGGTCTGGGTGCCGGTAAGAAACACCATGCCCCAGCTCATCAGCAGCACCACCGCCGTGCGGATGGCAGTGGCAAGGGTGGAGTTGACCCCCTCGATGCCGATTTTTGCCAGAATCGAGGTAAGGGCAGCGAACACCGCAGACCCCAGCGCGTAAACGAACCACATGGCAAACGCCTCCTTTTTGCCCCAGTATACGCCTTTGTGTGATGGAATACAAGGCTGCCAGGAGGAGGACGATTTGGAATGCGCTCCGCGTTTTACGGGTTGCGGCACCCAGCATCCGCTTCGTGCCTTGGGCGGCACTCGCGTCTTGCTGGCCGCTGCCCCAACAACTCCTCCCTGTTTCCGCCACTGGCGGCGGTCGTCGTCGTTGCAGCGGAAGAATTATTTTAATTTTCGGGATAGCGGAGCGTCTGCGGACGCTCCGCTATCCCATTTTCACGGGTGGGGTCGTAATGGCAAACGGCATTTACAGCGCCTGCTTCCTGCGGAAGCGGCGGCGCTGCGGGGAATCCCCTCCTACACAACGCAGCAAGGCCGTCCGGCATTCGCCGGACGGCCTTGCTGCGCTTATTGGAAAGGATCGATCGGGAGATGGCAATTGTTATTTCGCCAGACCCAGCTTTTTCAGCCGGTTCCATGCGCGGATGACCTGTACCTTGGTCACACGCTTGCCGGGCGTAAAGGCGCCCTCGCCCATGTCGGGCAGCAGCCCGGCCTCCACAGCCCAGCGGGCTGCCTTGGCGGTGTCGGGCGGGGCGCTCTGGGCAAGGGCGGGCAGCGGCATTGCGGTCAGTGCCATGCTCAGCGCCAGAACCATGCTGATGAGCCGTTTTTGCATAAGATTCTCTCCTTCTCAAGCGCCCTCCAAGCCGGGCGCTTTTGTTGTACCCAGTGTACCACGTTTTGCCCGCTTTGGACGGTTTTGGGCACGAATCGCCCCGCAAATGCGCTGAAACGACCCGTACACCACACGCACCCGCAAAAAACAGAAAACCGCCCGGTTTGCGGTTACCGGACGGTTTTCTGCTCTATAGGAATTACGGGAATGGCATATTGAACAGAGCACTGCTCTGTGCCTGTAGTATACCACGAACGGCGGCAAAAATGGAGCAATTCTGCGTGAATGGCCCCTGAAATGCATCGAATCGCCCTGAAAAACCCCAAAAAAGCCCTTGCGCACCCTTTTGGGGCGCAAAAAAAGGGTTGCAAACGAATGTGCGCCTGAGAGGCTTTCCACCGCAATCTCTCCCGTAAAAAAGCAGTTCCGAAACGCCCGCAGGCGTTTCGGAACTGCAATACAAAATATTCTTTCCACTCTTGATGCCCAAAGTGCAACGACGACGACCGCCGCCAGCGGCGGAAACAGGGAGGAGTTGTTGGGGCAGCGGCCAGCAAGACGCGCGTGCCGCCCAAGGCACGATGCGGATGCTGGGTGCCGCAACCCGGAAGACGCGGCGCGCATTTCAAATCTTCTTCCACCCGCTGTCCTTGATGGTGGCATCCGCCTGCTTGTGCAGCAACTGCACAAACAGCTGCTCCTCCGGCTGCAAAGGCTCCCGCTCCGGGTACACCAGCACGTCCCGCATCTGCTGCTTCTGCGCCGGGCAGTTATGCAGCGCCAGATGGTACTGCTCCAGCGCGCGCTGCGGCATGGGGGACGACCACATATAGGCCGTGGGCAGATTCTGCAAAATAGAGAACTGGCTGCACCGCTCATACACATGGATGCGGCGGTTGGGGTTCACCTCCCAGCGGGAAACAGTGCTCTCCTCCCCGGGCAGATGAGTGTCGCCGTGCAGCACCTCGATGTAATCGTTCAGTTCGTCCAGCTCGCGCACCTGCCGCCGCGCCAGCGGGCTGTCCTGACTGGTGAGCAGCAGGTAGGAAAACTCCATGATAGGCTCCTGCCGCAGACCGTGGCGCTGGCAGTAGCGCAGATAGTAGTCCTCGTCCTCGGCGGCATAGCGCAGCAGTGCTATGTGGTAGCCCTGCCGCAGCACAAAATCCAAAGCTTCAATGGCACCGCTCTCCCGGATATGCACCCGCAGCTGCTCGCTGCGGGCTGCCTGCTGCAAAAAGTCCACCGCCGCATAGGAGGCGTAGGTGGCATGGGTCAGCACCACCCGCAGCTCGGCGCAGCTGCGCTGCTGGTGCGCCTCCTGCTTCAGCTCGTCCACCTGCTGCAGCACCCGCTGCGCCTGCCGGATGAACCGCTTGCCCTGCTCGGTGGGGATCATGCCCGTGGAGGAGCGCTCAAAGATGCGCAACCCGTATTCCTCTTCCAGATTCTTCAGCGCCTTGCTCACATTGGGCTGCGCCGCGTACAGCTGCTTTGCCGCCGCCGACACCGACCCCCATTTCATGATGGCTACCAGATACCGCAGTTCCGTAATGTTCATGAGCTCCTCCGCGTGGTTTGCAGTCATAACCGTATTGTAACAATTTCCCCGCGCCGCTGTCAAGCGGGGGAGAATAAACCCTCTCAGTCCGCTCCCCCTTGCACCAAAGCCCCCGGGTGCTATATAATAAGGAAAAACACAAAGGAGGGGCTGTACCATGCCGGAATACCGCGTGCTGCGCATTGACGAGCAGCTGTACGGCTGCGAGGAGCTGCCCGCCGGGCAGCCGGTGCTGTGCGATGTGACCCTGACCGATGCCGCCGGGGCTGCCAGCATCCTGCCCTACCCGGACAGGGAGTTGACCCGTCTGGCAATCGACGAAGGAGACACCGTCTGTCTGCTGCCGGACGGCACCCTGCACAAGCTGTAAGGAGTAATTTTATGCATAATATCTATTTCACCCGCCACGGCGAGACGGTATGGAACGTGGAAAATAAGATCTGCGGCATGACCGACAGTCCGCTGACCGCCCGCGGGCAGCAGCAGGCGCGGCAGCTGGGCGAGCTTGTCCGGGACAGCGGCCTGCACATCGACGAGATCTTGTACTCTCCCCTCTCCCGCGCCGCCGACACCGCAAAGGCCATTGCCGCCGCTACCGGTCTGCCCGCCCGCTGCGAGCCCCGCCTGCGGGAGCAGTGCTTCGGCAAATACGAGGGCACGCCCCGGGACGGTGCGGAGTTCCGCATCTCCAAGACCCACTTTGCCGACCGCTATGACGGCGGCGAAAGCATGATGCAGCTGGCGCAGCGCATCTACAACCTGCTGGACGAGTTGAAGGCTGACACCGGCAAGACCTACCTGCTGGTGGCGCACAACGGCATTGCCCGGGTGGTGCACTCCTATTTTTACGATATGACCAACGAGGAATATGCCGCTGCGGGCATCAAAAACTGCCAGCTGGTGGAGTATACCTTTGAATAACCAAAAAAGCCGCCGGGGCCCCGGCGGCTTTTTTGTTATGGCGCGTCAACCATGACGGTAATGGAATTTCTGGTCTTTTGTCACAAACATATACACGCTCACTGCCAGCGCGGCCAGCTCGGCGGCGGTGACAGCCAGCCACACGCCGTCAATGCCCCAGAGGGCGGGCAGCAGGAGCAGCGCGGCAAGCTGGAACACCAGCGTGCGCAGAAAGGAGATGAGGGCACTGGTCACGCCATCGCCCAGCGCCGTGAAGAAGGAGGACGCATATACGTTGAAGCCCATGATGAGGAAGCTCAGCGCATACAGCCGGAAGGCGCGGCTGGTCAGCGCCAGCAGCTGGGCGTCGTAGCCCACAAAGATGCGTGCCACATAGGGAATAAGCACCATGGATACGGCGGTCATGCTCACAGCTACCACGGCGATGAGGCGCAGGCTCTTCTGGTAGAGGTTATGCACCTCGGCATGGTTGCGCGCGCCGTAATGGAAGCTGACGATGGGTGCGCTGCCCACGGCATAGCCCACGAACACCGCCACAAACAGGAAGGCAGCGTACATGATGACGCCGTAAGCCGCCACGCCGTTTTCTCCGGCAAGCCGCAGCAGCTGGAAGTTATACAGGATATTGACCAGCGACATGGAAAGGTTGGTCATCAGCTCAGAAGAACCGTTGATACAGGCATCCCACAGCACGCGGCCGTAAAACTGTGTTCTGCACAGGTGCAGGCGGCTGGTATTGTGGTGGTCGATAAAGTAGAACACCGGAAGCACGCCGCCCACCAATTGGCTGATAAGGGTGGCAACGGCAGCGCCCTCCACGCCCCAGTGCAGCATACCCACCATCACCACGTCCAGCACCATGTTGGTGCAGCCTGCACCTACGGTGAACCAGAAGCCCAGAAGCGGCTTTTCGGCGGTGACGAAAAAGCTTTGGAACATATTTTGCAGCGCAAAGGGCGGCAGCGCCAGCATCAGGATGCGCCCGTAGCGCACGGCGTAGTCCAGCAGCTCGCCCTTTGCGCCCAGCAGCATGGCGACTGGGCGCAGGAGCAGGATGCCCAGCACGGCCAGCACACTGACCGAGATGAGCGCTGCCAGCAGAAACATGGTAAAATAGCGGTCGGCTTTTTTCTGGTCACCCTCGCCCAGCGTGATACCAACGATGGCGCTGCCGCCGGTGCCCAGCATAAAGCCGACAGTGCCCAGCAGCTGCGGCAGCGGCATGATGAGGTTGACCGCCGCAAAGGCCGTTTTGCCCACAAAGTTGGAAACGCACAACCCGTCCACGATGCCGTAGACGGAGGTGAACAGCATGGTGCCGATGCAGGGCAGCACGAACCGCAGCAGGCGGGAATAGGTAAAATGATCGGACAATTGGATGGTTTCCTTTGGCATAGCTCCTCCTTTTCTGAGATCCGTATATGCAAAAAGGCCGGATAAGAACCACCGCTCCGGTGCGTTCCCTCTTCTGCTGCGGCACTACGGTGCACACAGCCTCCGGGAAACACGAACGATGACATCTTATCCGGCCTTTCAATTACGTTGAAACAGCCCTCCGATGAGCAAAAAACAGTATAGCAAAGTTTATTTTTGATGTCAAGCTCTGTTTTGCATCATTCTGTTGCAAGGCGGACAAAGGGTGCGATGGCGTTGGCGTCGCCGTGGCGGACGATGGAGTAGGTGATATCGCAATAGGGCTGGATGGCGGTGCTCTTTTCCACGGTGGAGATGAGCAGCACCTGCAATTGCAGGCGGCGGAACAGTTCCATCATGGGGCGGATGCGGTCGCTGGTCATCTTGCTGAAGGCTTCGTCCAGCAGCACCAGACGGATGCTGTTTTCGCTCTTCTGGTAGATTTGCAAAAGGCTTGCGCAGATGGCCACATAGAAGGGCGCCTGATTCTCGCCGCCGGAGGAATCGCGGCTGACGCGGGAAAGATACGCCTGCTGCCCGGTGACCTGATTGGTCACCTTGATATCGTAGTCCAGATAGGTGCGGTAGTCCACATAGTCCGAAAGGGTTGCACCGGCGGCGGTGCGTCCCTCCTGCCGGGCGCGGGTGTTCTCGTCCACGTCCGCCATGATTTTTTCCATCAGCTCATCCACCTGACGCTCGTAGGCGGGGTCGGCGGTGGCGGCAAGGTTGTCCAGAGAATCGCCCTCGGTCATCTGCTGGTTGCCCTTATCCACAATGACCTGATAGAACGCCGCCAGCTGCGGGTCGCGGCTGGGCTCCAGCTCAAAGCGGTAGACTTCCTCGCCGTAGGTCAGCTGCTCCATGACCTTGTTCAGCTCCCGGAACTGCCGCCGGGCGTTGAAGATATCGTCCTTCATGCGGAACAAAATATCCTTGCGGAAGCGGTCCTTGCAGTCCCGCTGCGCCTGCTCCAGGCGGGCGGCGTAGCGCTCCAGGTCGATGCGCACAAGGCTCTCATGCTGGGCGCGGTACTGTTCCAGCCCGGCAAGACCCAAGGGATAATCGCAGACATAGCGCTGGTTATAGGCTTTCTGTGCCGGTTCCAGCGTGCTGTTCAGGTAGACGGTCAGGGCATCGTCCAGCTTGGCCTGTGCCTTTTCGGCGGCCTGCGCGGCGGCGCGGGGAGATTTATCCGGCCCGGTCAGCGCCTGCTGACGGCTGCGGGAGAGAGGCTCCACCAGCGGGTGGGCGGCAAAAAAGCTCTCTGCGGCCTGTGCGCTCTTTTCGGCGGTGTCCACCGCCTTTTGCTGCTCCGCTTCGCAGGAGGAGATCTGTTTTTCGCACACGCGCAGATCGCCGCCGGTCTGCTCCACGGCAGTGCGGGCGGCTTCCCATGCGGCCTCGCGCACCTCTTCCTCCTTATACAGCTGCTGCAAAAGCGGATTCTCGCGGCACTCGGCCAGCTTTGCGGCCTGCTTGTCCACCGCCGCGCGGGCGGCGGTCAGGGCGGCGCGGGCGTCCCACAAAGCGGCAAGTTCTTCCAGCGTGGTGCCGCGCAAAAGGGTCTGGTACTGGCTGTAGGCGGCTTTCAGGTTCTGCTCTGCCTGTGCGGCGGCGCGCACCTCCTCAGCAAGGGCGTTCATCTCCCCTGCCAGTGCCCCGGCGCGGGCGCGGCGGGCTTCCAGACCGATATAGCGCTGCGGGGTGCGCAGACGCTCCAACCGGAAGGGATGGTGGCGCAGAAGGTCCCGGGTGGCGCTGTCGGGGTAGTTTTCCAGCGTGTCGGGGGTGTCGCAGCAGACGATGCGGCGCAGAATGGTGTCGGCGTACTGCGCGGCCAGCGGGTTTTCACTGGTGACCTGTGCCGCCAGACTGTCGGCGGGGGCAGTGTCGGCGCGGCGGTTGGCCTTGCGCAGACCCGGGGTGTCCAGCAGGCTGATGGGGCCGACTTTCTCTTTCAGCGCCACAAAAGCGCTCTTTGCGGCGGCATAGTGGGCGGGCGGCACAAGGATATCGAACCGGCGGTCGCCCAGACAGGCTTCCACGCAGTCCTGCCAGCTTTCGTCCTCCACGCTCAGCAGTTCGCAGAAGATGCGGGCGTCCGGCTCCATGCCCCGGCTTTTCAGCTCGGCATTCACGGCGTCCCGCACCCGGGTGGCGGCATCGCCGTGGGGGTACACCCACTTGCCGCCGGATACGGCATCCAGCTCGGCGCGTTTCTCGGTCTGCTGCCGCTGCAAGGCGGCGGTGTGCTGCCGGGCGGCAAAATAGGCTTCTTCCAGCGGCTTTTCCTGTGCGGTCAGCCAGTCGGTCAGGGCGGGCAGAGTGTCGGGGGTCAGGTCTGCCATCTTCTGTCCGGCGGCAAAGCCGCTGCGGCGCAGCACCGCCAGCAGGTTGCCGGTCTTTTCGGCGGCTTTTTCGGCGGTGTCGGCGCGGCGGGCGGCGGCATCCAGTGCGGTCTGCCGGTGCGCCAGCTCCTCGCTGAGGGCATCCAGTGCGCGGCCCTCGCCGCTGGCACCGGCGGCGCTGTGGGCGGTCAGGTAGGCGCGGCGGGCTTCTGCTTCGGCGGTCTTGGCTTCGGCGTAGCGGGTGCGCAGCGTCTCCTGCTGGCGGCGTCCGGCGTCTACCCGCTCCTGCCAGACAGCCTTTTCCCCGGCATCGGCAGCGGCGCGCGCCAGCAGGGCGGCACCCCGGTTCACAAGGGCTTCGGTCTGTTTTTCGGTGGCTTCGCGGCCAAAACGGACGATCTCGTCCAGCGCATCGGCGCGGGTCTGGGCTTCCGCCAGCACGGCGTGCAGGTTTTCCAGCTCCAAGCGGTCACCCTGCAAGGCTTCCAAGTCCAGTTCCGGCTGCGGGAGGATGTACTGGTACAGAAACTCCCGGAAGTTCGGGATCTCGTCCATGCTGGTGCCCATCTGGAACACCTCGTTGAACTTTTTGCCCAGCGGGCTGGAGGCGCGGCCAATGCCCAGGGCACGGCAGATGCGGTCCCGGGCCTCGCTGGGGCTGCGGGTGTAGGAAAGCCGCCCCTCGGCGGGCTTGAAGTCCTCCTTGGCGCTGGGGGCACCGGTGCGCGGATCAAGGAAGGGCAGCTTTTCCAGCGTGATGCCGTCCTCGGAGATGTACCAGGTCTGGTCGCCGGGGTGAAGCTCCTGCATGGGGCCCTCGGATTCCACCCGGACAGCGATGACAAAGTTTGTCCGCTTGACGGTATCCCAGAACTCTGCACCGATGTATGCCACTGTGCGGCCCGGGCGGCGGTAGGCGTTCTCGCCGCGCTGCTTTGCGTGGACAGAGCCCTGCAGGGTGCGGCCGCTCTTTTTATTGCCCAGGGCATTGAAATTGCGGTTGGTGGTCAGGCAGTAGCGGATGGCATCCAGAATGGTGGTCTTGCCCACCGCGTTGACACCAATCATATAAGTCAGACGGGCACAATCAAAGGTGACATTTTCAAAGTTGTGCCAGTTGATGAGCTTCAGGCGCTTTAATTCGATCATTCTTCTTCCTCCCCGCTGGCATCTCCGTCAGGCCGCTCGTAGAGGGCCAGTTCCTCCCGGGTGCGGCTGCTCTCGGCGGCGGCATCGGCAAGGTCTGCGTCCGGCAGAGCCAGCAGCACAGTGGGGAACACCTCGATGCGGCTGTCCAGACCGGTCAGCCGCCCCACCGGGCGGGCCAGATTATACCTGCGCAGGGTGCGCATCAGCTCCTCCAGCGTGCGCTGGTCCAGCCGCCGGGGCAGGTTCATCTTCTGCAGCTCTGTCTGCACCTCTTCCACCGTGACCAGCACCTGATCGGCACTGGCGGCAAGGCTCTCCCGCTTTTGCAGATAGAGCAGGCGGAGCACCAGCAGCAGGATGCTCTCGTATTTCAGCAGCCGGGCCTGACTGCCCTCATGCTCGTTGACCAGCGCCGCCGCCTGCAGCGGAGCCGGGTAAAGCGTTACC
>OHTJ01000733.1_pt1 | contig 12078 bp, 10 predicted proteins | sample 1578921 | NCBI WGS metagenome assembly OHTJ01 (sample SAMEA3879582, study PRJEB24766) | human gut metagenome | biome: human-associated habitat; feature: feces | place: USA | collected 1985/1987
AACGGTAGAAAAGTGACTGTATGGATTCTGATTAGATACGAAAAGGTGAATATTTAACGTATTTAACTTTCAATCACATCGGAAATCACTCTAAGCAATATGTAATAATCAGAAGTCTTCCTGTGGCGATTCTTCTTTCTCCCATCCTGCGCTGAACACCTCCGAGCGTGAGCGCAGTCGCGACACAACGAGATCTAAGAGCACTTTGTGTTCGCCTAACGTTTCTATGTCGCAACAAACAGTTACTCGGTCGTCATCGCCTTTATAGAAAAGCGAATTGAGCCTTACGTCCTGGTCGAAAGCAAGCGTATCCATGATGAGTTTCTGCACGCTGCCTGACGCATTGCGCTGACATTCAGCACGCATAGAGTAGTGGAACACCTTGGCTGTACGCTTTTCGAGGAATGTACACAACGGACGGAAAAGGCAATGCGTAATCAACACGCACGCCACCAATACGGCAGCCTCGCAGTAGGCACCCACACCCGAGAGCGTGCCACAGGCTGCCGAGCACCATATCGTAGCAGCAGTGTTCAACCCACGCACGGTGAAGCCGTCTTTCAGAATCAATCCGCCACCCAGAAAGCCAATGCCCGACACTATCTGCGCAGCCACACGCGAGGGATCGCCGCTACCTGTCGTCATCGAATAGGACAACACCGTAAATGCGGCTGCGCCTACTGCAACGAGAATGTTTGTGCGCAGTCCGGCATTGCGCTGGCGGTACTGTCGCTCCACTCCAATCAGTGTACCCATAAGAAAAGCACATCCTATTCTTGTAAGAAATTCAGTAAAGAGAATCATAACTATTTGTTTTTCGGCAAAGTTACGGTCTTTTCCTGTTTTATTATATTAGAGATGTATTAGAGCCGTATTAGAATTCCATTAGAGCCTGTTCTAATGGAATTCTAATACGGCTCTAATAGTTTTCTAACCGACGCTATCGGATTGTGTGAGTAATTTTGCAGCGCGAAACGAAAACAACAACCGATTAAAATTAACTAATTATGTGGAAGACAAAAAAGAAAAACAGTAAGATTGCCTTCAATACCGAGAGGGTACTGATGGCAGCAAAGGTGCCACTCGAGAATGTATACACCCACTTCCAGACTAGATCACGGGGTCTGACCGACGAGGAGGTGGAGAAGCGCCAGGGGCTGTACGGCAAGAACGAGATTGAGCACGAGAAAAAGAAGCGCCCACTGGTGATGCTCGCAAAGGCATTCATCAATCCGTTCGTGGGTGTGCTGACGGTGCTGGTGGCTATTTCGTTCGTCATGGACGTATGGATGGCTGACCCGGGTGACAAGGATTGGACTTCCATTGTTGTCGTGACGACGATGATTGTGCTGAGTGCGCTGCTGCGCTTCACACAGGAGTGGAAGGCTAACCGTTCGAGCGAGGCTCTGCAGAAGATGGTGACGAACACGTGCTACGTGGTGCGTGCAGGCACGGCAAGCAGAGGCGGAACACCGGGCGACGAGACAAGCAACGAGGAACTGGTGCCGGGCGACGTTGTGATGCTATCGGCTGGCGACATGATTCCGGCAGATGTGCGCCTTATAGAGTCGAAGGACCTGTTCGTGAGCCAGTCAAGTCTGACGGGCGAGTCCGACTCGATAGAGAAGTTTGCCACGCTCTCGAAGCCGCGCAAGCACTCGGGCTGCAGCATCGTCGACCTCGACAATATCTGCTTCATGGGGTCTAACGTGGTGAGCGGTTCGGCTAAGGGCATCGTGTTCGCCACAGGCAACCACACCTACCTCGGCACTATAGCGAAGAGCGTGGCGGGACATCGTGCGGCTACGGCGTTCGACCGTGGCATCACGAAGGTGAGTCTGCTGCTCATACGCTTCATGCTCGTAATGGTGCCTATCGTGTTTCTGGTGAACGGCATCACGAAGGGCGACTGGATGGAGGCGTTCATCTTCGCCATATCGGTGGCTGTGGGTCTGACGCCGGAGATGTTGCCTATGATCGTGACGGCGAACCTCTCGAAGGGTGCGCTTGCCATGTCGCGCAAGAAGACTATCGTGAAGGACCTTAACGCCATTCAGAACTTCGGCGCGATGAATATTCTCTGCACCGACAAGACGGGCACGCTGACGCAGGACCACATCGTGTTGGAGCGACACGTGAACGTGGATGGCACGGAGGACAAGGCAAACCGCATTCTGCGCCACGCCTACTTCAATAGCTACTTCCAAACAGGACTGAAGAACCTCATGGACCGTGCCATTCTCTCGCACGTGAAGGAGCTGGGACTGGAGTCGCTGAGCCGTTCGTACAAGAAGGTGGACGAGATACCGTTCGACTTCCAACGCCGCCGTATGTCGGTAGTGGTGGAGGACCTCAGCGGCAAGCGACAAATCATCACAAAGGGCGCTGTGGAGGAGATGCTCGGCGTGTGCTCTCATGCCGAGTTCGACGGCAAGGTGCTGCCGCTGATAAAGGAGATGCGTGCGAAAGCGCTGCGCTTCGTGATGGAGATGAACGAGCTGGGTATGCGCGTGCTGGCTTTGGCGCAGAAGAGTTTCTTGAGCAAGGAGAACAACTTTGCCATCGAGGACGAGAAGGACATGGTGCTCATCGGCTATCTCGCCTTCCTCGACCCACCAAAGGAGTCGGCTTCGCAAGCCATAAAGCAGCTGCACGAGCACGGCGTAGAGGTGAAGGTGCTCTCGGGCGACAACGACGCTGTGGTGAAGTCGATAGCGCGACAGGTGGGCATCGACACGGCTAACGCCACGACCGGACCCGAACTGGAGGTGATGAGCCAGGAGGCGAAGACGCAAATGGTGGAGAAGTGCAGCATCTTCTCTAAGCTGACACCGATGCAGAAGGCTGAAATCATACAGCTCTTGCAGAAGAACCAGAACACAGTGGGCTTCCTCGGCGACGGCATCAACGACGCTGCAGCACTGCGCGAGTCGGACATCGGCATATCGGTAGACTCGGCTGTGGACATAGCAAAGGAGAGTGCCGACATCATCCTGTTGGAGAAAGACCTGATGGTGCTGGAGAACGGTGTGCTCGAAGGTCGCAAGACGTTCGGCAACATTGTGAAGTACGTGAAGATGACCGCCAGCTCCAACTTCGGCAATATGTTCAGCGTGCTGGCAGCGAGCGCCTTCCTGCCCTTCCTGCCCATGCTGCCTATCCATCTGCTCATACAGAACCTGCTCTACGACATCTCGCAGACCACCATTCCGTTCGACCGCATGGACAGCGAGTATCTGCGCCGTCCGCGCATCTGGGATTCGGGCGACTTGAGCCGCTTCATGATATGGATTGGTCCGATCAGTTCGATATTCGACATCGCTACTTATCTGGTGATGTGGTGGGTGTTCAAGTGTCAGGGTCCGGACATGGAGTCGCTGTTCCAGTCGGGCTGGTTCGTAGAGGGCTTGCTCTCGCAGACACTCATCGTACACATGATACGCACACGCAAGGTGCCGTTCGTGCAGAGTTCGACTTCGTGGCCCGTAATGCTCATGACGTTCTCTATCATGGCTGTGGGCATCTGCATACCGTTCACACCATTCGGCAGTTCGATTGGTCTCACGCCGCTCCCATTGTCTTACTTCCCGTGGCTCGTCGGCATATTGCTCGCCTACTGCGTGCTCACGCAGTGGCTCAAGACGCTGTACATCCACGTGTTCAAGCGCTGGCTATAATAGGAGGAGGGTGTGCAAAACACAAAACATCAGAAATGAAACGTATTCTTATTATTATAAGCAGCTTCTTCCCCTGCCTTTGCGCTGCACAAACCTTTTCGGGCGAATACACCGCAGAATGGCAGTGGGACATGAAGCGCAAGACCAACTGGGTGAACCTGCTGCGCCTGAACATGGACATACAGCTCTTCGACGGCAAGGGCACCATTGAGGCCTCAATTCTACACATCGCTAAGACCAACGATAGAATAGCCGACGACTGGCAGACATTCTCGAACATAGAGGAGGACAACCGCGTTGCCACCCTCGCCGTACTGGGCTACATGCACGAGTGGCAGGCGGCGCATCTGTTCGTAGGCGTGAGGAACGTGAACGAGGACTTCTTCACGTCCGACGTAACGTCGCTATTCACCAACAGTTCGTGCGGCATCTTCCCCACCATCGCCGCAAGCTATCCCATAGCCAACTATCCGCTCTCGGGGCTTACCGTCTATTTCGATGTGTCGAAGGGCAACTGGCTTTTCAAGAACAGTCTGTACAACGGCGCAGGCTACAACGGATGGAAGCGCAAGGACAACCCGTTCGTGGTGCACCAGAAGCGAGACGGAGTGTTCAACATCTCGCAACTGGAGTATGCCAACCGCGGTGCGCACTACTTCGCTGGCGTAGCTGTACACTCGCGGCAATATCCTGTGCAGGAGGATGGCGAGATGGTGTCTGCCGACAAGGCGCTGCGCAAGACTACCTGCGCATGGTGGGTGTACGGCGAACAGCCGCTATGGTCGTCAGCCGAGCGCAGCGTGACGTGCATGGCGCAATACTCTGAGAACACCTGTCACCAAAGTGCCTGCTACAGATACGCCGAGGCGGGCTGCGCATACACAGACAGCCTCAACCTGTGCGGCGCAACCGTTCAATGCGCCCGATTCAAGCAGGGCACAGAGTGCTCCGTTGAACTGACATACCGCCGCCAACTTAACCGACACATCGCTCTGCAGCCCTCGTTCCAATACATCAACAACAAGGTAGGTAGCTTCACTGTGCTCAGCGCACGCCTGTGCTGCAGTTTCTGACCAATTAGGAGAGTTAATGAACTTTCCTACCATACTAACACAGTCTACATTAATTCTTGCTAATTATAGCTGCAATTCAGCAGTTTTAAAGAAAGAAAAGTGTAACTTTGCAGCAGTTTCATGTGTCGAAAAGTGTAAATCACAAATCAGAACAACTATGATCAGCATATTAGTTATAGAGGACGAAAAGCGTGTGGCCGACCTTCTGAAGATAGGTTTGGAGGAAAACGGCTATCAGATAATGGTGGCGTACGACGGCGAGATGGGGCTGCGCCTCTTTCAGAACAACGCCTTCCAGCTCGTCATCTCCGACATCATACTGCCGAAGTTGAATGGCTTCGAGGTGTGCCAACAGATACGCCAGCACGACGAGCAGATACCCATACTGATGCTCACGGCGCTGGGCACTGCAGACGACAAGCTCGAAGGCTTCGACGTGGGCGCAGACGACTATATGGTGAAGCCGTTCGACTTCCGCGAACTGCTCGCAAGGGTGCGCGTGCTACTCAAGAGGCGCGCCGTGAGCGGCACCGAAGCGCCGAAGCAGATTGCTTACGCCGACCTGAAGATAGACCTTGAGCGACAGGAGGTGACGCGCGGCGACACGCCGATAAAGCTCTCGCCGAAGGAGTACAACCTGCTGGTGTATCTCGTGGAGAACGCCGAGAAGGTGGTGAGCCGCATAGAGATAGCCGAGAAGGTGTGGAGCACGCATTTCGACACCGGCACCAACTTCATCGACGTATACATCAACTATCTGCGCAAGAAGATGGACAAGAACTTCGACGTGAAACTGATACACACCAAGCCCGGTGTGGGCTTCATACTAACAAGCAGACTATAATGAAAATACGTACAACCCTCACTCTGAAATATACCTGTGTCACAGCTACCATCTTCCTGCTGTGCACGGTTCTCATATACCTGCTCAGCGAGCACACCCGCGCGCAGACTTTCTTCCGCGACCTCAAGAGCGAGGGCATAACGAAGGCTAATCTGTTCCTTGCCGGACAAGTGGATGCACAGACCATGCAGTCGGTGTATCTGAACAACCGCAAGTTCATCAACGAGGTGGAGGTGGCTGTATACACCACCGACTTCCACATGCTCTACCACGATGCCATACACAACGACATAGTGAAGGAGACGCAGCAGATGATAAACGAGATACTCAGACAGCGAGAGATAGAGTTCAGCATAGGCAAGTATCAGGGCATAGGCATGGTGTACCTCTACAAAGGAAAAGAATATATCGTGACCGCCGCCGCCTACGACGGCTACGGCCATGCCAATCTATCGGGCCTGCAGAACACGCTTATCATTCTCTTCATAATAGGCCTCACGCTGCTCTTCGTTGCGGGCTACTTCCTCGCACGCCTTGCGCTGAAACCGATACAGAACATTGTGAACGAGGCTGAAACTATCACCGCCTCGCACATCGACCGCCGCTTGCCGGTGAAGAACGAGAAGGACGAGTTGGGCGAACTCTGCATTGCGTTCAATGCGCTGCTCAACCGACTTGAGGTTTCGTTCGAGTCGCAGAAGCAGTTTGTCAGCAACGTGTCGCACGAGCTGCACACTCCGCTTGCCGCCCTCACCGCCGAACTGGATGTGTCGCTGCAGAAAGACCGCACCAACGAGCAGTACAGACACGCCATGCAGAACATCCTGCAGGACGCAAAGCGCATGACCCGACTCATCGACGGCTTGCTCAATCTGGCAAAGGCCGACTACTGCAAGGAGAAGATTAGCATGCACGAGGTACGCCTCGACGAACTGCTGCTCGACGTGCGCGAACTCATTCTGCGTGCGCACCCCGACTACTCCATCGAACTGCTCTTCTCTAACGAGGAGGAGGACGACGACCGACTCATAACCACGCACGGCAACCCCTATCTGCTCAACATTGCCTTCGCCAATCTCATAGAAAACAACTGCAAGTACTCTGCCAACCACTCCTCAATCGTGCAGATTTCGTTCCACAACCGCTGGAGCGTAGTGCGTATGTCGGACAACGGCTGCGGCATGTCAGCAGAAGACAAACAGCAGCTCTTCACCTTGTTCTATCGCGGAGCGAAAGAGAACGCCGTAGAGGGTCACGGCATCGGCATGACGCTCGCCCATAAGATTGTGAAGCTGCACGAAGGCAACATCGCCGTACACTCGGAAAAAGGCAGAGGCACGAGTTTCATCGTTGAGCTGCCCCACGTCTGATTGCCACTTTTTACTTAAAAGCAAAAAAGATTGTAAGCGTATCCGCGATGCTAGTATATATACATCAAAAAATATCGCTCAAGTTTTCATCCCAAATCCTAATGATTTGAGATAAAAGGGTACCGATTCGTGCTCTACGCTTGGTACCGATACAGCACTATCGGCATTTATCGCGACAACGAGTTATTGCGCCAACGTTTCTGATAACATCATGAACGTATTGGGCAATAATGACGAAACAACACAAATTGAGAAGCAGAAGAACCAGCCTTTGGTTTTGCAGAAAGCCATTGACATGGTAAAGAGTTCTCTTGCGGGTCACTATTCGCACAGTTCTCATTCTTTACACAGTTCTCACAGCTCGCATAGCTCACACTCGTCTCACTATTCAAGTCGTTACTAAGGATAGTGACTCGCAAAATCATTGCGAGTTGTAAAATAATTTGGGAGGGGCGTTTCGAAATGCGCTCCTCCCTTAATATTTTATCTACTCAAGCCTTTCCTCTTCATTGGTTTCATCATCTTTGTCGCCTGTCGCAAACATCGTCTTATCCATTCTATCTCATCTTCATCCTTGTCACGTCCCCAATCCTTGGCGTCGCTACCGCCACCTCCTTGGCTTTCAGCAAAGTTGGTAGCCTCGTTGATGTAGCCTACATACAGGTACATAGCACAATAGATGATTTTGTCGCCATAATTAATGAAGTCCATTGCAAAGCTATCATCAAAGAGGCTACTGTCGTGAATGCTCGTCATACGAGGATAGATGTCTGCTATCTCTGCCAACGCCTTCATACCAGCCTGCGCCCAAATCTTATTGATCATCTGTTGCTGGTATGAAACAGCTGTTTTTTCAAAATCGGCTTTAATCTCCCTGTTTCTTGCTTCGATGTGGAAGGTATTCTTCTGCAACTCATCAAGTTGCAACTTAGCCTGCGCAAGTTTCATCTTCTTGTCGTTCAATTTGTCACGAACATCCCAGAGTTCCTTTCTGGTGGCGGTAATCTTTGCCTTTATCTCAACAGCATCACCAAGATGATTCTTCATGTAATCTTCAAGTTCGGCTATGGTCGCTTGTTTCTCTGCTTCCGCTTTCTCCAGATTGCTGACCATAGTCTGCAGAGCCTTGATTTTGGTCTCTGCTTTTGTGATGCTACGATTAAGACCTGAAAGAAGCGTCTTCTTCATGCCTACTTCATTTGACAAAGTGCGGCATTCATCAGCCAACTCCCTGCGATAAGTTTCTGTTGACTTGTGCTTGGCTCCAGTTATGGTGATGTCATCACCACGTTCCAGTCCATACTTTTCATTAACCTCTGCAAGTCGGCTATGAAGTTCACGCATCCTTGTTCTTGCTTGATTCATGTCGTTTCCACCAAACATATCTTTTGCGCTAAGTCTGCCGTCCTTTGTGATGGGGACAATGACCGCATGTGCATGAGGATTTAGTTCGTCTAAATGAACAATGAACGAAACGACATTTTCTTCACCAAACTCCCGACAACAAAAGTCATATATGTCCTTTGCCCATCTGTCTATGCCACTGCAACTGTCAACATCCCAGTTGCTGCCGTTCTCACTGATTGGCTGGTCGCCAAATGCGAGTTTGCGCATCTGCTCACGGTTACCACCAAAGACAATGCTCACAGCGCGGTTTGATGTGGCATTCACTCTGCCTGTCACTCTGTTCTTGATGGCTTGCTCGATTTTGTCTGTTATGGACTTGGTCTTATCCACTGGTCCAAGTTCTCCGCCTTTCGACACCTGAAAGTTAAGTCGGGTGCGACTACGGTCATAGTTGTATTTTGGATCATTCTCCTTCCTTGAAAAGAGATCATCTCCCCAATTGCGCTGATGCTCATCGCTGACAGCAACGCTAAAAGACTTGACCTTTTGAATGTCCATCATCTGTTTCTTATTATCGCTCATAAAATTGCTTGTTTTAATTGATTGTACATATGAAATTCAGCTTGCTGTACACATATAATGGCTGTTTGCCCTAATTACTGAGCTTGCTCGGTGTATTAGGCTCCACCCAAGGGATATGTTCGCAAGCGAACTCGTTATAACTGCTGCCAGTAGTGTTATGGCTCTTCCACCAACACCAACCCAAGACTGTCTATTAGATGCTGGAGTGGCGGATGTTGCTTTACCAGCCTTTGTAGCGCCATCTGCGGTGTTTCCGTCATCAATAGGAAGTCGGCAATGTCAAGACCATTGGTCTTTTGTTCATCGGTGGCATTGTCTTCCAAGATACTGCTGACAAGTACTTGCTTGCATATTGATTGCAGCAACGGAAGTTTGCTTTTCCACTTATCCGTTGCCCCAAGGTCTGGAACCAAAACAACCTCCCGACCGCTTAGGACCTCGACTGCATCTTTATTGAAACATCCATTCATGCCTCCAGTAGCCAACCATACGAAATCAGATATGAAGTGGGTGGCAATGATAGCTGTCTTTTCGCTCTCCACGATGGCTATTGTCTTGGTCGTGGCTTTATCTGTCAACAGATGTTCGCCAAAGAAGCACTGCCGAAGTGTAAAGTCTGGCAGTTTTAGTTCCGAGTGTACCCAAGTCACCAGGCTGTGTGGTTCCTTGATGCGGTGTCCTGTCTTGTCATCATACTTCATTATCTTGCCAGTGCGCACACTCCCATTGACATCTATCTGCCAAAAGATAGTTGAACCGCCCCATTTCTTTGAAGTTCCGACCTTGTACAAGGCAAACAGCCGTTCTGTCTCCTCTTTGCCAAAGACCGTTGAAATGTATCGGTACAAAGGATTGACAGAATAGCCATGCAGTGTTTGCACCATCAACTTATTCTCAATGAAAGTTGGAAGAGGTTTCTCTTTCCTGCACTCTTTGATTGGTGTTTTATATCTCCAATCATCATTGCAGTTGGCATCGGGATTGTCCTTGAAATAATCAGATGGAGAATAATGGTAGCCACAACTCTGTTCATGGTCACAACGCCCCACATTGTCAGGGAATACAATCTGTCCTTGCTCGTCAATATATCTTGCAAAGCAACGCTTACGCCCACATTGAGGGCAAGTATATCGGTTGCCCAGCTTGTATTTCTGTAGATGGAATCTATACTCACTCATAAGGCTCTGCACTTATTGCACCTTGCACTTTCTGCACTTTTGCACTTGTTTGGCACAAAATGCAGCTTCTTTTGTGCAAGAGTGCAGAAAGTGCAAAGTGCAAACGGTGCAAGGTGGTGGTTCTACTTCTGAACTTTCTCATAATTGCCTTGCTTGTCTTTGATGATAAAGTTTCTCTGACAGAAGTCTTTGAGCATATACATGACAGTACGTCTTGCAAAACCGAAATCCGCTCCAGCCTTTACTGCTTCAGCAGTTACGAACTTGTTTCCCAACGAGTCAAGTACCTGTTTCTTCACAGGGTCGGTAGCCTCGGTTAAAACGAGGTCATCCATCCTTTTGTATGACTTCTCAAAGTAATCGCTCATCCGTATGGCTGCATTCACGGACTCCGCATCAACAAAATCCTTGTGAGACTCATCACAAGCCCATCGGAACAGTTGGAATATCAAGGCAAGCCGAGCAGTGTTCAAAGGAACTTTTGCAGCACGGGAGTCTATCATTTTTTCATCCGTAATGGCATTCTGCCGTTCTATGTCCTCATTCTGCCAATCATAGAATATGTCAATGGCTTCATCAGAGAAGTCAAGAACATTGAAGATGCCTTCCGTAAAAGGAAGAGCCACAGCCTTGTCTATGATCTCTTTCCATACACGGAATGGTCTTTCAATGATTGCAGCATCTTGTTTTGGAACCTTAACCCAAGGAGCAATCTTCAAACCTTTTGGGCATGTGATCAGGAAACGGTCAAGAAAACCATTCTTCTTGAATCCCATATCATAAAGTTCATGCACAATACCAGTCTGGATAGTTCCTACAATCTGTATGCAAGGATAGTCAATGCGTAAAGGACAATCAAGATTACAACGAGATACATCTACTGGCAAGCCATTGTGAGCCGACAGCATCTGTTGTACAAAAGAACTGTTGTTGTATCGGTTGATGGTGTTGAACAGCCCCATTATCTCATCCACCACAACTGCCACACCTCTGAGGTTGGCATCGTGATTGCGCATCAGAATCTCTGGCGTGAAGTCATTCATGATATTCTTATGCAGGACTGGCACAGGAGGTAACGATTCCCATTCCGTCCGTTTTTTGCCCTTGTTTCTCTCCACAATGGCTGCATACTCATTCTTTAGAGCCTTGAACTTATGGTGCTCTTCTGTATCAATGTCGTGCAACGGCTTGTAGGCAAAGTTCAAAGGTGGAGTCTTGCCGACTCCTGGTCTGCCAACAAGAATGACATATAGAATAGGTGAAGTAATCCAATTGCCTTTAATCCGGATATAGCAGGAGTTGCCGATGGCTGCTGCCATAGCGGATATTAGGGAAGTAGCGGTAAACTCAATGGAATAGTTCTCCGTCCTTGCCAAATCAAGAATCATCTGCTGCATCTTCTGGGGGAATACGTCAAGCGGAATTCCAGAAGTGGCTACGCCCGAAGCCTCCGAGCGTAGCTTGTTACAAATTTCAAGCGCTTCCATAGCATTACCAGTTTAAGGGTTTCGGTTTGCGCTTGTTTCCTGCAAGAATGGCTGCGTTCTCTTCCTCTGCCGTGAGAGGTACAGGATTCTTGCGGTTAGTCTCCAGCCACTTGTCAAGTTCATCCTGATAAAGGCAGTAACGTTTGCCTGGCTTGGTGGCAGGAATGCTGCCGTTGCCAAGTTTCATGTAGAGAGTTGCCATCGGCATTTTGAGATATGCCGATGCTTCCTCCACACTCATAGGTATGTGCGTATTAGCCTTGTGTGGCTTGTTCTGTGATTGCAGACTGACGATCATCTGCTTCATGCCCACCACTTCGTCCCGAAGCTGGGCAACGACCATTGGAAGGTCGTTGAAAGTTAATTCCTTATTCATTCTGATACTTTGTTAATAACTGGTGCAAAGGAACAGAATGATGCTTTCGTTACTGAGGTTCGTGACAGTCATTTGTCATTCACGAAGGAATAACTCTAACAATAGGGATTATTGGATAGTTACCTATCCGAAACTATCTATCAA
>OHTJ01000744.1_pt1 | contig 11960 bp, 5 predicted proteins | sample 1578921 | NCBI WGS metagenome assembly OHTJ01 (sample SAMEA3879582, study PRJEB24766) | human gut metagenome | biome: human-associated habitat; feature: feces | place: USA | collected 1985/1987
AAGACGAAGTCAAGTATTCTATTGAAAAGTGTAAAGAGCGTGATGCAACATATGCAGCACCTTTGAAGGTAAAAGTACGCCTTTACAACAAGGAAAAGGAAGAGATCACAGAACATTCCATCTTTATGGGCGATCTTCCGCTCATGACAGAGACAGGTACATTCGTGATCAACGGTGCTGAACGTGTTATCGTCAGCCAGCTGGTGCGTTCTCCCGGCGTTTACTATAGTGTAACTATGGATCCCAGCGGTAAGAAGATTTACGGTACTACTGTAATTCCTAACCGTGGCGCTTGGATTGAATATGAAACTGACATTAATGATATTATTTCTGCTCGTGTAGACCGTACCCGTAAGGTTCCGGCAACCGTGCTGCTGCGTGCTCTGGGCTTATCCTCCAATGATGAGATCCTGGCTTGCTTCGGCAATCATCCTGCACTGCTGGCAACTCTGGAAAAGGATACTACCACTAACAGAGATGAAGCTATGCTGGAGCTTTACAAGAAGCTGCGTCCGGGCGAGCCTGTTATTCTGGAAAACGCCGTACAGCTGATTGAAAACACCTTCTTTGACAGCAAGCGTTATGATCTGGCTAATGTAGGCCGTTATAAGCTCAACAAAAAGCTGGGCTGGCGCAACCGCCTGAGCGGTACCGTACTGGCTGAGGCTATTGCTGATGAAGAAACCGGCGAAATCATTCTGCCGGCAGGCACTAAGATGACCGATGAAAATCTTGATAAGATTGCAGAGAGCGGCATTTATAATGAACGCGGTCTGCGTGCTGTCAAGATTCAGAACCATGAAGAAGAAATGCTTCTGATGTTCACCACCGGTATCGATGAAAAAATGCATACCGTTACCAATGAGGATGTATTTGCTTCCTTTAACTATTTGCTGAACCTGATGGATGGCCATGGCACTGGCGATGATATTGACCATTTGGGCAACCGTCGTGTACGCTGTGTTGGCGAATTGCTGCAAAACCAGTTCCGTATCGGTCTTTCCCGTATGGAGCGTGTAGTGAAAGAGCGTATGACAATTCAGGACAACGAGGTTATTACCCCGCAGGCTCTGATTAACATCCGTCCTGTTGTTGCTGCTATTAAGGAATTCTTCGGCAGCAGCCAGTTGTCCCAGTTCATGGACCAGAACAACCCTCTGGCAGAGCTGACTCATAAACGTCGTCTGTCTGCCCTCGGCCCCGGCGGTCTGTCCCGTGAGCGTGCAGGCTACGAAGTCCGCGACGTACACAACTCCCACTATGGCCGTATGTGTCCTATCGAGACGCCTGAAGGTCCTAACATCGGTTTGATCGGTTCTTTGTCCACCTATGCTGTTATCAATGAATACGGCTTTATGGAAACTCCGTACCGTGTTGTTGATAAAGAAAATAAACGTGTAACTGAAGAAATCAGGTACATGACTGCGGACGAAGAAGATAAATATATCGTAGCACAGGCCAACGAACCGTTGGATGATAACGGCTACTTCCTGGGCGAGCGTGTTACCGCCCGTGCTAAGGATGATGTCCTCTCCATTACTCCGGATAAGGTTGACCTGATGGACGTTTCTCCTAAACAGGTAGTATCTATCGCAACCGCGCTGATTCCGTTCTTGGAGAACGATGACGCTAACCGTGCTCTGATGGGTGCGAACATGCAGCGTCAGGCTGTACCTCTGCTCTGCACTCAGGCTCCGATTATCGGTACCGGTATGGAATACAAGGTTGCTTCCGACTCCGGTGTCTGCGTTCTGGCTAAACGTGCCGGCGAAGTTATTCGCGTAGTAGGCAACGAAATCCGTGTACGTGCAGAAAACGGTGAAGTGGATGTATATCCGCTGCTGAAATTCAAACGTTCCAACCAAGGTACCTGTGTTAACCAGCGTCCTATCGTCTTCAAAGGCGATAAGGTTACCGAAAAGCAGATTCTGGCTGACGGCCCGGCTACCGATCACGGCGAGCTTGCTTTAGGTCACAACGTAATCGTTGCTTATATGCCTTGGGAAGGCTATAACTACGAGGATGCTGTTCTGCTGAACGAGGATCTGGTAAAGGCTGATATCTTTACTTCTATCCATATTGAAGAATATGATTGTGATGCCCGCGATACCAAGCTTGGTAAAGAAGAAATCACCCGTGAGATTCCCAACGTATCCGACGAAGCACTGAAGGATCTGGATGAACGCGGTATTATCCGTATCGGTGCCGAAGTACGCCCCGGCGATATTCTGGTAGGTAAGGTTACTCCGAAAGGCGAAACCGAGCTGACTGCAGAAGAACGTCTGCTGCGTGCAATCTTTGGTGAAAAGGCACGTGAAGTACGTGACAGCTCCCTGCGTGTACCGCACGGCGAAGCAGGTAAGATTGTCAGCGTTAAGGTATTCAGCCGTGAAAACGGCGATGATCTGCCGCCGGGAGTAAACGAACAGGTTCGTGTACATATTGCCCAGAAACGTAAGATTTCCGAAGGCGATAAGATGGCAGGCCGTCACGGTAACAAGGGTGTCGTTTCCCGTATTATGGCACGTGAGGACATGCCTTTCCTGCCGACCGGTGAACCGGTACATATCGTACTGAACCCCCTGGGCGTACCTTCCCGTATGAACATCGGACAGGTACTGGAGAACCATTTGGGCTGGGCAGCACGTGCGCTGGGTATGGAAATTGATACTACCAACCTGGCAGCTAAGCTGAATGCCGTTGAAAAAACTGGCGCAGCAGAAGGTACTCCGGAATTTGAAGCAGCCTTCAAGGAAGAGCTGGCTAATTCCGCAACCGCTAAGAAATTAGAGCATTACGGCTACGATTATGAAAAATATGGTATGCCGGAAACTGTTGAAATTGATAAATTCGGTGGCAAGAGCGTAAAAGCAGTACAGATTTCCGTACCTGTATTCGACGGTGCGCATGAGCAGGATATTGCTGATGCACTGGAGCTTGCAGGCATTGATAAAACTGCTAAGACCACTCTGTATGACGGTCGTACTGGTGAACCCTTCGATAACCCTGTTACCGTTGGTCTGACCTATTACCTCAAGCTTCACCATTTGGTTGATGATAAGATCCATGCCCGCAGCACCGGCCCGTACTCCTTAGTTACCCAGCAGCCGTTGGGTGGTAAAGCACAGTTCGGCGGCCAGAGATTCGGTGAGATGGAAGTTTGGGCGCTGGAAGCATACGGCGCTGCTTACACCCTGCAGGAAATCCTGACTGTTAAGTCCGATGACGTTGTTGGACGTGTTAAGACCTACGAAGCAATCGTTAAGGGCGAAAATGTACCTGATCCTGGTATTCCTGAATCCTTCAAGGTACTGGTTAAGGAATTGCAGTCCATCGGTCTGGATATCAAGGTTCTCAACGAGGACGAGGAAGAGGTTTCCTTGCGCGACGATGAGGATGACGATATTGCAACCACCGCTCGCGAGGTTGATTTAGACATCAACGGCCAGGTTGTTGAAAACGCACCTGAAAAGCCTGTTGATGATTATGCTGATAATGACGCTACCGAGGATGATAGTGATTCTGGGGACATCATTGCCGATATGGGTAATTTCACTATTACCGATAACCCCGATGGTGACTTAGATGATCCGACTAATATGTAAGAGAAGGGAGCGAATGATTCTTGATCGACGTAAATAATTTTGTGTCTATGCGTATCGGTTTGGCTTCTCCGGACCAGATTAGAGCCTGGTCCTACGGCGAGGTAAAAAAACCCGAAACCATCAATTACAGAACCCTGAAGCCGGAACGGGATGGCCTGTTCTGCGAAAGAATCTTTGGCCCTACTAAGGATTGGGAATGTCATTGCGGCAAATATAAACGCATCCGTTATAAGGGTATTATCTGCGACAAGTGCGGCGTTGAAGTTACCCGCAGCAAGGTTCGTCGTGACCGTATGGGTCACATCGAACTGGCTGCGCCGGTTTCCCATATCTGGTACTTTAAGGGTATCCCCAGCCGTATGGGCTTGATTCTGGATATTTCTCCGCGTAGCCTGGAAAAGGTTTTGTATTTTGCAAGCTTCATCGTACTTGACCCGGGTGAAGGCACCGACCTGGTTAAAGGCCAGCTGCTGACCGAGCCTGAGTACATGGAAAAACGTGATAAATATCCTGAAGCAGGCATCCGTGTAGGTATGGGCGCTCAGGCTATTAAAGAGCTGCTGGAAGCTATTGATCTGGAAGCTTTGACCGAGCAGCTGCGCCATGAAATGAAGGAGCTGAGCGGTCAGCGCCGTGTACGTGCTATCCGCCGTCTGGAAGTAGCCGAAGCATTCCTGAAATCCGGCAACCATCCTGAATGGATGATTATGGATGTAGTTCCGGTAATTCCGCCTGAACTGCGTCCAATGGTACAGCTGGATGGCGGTCGTTTCGCAACCTCCGACCTGAACGATCTGTATCGCCGTGTTATTAACCGTAACAACCGTCTGAAACGTCTGCTGGAGCTGCATGCGCCTGATATCATTGTCCGCAATGAAAAACGTATGCTGCAGGAAGCAGTAGATGCTTTGATTGATAACGGCCGTCGCGGCCGTCCGGTTACCGGCCCCGGCAACCGTCCTCTGAAATCCTTGTCCGACATGCTCAAGGGTAAACAAGGCCGTTTCCGTCAGAACCTGTTAGGTAAACGTGTTGACTATTCCGGCCGTTCCGTAATCGTTGTAGGTCCTGAGCTGAAAATGCATCAGTGCGGCCTGCCGAAGGAAATGGCTCTGGAGCTGTTCAAACCCTTCGTTATGAAGCGTTTGGTAAACAGCGGTGAAGCAACTAACATTAAGAGTGCTAAGCGCATGGTAGAGCGTGCTACCAACGCTGTATGGGACGTTCTGGAAGAGGTAATCAAAGAACATCCTGTACTGCTGAACCGTGCACCGACTCTGCACAGACTGGGTATTCAGGCTTTCGAGCCTATCCTGTCCGAAGGCCGTGCTATTAAGCTGCATCCTCTGGTATGTACCGCTTATAATGCCGACTTTGACGGTGACCAGATGGCTGTCCATCTGCCGCTTTCCGTTGAGGCTCAGGCTGAAGCACGTATGCTGATGATGTCCGTAAACAACATCCTGGCACCGAAAGACGGCAAGCCTGTTGCTGTTCCTACACAGGATATGGTTTTGGGCTCCTACTATCTGACTATTGAAAAGACCAGCAAGGATGACCCGAACGTTAAGGGTGAAGGAACCCGCTACAGCAGCGTGGACGAAGCTCAGCTGGCTTACTTCCACCATGCGGTAGATCTGCAGGTACCTATCGAGGTTTATATTCCCAACAGCGAAATCTATGATGAGGAAAAGGGTGCAGCTGTCGGCGAAACCGGTATGTCCCTGGTAGTTACAACTGTAGGTAACACTATTTTCAATGGCGAGCTGCCTCTGGAAATGCGTTACTATCATAAAGAAAAAGATCAGGTTGTTGAAAAGCGCCTGGATGCTTCCGGTAATGTTGTGGAAACAACCGTTGAAGTTGAACGTTGGCATCTCGGCAAGCTGATTGACAAGAAAGAATTGGGCAGACTTGTTGCTAAAGCTCATAAGCTGTACGGCAACCTGCGTACTGCCGAGATTCTGGATATTGTTAAGAAAATGGGTTACGATAATGCTTGTAAATCCGGTATTTCTATCGCAACCTCCGATATTCAGATTCCTGCTGAAAAAGAAGTTATTCTGGAAGCAACAGAGCATGAGGTTGATAAGGTTGAGCGACTCTTCCGTCGTGGTTTGATGAGCGATGACGAACGTTATCGTAAGGTAATTGACCTGTGGAACGAAGCAACCGATAAGGTTACCGATAAGCTGATGAAGTCCACCATGAACAAGTTCAATCCTGTTTCCATGATGGCTGACTCCGGTGCCCGCGGTAATAAACAGCAGATTCGTCAGCTGGCCGGTATGCGTGGTTTGATGGCCGATCCTTCCGGTCGTATCATTGACCGTCCTATCAAATCTAACTTCCGTGAAGGCCTGACCATTTTGGAATACTTCATTTCTTCTCATGGTGCTCGTAAAGGCTTGGCCGATACCGCACTGCGTACCGCTGACTCCGGTTACCTGACTCGTCGTCTGGTTGACGTTGCACAGGACGTAATTGTCCGTGAGGATGATTGCGATATCGTTGGTATGAACCTGGTTAAGGAACGCAGCCGTCTGAGCAAGGCTGTTCTTGGTGCAAGCCAGAACAAAATCCGCGAAAAGGTTATGGGCCGTACCCTGGCTTCCGGCGTACTTGATGAAGAAGGCAACCTGATTGCTGAAGCAGATACCAACATCACCGAAGAGCTTTTTGCTAAGCTCAACGATGCCGGTGTTGAAGAAATTAATCTCTATTCCGACGAAGATATGAATGGTGAGGATATCGAAAATGTCCGCATCAACATCAGCGATACCTTTGCTCATAATGTGCTGAAGGAAGCAATGATGCATAACTTCAACGGCAAAGAGATAGCAGCAGATATTGTTAACGGTGCAGGCGAGGTGCTGGCACATACCGGCGAAACTATGACCGAAGACATTATCAACGCTGTTCTGGCTGACGGTACCGTTAAGGAGCTGCGTATCCGCAATAACGAAATTGCCGGCATTGAGGTTGAGGCAATTACCGAAGGCAAAAAAGAGAAAACCATCATTGAAACCTTGCATGACCGTATCATTGGCCGTAACCTGGCTGAGGATATTTTGGATGAAAACGGTGAAATTCTCTATCATATCAATGAATATGTTACCGAGCCTATGGCAGAACGTATCTGCCAGCTGCGTGAAAAGGTTAAAATCCGTAGCGTACTTACTTGTAAGGCTAAATTCGGCGTTTGCCGCAAATGCTATGGCCGTAACCTGGCAACCGGCAAGAACGTTGATGTTGGTGAGGCAGTCGGCACTATTGCCGCACAGTCCATCGGCGAACCTGGTACTCAGCTGACCATGCGTACGTTCCATACCGGCGGCGTTGCAGGTGCAGACGATATTACCCAAGGTCTGCCTCGTGTCGAGGAGCTGTTCGAAGCACGTAAACCGAAACATCCCGGCATTCTGTCCGAGGTTGCAGGTCACGTACACATTACCCAGGAAGGCAACAGCCGCAAGGTAACCGTAATGGCACTGGATGGCGAAAACCAGGAATACCAGATTCCTTACGGCGCTAAGCTGTCTGTTGTTGAGGGTGAGGAAATCGCTAAGGGCGACCGTCTGACCGAAGGTTCTCTTAACCCGCATGACGTACTGCGTATCAGCGGCGTGAAGGCTACTCAGAACTATCTGGTATCTCAGGTAGTAGGCGTTTATAAATCTCAGGGCGTAGATATCAACAGTAAGCACATCGAGGTTATGGTTCGTCAGATGATGCGTAAAATCCGCATCGAGGAATCTGGTGACACTACAATGCTGCCGGGTGAAGACGTTGATGTGGCAGAATTTGAAGAGCAGAATACAGAGATGCTGGAAGCAGGCAAGACTCCTGCAGAAGGCCGTGCTATCCTGCTGGGTATCACCAAAGCTTCTTTGGCTACCGACTCCTTCCTGTCTGCTGCTTCCTTCCAGGAAACCACCCGCGTACTCACCGATGCCGCTATCAAGGGTAAGGTTGACCCGCTGCTGGGCCTGAAAGAAAACGTTATCATCGGTAAGCTGATTCCGGCAGGTACCGGTATGAGCCGTTATCGTGATATCAAAGTTAAATATAATGTTCCGATGCCCGAAGTTGCAACTGCTGAAACCGCAGCAGAGGAAACTCCCGATAAGGAATAACGTATAAGCAAGCGCGCCTCAAAGCCTCAAGCTCTGAGGCGCTTTGCTCTCTAAGGAGAACTATTTTATGCTGATAAAAAAATTCCCTGTTCCCTGCCGCGTTGATTATGTTCCTTCTCCCTATGAGCCGGATGAGGACGGCGTGCAGGATGTCGGCTATTATAACGGCAAGCTGAGTGATGGCCGTGCCTATCGCCTGGAATGCTGGCGTATGGACGATATGCTGATGCTGACAGTAATGTTTTCCGACCGCTGCCTTGAGGGCTACAGACGTGAGGATATGGCACTTTTGCTGGAGCTGGAAGATATCGTATGCTTTACAGGTGCAAGCCGTAAGCTGCAGGCTACACGCACGGATGATGACCGCGGGCAGGCTGTATGGGCCATTAATCTTATGCTGGCCAATAAAAAAGGCACATATGCGGAAATCATTCCGCCATTGAACAGATATATCATGTAAGACAATCGCTGCTGAAGGCAAAGCCTCGGCAGCGATTTTTCAGTTAAAATTAATTTTACATGCCTATACTGCATTGTGATACAATAGCTGTAATGGAGGCGATAATAGTGAAGATTTTATTAGCTGAGGATGATATAAATTTAGGCAAGCTTTTAAGCATGCTGCTAAAAAAGCAAAACATAACAGTAAACTGGGTGCAGGATGGCGAGGCTGCCTATGATGTTGTGTATGCCGACGGTTATGATGTGCTGGTGCTGGACTGGATGATGCCGCTTTTAAGCGGACTTGACCTGTGTAAGCGCCTGCGTGAAGAGGATTATCAGGGGAAAATACTGCTGCTGACGGCCAAGGATACGCTGGCGGATAAGGTGCAGGGTTTGAACAGCGGTGCGGACGACTATCTGGTAAAGCCTTTTGAGCTGGAGGAGCTGGTGGCACGTTTGAACGCTCTGTGCCGCCGCCAGGGACAGTACAGTGCGGAAAAGCTGTGTTACGGTGCTTATACGCTGGAAAGTTCTACCTATTGCCTGGCCTGCGGCGAACGCCGTGTGGAGCTGCGCCCGCGTGAATTCAAGCTGCTGGAGCTGCTTTTGCGTAACCGTGGGCAGGTTATGCCGCGTGCGGTGCTGCAGGACCGTATCTGGGGCATTGACAGCGATGTGACTGACAACAATCTTGACGTGCATATCCGTCTGCTGCGTAAAAAGATTATGGAGCTGAATGGGGAAGAGCTGATTAAGACAATGCGGGGCGTGGGCTATTATGTGGAATAAGCCTTTTGAAAAGCTGCGCAGGCGCATGACCTGTTTGTATGCAGCTATCTTCGGTGTGTTGATTTTGGTAATTGTGGCTGCTGCCTATACCTTTATCTGGTGGGAAATACTGGCGCATGAAAAGGAAAACCTTGTAGCGCAGATTTACCATGAGGGTGAGGAATGGGTAGAGTCCGAGGAGGCTCCCTGCTCCTAAGCAGCTATCCGCAGCGGGAAAATGCTTGCATACTTTGTGAATGCAGATGGCTCGAAGGTAATTTTAAACCAGCTTGGAACAGGTGAGGCAGGGCAGGAGCTGATGAGTCATAAAGATGATTGGCCGAAAGAGCTGAATACATCGCGCCTTTTGCGGATGCATGGAGCAAACGGTGAGCGTTATCGTTATTTGGCTGCGGTTGCTCCTGTTATTGATGGTGATAAGCAGGTTGGCAGGCTTTATATGTTCAAGAATATGGAGTTTTATTACCATGCTGCTTATAAAACATTGTTTTTGCTTTTGTGTATTGCCCTGGTGCTGTATTTTGCCGCCTGCTATTTCGGCTATTGGCTTGCCGGCCGCAATATACGTCCGCTAAGCAATATGTATGCCAAGCAGCAGCAGTTCACGGCAGACGCTTCGCATGAGATGCGCACACCGCTTGCCGTTATGAAGCTGGCTGTACAGGGACTGCAGGAGGATGAGGACAGCAGGCTGAGTGATTTCGCTAAAGAGTCGGTAGCAATGCTGCAAAGCGAATCTGAAAGACTTAGCCGTCTGACGGAGAATCTTATGACGCTGGCGCGCAGCGATGAGGATAATCTTCCAGTTTATACAACGCAGGTGGATATGACGGCGTTGTGCAAAAAGGTTGCGTCGCAGATGATGCTTTTGGCAGCAGAAAAAAAGCTGCAGCTGAAGCAGGAAATCCAGGATAATCTGGTAATGCAGGGTGATGAAATGGCTTTGTCACGCCTGCTTATTATACTTCTGGATAATGCGATGAAGTATTCGCCGGAGCAGACGAAAATTACTCTGCGTGCCGTCAAGGTGAAAAACTATCTGGTACTGGAGGTCTGTGATGAGGGCTGTGGCATCGGTGATGAGGACAAGCAGAAAATTTTTGACCGATTCTTTCGCGTGGACAAGGCGCGCAGCCGCAGTCAGGGCGGCCTGGGCTTAGGACTGTCGCTGGCTTTGGCCATTGTACGCCAGCATGGCGGCAGCATCAAGGTTCTCGACAACAAGCCGCGGGGAACTATCATGTATGTGAAGTTGCCGACGGCTGCAAAGTAATTATTAGGCTTTCTTATAAGCTGAATTTAAGATGAATACCCCTTTCAGTAATCATTAAGTGAAGGTGTTTATACTGTGCTTAATGAAAAGCGGAGTATAGAAGCTCTGCTGCTGAAGGGGGATTTTTTATGCCACGAAAATATTGGCTGCTGCTTTTTGCAGCTGCCGCAGCATTGCTTTTTGCGGGTAATGGCAGCCTGCTGATTACAGACAGCGTAGAATCTAATTATGCCTTGACGGCGAAGGAAATGGTACTGAGCGGCAATTGGCTGTCACCGCAGATTTACGGTCATTACTGGTATGATAAGCCGATTTTCTTTTATTGGCTGACGGCGCTGGCTTATAAAATGTTTGGCTTTACGGAATTTGCTTCACGCTTCTTCCCGGCGTTGTTCGGTTTAGGCAGCGTGGCATTATTGGCGTGGGGCGGCAGTAGGCTGGAAAATGTGCGCAGCGGTTTCATAAGTGCATTGGTACTGCTGAGCAGTGTAGAATTTTTTCTGATCAGCAAGTCGGTGATTACAGATGCTGTATTGTTCTTTTTCTTCAGTGCGACATTGCTGTTTTTCTATCTTGGCTATCGTGACGGCAGGGCGCGCTATTGGTACATTATGTATGCTGCAGCAGGCTTTGCGGTTTTGACTAAGGGTCCGATTGGCGTGCTGCTGCCGGGATTGATTATTACGTTATTCCTGTTGTGGCAGCGTGATTGGCACGTACTGAAGCGCATGCATCTTGTAAGCGGCACATTGCTTTGTGCGGCGGTTGCTGTGCCTTGGTATGCTGTAATGTACAGTCTGCACGGCAGTGATTTCCTCAATACCTTCTTCGGCACACACAACTTCCTGCGCGCAACGGTATCGGAACATCCGCGTGACGATGTATTTTATTATTATACGCTGGTAAATCTGCTGGCGCTGTTTCCTTGGAGCGGACTGATTCCCTGGGCTGCCTATAAATGGTGGCGGCAGGGACAGCGCAGCCTGGAAGAACAGCAAAAATTTTTGCTGCTGTGGGCACTTGTTGTTTTCGTTTTCTTTCAATGTATGGCAACGAAATACATCACATATACCTATCCGCTGCTTTTTCCGGTCAGCCTTTTGCTGGGAAGCATTCTGGCAAAATATACGGACTGTGTGGATGGCGGTTATATGATATTTGTCGGCGGAGGCTTTGGTTTGCTGCTTGTGGGAGCATGGTTTGCGGTAAGTCATCAGCTTATAGCATCTGAGCTGCTGTTCTTGCTGCCGCTGGCGCTGATTATCGGCGTGATGCTGGATTATATATTGCGCTTAATGACAGAAGAGCGTGCTTATGGTATTGCGGTGCTGTCGGTAGTTTTTTATATCGCATTGATTTTCGGCATTGCTGTGCCGTTTAGCGAACAACGCAGTGCTAAGGATTTGGGACAGATGCTGACAGCGGAAAATGTGCAGGAGGTTGGTCTGTATGGAACATATCCCACTTCCGCTGTTTTTTACAGCAACAGTAAAATTGTCAAGCTGATGCATGAGCGTGATGTTGCGGGCTATGTGCCCAAGGATTTTTCCTGGACAAGCAAGAATGTTATGCCTTACGCAACACTGGAGCAGAATCCGTATCGTTTTGTTGTTGTTACGCCCAAAAGCTATGATAGATTTATTGCTCAACAGAATAAAAAATGGCAGGTTATTGATGCCGATAAAAGTTGGATTGTGCTGAGAATGAAAAAGG
>OHTJ01000746.1_pt1 | contig 11907 bp, 10 predicted proteins | sample 1578921 | NCBI WGS metagenome assembly OHTJ01 (sample SAMEA3879582, study PRJEB24766) | human gut metagenome | biome: human-associated habitat; feature: feces | place: USA | collected 1985/1987
CAAAAAGTTCTTAAAGACATTTGAATTTGATGAAGTCAAGCCCCATAGGGATTGATATAAAGACTATAAAAAGGAGAAATTACAATGAAAAGCACAAGAAAATGGATCGCAGCCATCATGGCAGTACTGATGCTGGTACTGATGGCAGCCTGCGGCAATGGCGGCAACGCAGCCAATGAAAATAAAGCAGGGTATCGCACACTGGAGGAGATCAAGGCGGCGGGGACCATCAATATCGGGGTATTCTCCGATAAGAACCCCTTTGGCTATGTGGATGAGAACGGCGAGTATCAGGGCTACGATGTGTACTTTGCCCGGCGGCTGGCGGAGGACCTGGGTGTTAAGGTGAATTTCATCTCCACCGAGGCGGCCAACCGTATTGAATACCTCAAGACCGGCAAGGTAGATGTGATTCTTGCCAACTTTACCGTAACCCCTGCCCGGGCCGAGGAAGTGGACTTCGCGCTGCCCTACATGAATGTAGCACTGGGCGTTGTTTCTCCGGAAGGACGGGTCATCACCACGCTGGAGGACTGGGATGAGAACGATGAGATGATCGTCATTTCCGGCACGACCGCCGAGACCTACCTGACCGAGAATTATCCCAACATCAAGCTGCAGAAGTACGATACCTACGCCAACGCCAAGAACGCGCTGGAAAACGGCAACGCGGCAGCCTGGGCCAACGATAACACCGAGGTGCTGGCCTATGCCATGCAGAACCCCGGCTATGTGGTGGGCATTCCCACACTGGGCGGCAATGACACCATAGCCCCCGCTGTGACCAAGGGCAACACCACCCTGCTAGACTGGATCAACGACGAGATCAAGAGCCTGGGCGAGGAAAGCTTCTTCCACAAAGATTACGAGGAGACGCTGGTGGATACCTACGGCCTTGACTATGAGGATGAACTGGTCGTTGAGGGCGGTGAGACCAACGCCTGAGCCTGAAAACGGAATCGCGGACAAATAAGAAACCCGGGGACAGCATCACAGCTGTCCTCGGGTTTTTGTGCGTTCGGAAATCTTACACTTCCTCAGTCTCATCATCCTCCTCGTCGTCCTCCTCGTCGGCGAGAGCTTCTGCATGGATGCGCTGGCGCAGGCGGGTGCGGAACTCCTCGGCGGGGATGCCGCTCTGGGCGGGGGTAAGATCCGGCGCAGGATGACCGTCCGGCAGGTGTGCGCCAAAGGCCGGGACAAAGAAGAACTTGCGCACAATGAAGATCAGCGCAATCGCGCCAACGCTGAGCAGGTTCTCCACGGCGGAATCGTGTCCCACCACCAGATGGCGGGCAATGGCGTACAGCAGCACCTCAAGGCTGCTGCCGGGGCTGTGCTTGGCCAGCATCTTGATGAACTCAATGCCGATCACAATGTCCAAGCTGCGCTCCAGAAAGGTGCGGATCTCTGCCTCGTTGCCATCGAACAGCAGGCCGGGCATCCAGCGGATCAGGGGCACAACGCTGAGCAGCAGACCAATCAGCACCAGCCCGGATAACAGCACTTCCAGCAGACTGGAAGCCTGAATAATGCGGTTGCGCAGGGAAGTGCGCCAGTGGCTTTCTACCGGGTGAGAGGGATGTTCCATAGTAAGACCTTCCTTTCGGCATTCTGCTGCATAAAGATCGACAAAATCCTGCCTTTATTGTAGCAGACGAGAGAAGGTCTGTCAATTTCAATCCACGATGGTGACGGTGGTCTGCGGGCCGACGGCCACATAGCCGGACTTTTTGATGCAGTCCTGCCCGGCGTCGGTATCCAGCCAGTCGTACAGACGGCGCTCCGGGCTGTCGGCGGCGGCATCTGGGTGGATGACGGCGTAGAAATCGTTGCACAGGGGGTAGCTGCCGTCGGCAAGAGTGTCGTTGCTGGGGGTCACACCGTCCACCGCCAGCAGCCGCAGCCCGGGCTTGGAATACATCTGGTCGATGTAGTAATACACGGAGAAACCGATGGCGTTGGCGCTGTTGTTGTAATCGGCAATGCTGTCCACCAGCTCGCCCATGGCGGCAGGTGCCAGCTCAGAGGGTGGGGTCATCAACTCTCCGCCCTGAATGAGCAGCTTTTTGAACAGGGTCTGGCTGCCGGAGTCCTCGCCGCGCTGGAAGGCAACGATTTCCTGATCCTTGCCGCCTACATCCTTCCAGTTGGTGATCTTCCCGGCGTAGATGTCCCGCAGCTGCTGCTGGCTAAGCGCCTGCACCGGGTTGTCCTCGTTGACGATGAACACCAGCGCGTCCACCCCGATGGGTTTCTGCTCCAGCTCCACATTGGCCTTTTGCAGCTCTTCCTTTACATAGTCCGGCGCTTCGTACACCACCAGCATCCGGGTGGTGGTGTCGTACAGGCCAAAGTTTTCCCATGCGTAGGCGGTGGTGCTTACCGTAATGCTGCTGCGGGCTTCCTCCAAGTCCATGCCGGTGGTATCGGCCAGCATCTGCGCCATCAGCGGAATGCAGGCGGTGCTGCCGTCCAGCGGGGGAAACTCCGCTTCGGTCAGGAACGGCTCAGGCTGCTGCACAGTCGAGGACGCTGCAGAGGACGCGGGCGGCTCTGCGGCAGAGGAAGCGGTGCTGCCGGAGGGCGCATCCGTGCCCTTGCAGGCGGTCAGCACCCCGGCGGCGGAGCAGGCAGCTAGCCCCAGCAGAAAACTGCGGCGGGAAATTTTAGCGTTTTTCATAAGAAAGCCCTCCTAACTCAATAGCCATAACTCGGTACATCGTCCGCAGTGGCAGACGAGAAAATGCTCTGGCAGTACAGCCAGTTGCCGCTCGTGTCCATCCAGCCCACATAGAAGCCCCGCTGTGCGGCAAACACATGGTCGGGCAGGGCATTCAGACTGTTGGAATAGTACCCGGTGCAGCTGGAAAGTCCCTGCAGCACCACCTTGCCGTCTGCATTCAGCACATCGCATACGCTGCCGTAGGCGCTGCCCGCAGCGGCGCGGCTGCCGTAGAACATGGGTCTGCCGTCGGGGTCGGTGGTCAGGTAGTTGACGTAACTGTACTTGCCCTGCAGGGCGGTCAGGTCGCTGACAAGCCCCTGCGGGCCGTACAGCCGGGTGGCGGTGGTCTCGTAGCGGTCGTTATCCTGCAATTCCAGCCAGACGTAGCCGGTGCCGCAGTTGCTCATCCGTACTCGCTGCTGGTGCTCCACCGGTTCTACGGTGGTGTCGGTCAGCAGCTTGCCGTTGTCCTTACTGTACACCCGCAGACTGCCGTCCAGCGCGTAGACGGCTACGGTGTTGTCGGTGGCGTCCACATCGTACAGCGGGGTCTTTGCGCCTGTCTCCAAATCATAGAGTTCGTAGCCATGGCCCTCGCCGCTGTGCCATGTTACCACATAGCCCGGGAAATACTGGCTGGGCTGCTCGTCAAAGGTGGAGATCAGTCCGCGGTCCTCTGTGGTCATGTCCCGCAGTTCGTACCGGCCGTCACTGGTGGAAAAGCTGGCAAGACCACCCGGATAGACCTGCAAAAAGCCCGTGTACTGCTCGCCGGTCTGGGTGTTGTACAGGATTTGGTCGGTGGTTTCCTCTCCGGTGGCAACGTCCAGCTTCACCCAGTCGCTCAGGGTGTCGCTGTCGTAGAAAAGGCGGTATGCCGAGGCGGCCTCGGCGCGGTAGACGGGGGTGCCGTCCTTCTCCTGCACCACCACCCAGCGGTTCTGCTGGTAGTCGGTATCCCAGTCGTAATCGTCCAGTCCCTCCGGGCGGGCGTAGCAGCTGAACACCAGCTTATCGCCGCATAGGGTGCAGCTGTATGCACCTTCCGGTACCGGCAGCGCTGCGCCGGTGGCAAGGTCGATGACCTGACAGGTGCCATAACCGGACTCCGGGACGTATCCGCCATCGATCAGGCGGCTCTCCTGCAGCACCAGCAGGCCGTTTTGCAGGGTGGCGCTCTGCTCGCCCTCAAAGGACATTACTTCGGTGCCGGTCTTGTCGTACAGGGCGGTGCGGCGTCCGCCCCGGCCGGTGGGGTCGGACCAACTGCGCAGCCAGTAGTCTGCGGTGCCGGTGACACTGTCCTCCACCAGCGAGACGTTCTCACTGCGGGTAGACTGGTGCAGCGGGGTGCTGCCGCACAGGATGGTGGTGCTGCTTCCGGAACGGCTGTCGCAGTACAGCACCCGCAAACGGCTATCGTTCAGCACGGCAGGGTCGTACAGGGGTTTGCCGTTGTCGTCCGTAGGTACCGAAACCGCAGAGCTTGCAGCGCCCGGCACGCCGGTGGCGGGCGGCAGCAGGGTACAGCCGCAGCCTAAAGTAAGGGCAAGGGCAGTGCAGACTGCCCCGCAGCCGATACGCAAGACAACACGCTTCATAAAAACCACTCCTTTGCAAAAAACAGGGAGGAAATTTTTTCCGTTCACTCAGAATACGAAACAGCCGCATTTTTCATTGCAGAACTTGCAGAAAAATGCGGCTAAAAACGGTTACAATTGCATTACAGCTGCGCCGGGGCATGGGACGCTTCTGCCTTGTCCATCTGCTCCAGCTGCCGCAGAAAGGCCAGCAAAAAGGGTAGAGAAATGAAGCAGGTGAGCGTATCCGCAATGGGCTGGCAAAGCTCCACGCCCACAAGCCCCAGCACCCGGGGAAGTACAAGAATCAACGGGATAAAGCACACGCCCTGCCGGCAGCAGGCCAGAAAGGTGGCACGCCCGGCCTTGCCCACGCTCTGGAAGGTCATGTTGGTCACCACGATCACCGGCTGCAGAAGGATGGCAAAGCACTGGTAGCGGAAGGCGGGCAGCGCCACAGCGGTGACCGCCGGGTCATCCCGGAACAGGCGGATCAGGTTTTCATCGTTCCACCAGCACACCGCGATCAGCACCACCAGCAGCGCAAAGGCGGCTTTCAGGGTAAAGACGGCGGCCTGCCGCACTCGGTGGTATTTGCGGGCGCCGTAGTTGAAGGACGCCACCGGCTGCAAGCCCTGTCCCACGCCGATGGCCACCGAGAGGATGAACATAAAAATGCGGGACACAATGCTCATGCCCGCCACGGCGGCATCGCCGTAGCTGCGGGCGGCAATGTTCAGCAGCATCCCGCCGATGCTGTTCAGCCCCTGACGGCCAAAGCTGGGCGCGCCGCCTGCAAGGATCTGCAAAAACTCGCGCGGCTCCCGGGTGACGGCAGAAAGCCGGAACTGGCTGACCGTTTTGCCCCGCAGGAACATATACAGCAGAATGCCAAAGCTGATGGTCTGACTGAGGGCAGTGGCGATCCCGGCACCGGCAGTGCCCAGCCCTAAAGCGAACATGAACAGCGGGTCCAGTGCAATGTTCAGCAGTCCGCCGGTGACCAGCCCGACCATGGCAAGGTTTGCTTTGCCCTCATACCGCAGGATGTTGTTCATCACCAGACTGGAGATCATCAGCGGTGCGGCAAGCAGGATGGGCCGGGCGTAGGCGCAGGCGTGGGGCAGAATGGTTTTGGTACTGCCCAGCAGCATCATAAAGTCCGGCAGGGTGGCAAGGCCGACCACCGCCAGCACTACGCCAAAGGCCAGCGCCGTAAAAAAGCTGGTGGAAGCAAAGCGGGTGGCGGCGTGGGTATCCTGACTGCCCAAGCGGCGGCTGATGATGGTGCCGGAGCCGTGCCCCAGCATAAAGCCCAGCGCCTGAATGATGGCCATCAGGCTGGAAACGACACCCACCGCGCCGGAAGCGCTGGTGGAGATGCGCCCTACAAAAAAGGTATCGGCCAGATTGTAGATGCTGGTGATCAGCATACTCAAAATCGTGGGCGCGGCAAGGCTGAGGATCAGCCGGGGGATAGGGGTCTCGGTCATTTTGTGATACTGCACCGCAGTGCGGTCCTGCTGGGTCATGGGCAAATATCCTCCTTCAAAAAACGAGAAAACCGCCCCTTTCAGAGCGGCAGATAGTCCTGATGAAAACAGTATAACGCAGTTGCGACAAAATGTCGAGAGGGAGTAAAAACGGCCTTTCGCCCCTGCGAAGGGGCGAAAAAGCAGGCGAAAACAGGATGGATTCTATATAAAGTGCTAAAGAATTGTCGAATTGCTTGTGAAAAATCACGATATGTGGTATTCTTTATAAGAAGGAATTGGAAAAATCTGTGCATTTTATGATTGGGAGGGATTTGTACATGAAATCCGTAGCACAAACTGTGATCGAGGCCGACCGCTTTTATACCATTGCCGCTCACACCGGCAATGTCATTCAGGCAGTGGAGGGCAGCAAGGACGGCGGCACTGTCCGTCTGGGCAAGTATGACCACAAGCCCGAGCAGGAGTGGAGCTTTGTCCGCGAGGGCGATGGTGTGTACCGCATCCGCAACCGTGCCTCCGGCAAGCTGCTGGATCTGACCATGACCGGCACTGCCAACGGCACATGGCTGCACCTGTGGGAGGACGTGGGCGGCACGTCCCAGATGTGGAAGGTGGAGCACACCCCGGAGGGCACCGTGCGTCTGCGCTCTTCTTGGGCAGGCGGCAAGTGCGTGGACACCGTGGGCATTGGCGCCGAGGTGGGCGCTGTGCTGCAGATCTGGCAGGAGGTGCCCGGCGGTGGTGACCAGCTGTGGGTCATCTCTGAGGTAAAGGACCGCGTAAAGCGTGCCGCCAAGGTTGAACAAGCAGCACCCGCTGCCGAGACGAAGGCCGCACCGGCCAAGGAAGCCGCTCCCGCCAAGAAGCCCGCAGCCCGCAAGCCCCGCACCGCCAAGAAGGTGGAGGAGAAGCCCGCTGCTCCCACCGCAAAGGCTGCAGAGCCGGTCAAGGCAGAAAAGCCCGCTGCGAAAAAGGCTGCTAAGGCAAAGGCTGAGCCTGCTGCCCCCGCCGCAGAGGTGAAGGCAGCTCCCGCCGTGGCAACCAAGGCCGAGCCTGTTACTAAGGCTGAACCGGCTGCCAAGGCAGCGCCCGCAGCGGAAGCCAAGACTGCCCCTGCCGCCGCAAAGCCCAAGGCAAAGCGTGCACCCTGCAAAAAGACCGTAAAGAAGTAAGAAATCATAAAACGCAAAAAATCGGACAGACCGCGGTCTGTCCGATTTTTTGCGTTTATAGAAGCTTTTTATGCAGCAGGGGCGGCAGCATCATCGCTCTGGGCAGCGGTCTGCACGAACTGCACGATGCTCTCGATGGTTTTGCGCAGCTGCACAAGGCTTTCCACGTCAGAGTCCTGCATCCGGGAAGTAGGGGCGGTCACCACGGTCTGGGCGGCAGTCACCGTGCCGGAAAGTTCTGCATGGATGTGGTGGGCGGGCACGTCCAGCAGGATGTGCACCTTGGGGGACAGGGTCTTGAGCAGACCCTGCTTTTCGATGCCCAGAATCAGCTGCGGCGCATCCTCCCCGGCGGCGAGGTTCGGCAGCTGAAGGTAGAGGTAACCTTCTTTCGCGTTGGCGGGCTGCACGGTTTTGAGCTGTTTCAAGTCCAGCTGGAAGTCGTTCACCTGCTGCAAGCCGGTGGCGGCGGGGTCTACCCCCAGCAGGGTGGCCAGCTGGTCTTGGGAAATGTAGCTGCCCAGCGACCAGCCCGGCAGCAGCAGGCTTGCCAGCGGATACTCGGCCACAACCGTGCTGCGCAGCTTGTTGTACAGCTGCCCGGCGTCGTACAGGGTCTCTTCCTCGCTGATGTACATCCGGGTCAGAGGGGCATCGTTGACGGTGCTGGTGCCCGTTGGGTACAGCGCCAGCTGCACCGCCGGGGGGGTGTACTGGCCGGTCAGACTGCCGGTGGTGCCGCCGAACTTGTCCAGCAGGGCGTAAAGAGCAGGGGGCTCGGCCTCGGTGGAGGTGATGGTGTAGTCCAGCGCAAAGCTGGCACCGCTCTGGAATGCCTTGACCCTGCGGCTGACGAAGCTGTACAGCACTGCCGCAGCCACCACGCACACCAGAACCAGACACAGCAGAACGATCAGCGCCGCCCGCAGACCGGTGCGCTTTTTGTGGGAAGATGCCATGGGAAACCTCTCCTTCCGGTAAAACGTATTTGCTTCAGCATAACGGAACTGCACGCAAATGTCAAGCGCCGCAAACTGCGGACAAAACAAAAAACCTGAAACATTTCTGTTTCAGGTTTCTGGCGGAAAGATGGGGATTCGAACCCCAGAACGCTTTTGACACGTTACACGATTTCCAGTCGTGCGCCTTAGACCAACTCAGCCATCTTTCCACATCTTCTGTTCTGCCTTTGGGCGGGTGCCCTTGGCGCTCCACTATAATACCTGAAAGCAGGCTTTTTGTCAAGGATTTTTTTGAAAAAAATCGGACTTTTTTAAAAATGACGAAAAAACGCGAGAAAGTATTCTACCGCATGGATGGAAAGCACAAAAAGCCCTTGACGCACCTTTAAAATAGGTCTATATTGAGGGCAAAGAGCACTGCGGTGGGTCATTTTGTGCCGCAGCGGCGGGAAATATAAGGAGGATGCTTTTATGACTTATCCTGAAGTACTTGCCAATGCCCGTACCTGCATTGGTCAATACTGCAAGGCCTGCCCGGTGTGCAACGGCGTGGCCTGTAAAAACCAGATCCCCGGCCCGGGTGCCAAGGGCGTGGGCGATACCGCTATCCGCAATTATAATAAGTGGGCGGACATCCGGGTGAACATGGATACCCTGTGCCCCGGCGGTGCACCGGACACCACGCTGGAGCTGTTCGGCAAAAGCTTCCGCTATCCCTTCTTTGCGGGCCCTGTGGGTGCAGTGAACCTGCACTATTCCGATACCTACACCGATATGACCTATAACGATGTGCTGGTGCGCGCCTGTGCCGAAAACGGCATTGCGGCCTTTACCGGCGACGGCACCAACCCCACCGTGATGGAGATGGCCACCCGCGCCATTGGCGCTGCGGGCGGCTGCGGCGTGCCCACCATCAAGCCGTGGAACATCGACACCATCCGCGAGAAAATGGCACAGGCCAAGGCCAGCGGCTGCTTTGCCGTGGCCATGGACGTGGATGCGGCAGGCCTGCCCTTCCTCAAGAACATGACCCCGCCCGCCGGCAGCAAGAGCGTGGAGGAGCTGGCTGAGATCGTGCAGCTGGCAGAGCGTCCCTTCATCGTCAAGGGCGTGATGACCGTCAAGGGCGCACTGAAGGCAAAGCAGGCCGGTGCCGCTGCCATCGTGGTGTCCAACCACGGCGGCCGTGTGCTGGATCAGTGCCCTGCCACTGCCGAGGTGCTGCCGGAGATCGCCGCAGCCCTCAAGGGCACCGGCGTGAAGGTGCTGGTGGACGGCGGCATCCGCACCGGTGTGGATGTGTTCAAGGCACTGGCACTGGGCGCAGACGGCGTTCTGATCTGCCGCCCCTTCGTGACCGCAGTTTACGGCGGCGGCGCAGAGGGCGTGAAGTGCTACATTGATAAGCTGGCCGGGGAGCTGGCCGACACCATGCAGATGTGCGGTGCCCATACGCTGGCGGAGATCACCCCGGATATGGTGCGGGTCTGAGCGTTCTATTATAAGTAACAAAAAAAGGAGATGCCCTGCAGGGCATCTCCTTTTTTGTTACTTCAAGGTGCCGTCCAGCACCTGCTGGTAATACCACGGCTTCGGGGCGTGGAAGGTCTTGCCGCTGAGGAAGGCAAAGTCCGGCTGGGTGAAGCGGGGCATGGTCAGCTCCCATGCGCACAGCGCCTGATACTTCAGCTTCAGCTCGCGGTTGGCGCTGTTGTTGCCGTACTTGCTGTCGCCCAGGATGGGGCAGCCGATGCTGGCCATGTGGGCGCGGATCTGGTGGGTGCGGCCGGTGATGAGCTTGACCTTGAGCAGGGCCAGACGGCCAGAGACGGCGATGGTCTCGTACCGGGTCTCCACCTCCTTGGCGCCGGGCTGCTTATCCTCCACGATCTTCACGATGCCGCGGTCGGCGTCCTTCAGCAGGTAGCCGCCCAAGGTGGCGTCCGGCGGCATGGGACGGCCAAAGGTGACGCAGAGGTAGGTCTTTTGCACCTCGCGGTTCTTGATGGCAGAAAGGAACAGCTCCTCGGCCTCCGGGGTCTTGGCAATGATCACAAGGCCGCTGGTGCCGGTGTCCAGCCGGTGGCACAAGGCGGGGGTGTACAGGTCGTTCTCCTTGTACTCGCCCTGCTTGTTCAGGTACAGCAGCGCACGGTTCAGCAGGGTGTCGTCCTCCGGGCCGTCCACCGCAACGCCGGCGGGCTTGTTCACGATCAGGATCTGCGGGCAGTCGTACACCACCTGTGCCGGGGTGCGGGCATTCTTCCATGCAGGGCCTTCCACCCGGCGGTCGGCGTCCAGAACGTCATCCAGAATGAACAGCTTGATCTCGTCGCCTGCCATCACGCGGGTGGAAAGCGGCTGCTTTTTGCCGTTCAGCTTGATCTTGTTCTCCCGCAGCGCCTTGTTCAGACGGCCGGGGGTCAGGGCGGGGTACTGCTGGGTCAGATAATTGTCCAGCCGGGTGGGGGCCAGACATTTTACTTTTAAAATTTTCACGGGAAATTCCTCTCTATCTTAAAATCAGTCGCAATAGAATGGGTTCTTGATTCGTTTTTATTGTAGCGGAACGGAAACGTTCCGTCAAGCAAGAGAAAGAAGGTTTTCGTATGAGATGGAACCATAAAATAGTGACACTTACTGTGCTTTTGGCTATTGGAATAACAATGGTGGGCTGTGGGGCGTCCAGTTCCACGGCTGGAAGCACAGCGGCTTCCACGGCAAGCACGACATCTTCGGAGGCGCAAAAAACGGAAGTACACCCAATGCAAGGTGTTTTACTGAGTGACCCACTTTCGGATGGCACTTATCACATCAGCTTTGAAAGCGATAAAGTATGGGTCGGTGAACGCAAGAATACCATCAACAATGCTGTTGTATACGACTATGACCGGTACACAGCCGCAGATATTGAAGCATTGAGCGAAGGAGATACCATTATAACACATCTAAACGGGACAGAAGAAATTACAGCCCTAACAGTGGAAAGCGTTGAGAGAGAAAACAACTATGTGACCATCAACGGTGGAATAGAAGAAGGTGGTATTGACTTATGCAAAGAGGATGACCACTACCGGACTCTGACATGGGATGATTTTCCCGCTTATTATGAAGTTGGAGTGGCTAAGCAACTTGTTATGGCAGACGATATCGAACTATCGGACGGTGCAGCAGACTTTGAAGCCGACCCAGTGATCGTAAAGGGAGATCGGACGGTTTGTGATGCAATGAGCAATGAAGAAGATGCTTATGGGTGGAATGCAGGAAACACGACCGTGACCATCCAAAACGGCGAGATAACCCGTGCAGACCGCATCTGGGTGCCGTAAATTTTGCTCAAAACCGTTGACAAACGTTTTGCGTATGCTATAATTTAGCTGTACGCGAAGGGACGCTATGTCTGCTTTGCGGAATGTAAAATTATGACAGATGGCAATGATGGGGTCAGAAATGCACACACCACCGTCCAGAGAGAGCGCCCACGGCTGTAAGGCGCTCCGGTCGGGATCATTTCGCGCCACCCCGGAGCTTCCGGCGAATGTAAACCGGACGCTGCGCAGCGTTAATGCGCCGAAAGCGGCAAGGGACACGTTATCCTTTGCAATTTGGGTGGTACCACGGAGTTTGATGCATAAGCAGCCTTCGTCCCTTTTGGGATGAGGGCTGTTTTTTGTTTTTTCACCGTGCCGCCCCTCTGCCATAACAGCATAAAAAACGGCGCCTGAGCGCCAAAGACAATTGAGGAGAGAAAGATCTATGCAATGGACCGGTTTGAATGAACTGCGCGAAAAGTACCTGAGCTTCTTTGAAAGCAAGGGTCATCTGCGTCTGGACAGCTTCCCCCTGGTACCCAAGAACGACCCCAGCCTGCTGCTGATCAACAGCGGCATGGCCCCCATGAAGAAGTGGTTCCTGGCACAGGAGGAGCCGCCCCGCCACCGCGTGACTACCTGCCAGAAGTGCATCCGC
>OHTJ01000756.1_pt1 | contig 11768 bp, 13 predicted proteins | sample 1578921 | NCBI WGS metagenome assembly OHTJ01 (sample SAMEA3879582, study PRJEB24766) | human gut metagenome | biome: human-associated habitat; feature: feces | place: USA | collected 1985/1987
ATTTTCCCGTTCAGCCGCGCGCTGTCAAGCCTTATCAACTTCCTGATTTCGCTGCTGCCGCTGCTTCTGCTGATGCTGCTGACGGGGGTGCGGGTGTCGCCCGCGCTGCTGCTGCTGCCGCTGATGATTGCGTTTTTGTTTCTGTTTGCGCTGGGCGTGATGCTGGTGATGGCGACGCTGAATGTCTTTTTTCGCGATACGCGATTCCTGTGGAGCGTGATTTCGCTCTTGTGGACGTATGCGACGCCGATTTTTTATCCGGATACGATTTGGCCGGAGGGGCTTCGGGGGATTTTCCATTTGAACCCGATGTATCAGCTGATTGACTTTTTGCGGCAGATTGTGATTGCGGGAATCCCGCCGACGCCGGAGCGCTTGCTGGCGTGCGGGGCAGGCGCCTTCGGAATGCTGATGATTGGGCTGCTCATTTTCCGGCGATATGAGGAGAAATTTGTGTTTCACCTGTAAGGGAAAAAGGGATAAACACGCGGATAAAGCATGAAGAAGCCGCCAACAAAGGGGCAGGCAGCGAAGCGTCCCTGCCCCTAACTTTGCGCGTCCGCAGACGCGCCACCAACTTGTTCTTCCCCAAGGTTCTGTGAAAAACCTAAAAAATCCACCCCCGCAGACGCAAGGGTGGACAAATTTGATAATCTGTGGATTATTCTTCTTCCAGCGGGGCGACACCGGCATCATCGCCGAGGTCTGCACGCTGCTGGCCGAGCTGCACATCAGCGTCGTGGAGATCAGCCAGACCATTATGGAGGGCACGTTCACCATGATCATGCTCACCCAGTGGACCGCGGGCGCACCGGAATTTGACGTCGTGCAGAGCCGCATCGCCGCCAAGGGCGACGAGATGGGCCTGTCCATCCGCATCCAGCGGGAAGAGATTTTCGACGCCATGCACAGAATATAAGGAGAGAGAACGATGCTGAATCAAAAAGAGATCCTCTCTACCATCGCCATGATCGACCAGCAGCACTTGGACATCCGCACCATCACCATGGGCATCTCCCTGCTGAGCTGCTGTGACCCGGACCCGAAGCGGGCCTGCGATAAGATCTACGAAAAAATCACCCGGTATGCGGAAAAGCTGGTCAAGACCGGCGAGGACATCCAGCATGAATTCGGGATCCCCATTGTGAACAAGCGGATCTCCGTGACCCCCATGGCTCTGGTGGCCGGAGCCAGCGAGACGGAGGACTATGTACCCTTCGCAATGGCGCTGGACCGGGCGGCAAAGACCTGCGGCGTCAACTTTATCGGCGGTTACGGTGCTTTGGTGCATAAGGGTTTTTCCGCCGGCGATGTGCGTTTGATCGAAAGCATTCCCCGTGCACTGGCCGAAACCGACCTGGTCTGCTCCAGCGTCAACATCGGTTCCACCAAATCCGGCATCAATATGGACGCCGTTGGCCTGATGGGCCGCGTGGTGCGCCAGACCGCCGAGCTGACCAAAGATAACATGTGCATGGGCGATGCCAAACTGGTGGTTTTCTGCAATGCACCCGAAGATAACCCGTTTATGGCCGGTGCTTTCCACGGCCCTGGAGAGCCGGACTGCGAGATCCATGTGGGCGTTTCCGGCCCGGGTGCTGTGCGCGCCGCGCTGGCACGCCTGCCCAAGGATGCCCCCATCGATGAGGTGGCAGAACTTGTCAAGCGCACCGCCTTCAAGATCACCCGCGTGGGCCAGCTGGTGGCAAACCTTGCCTCCAAGGCACTGGGCGTGCCTGCCGGTATCATCGACCTTTCGCTGGCTCCCACCCCGGCCATCGGCGACAGTGTGGCCAATATTCTGGAAGAGATGGGTCTGGAGACCTGCGGCTGCTGCGGCACCACCGCCTGCCTTGCCCTGCTGAACGATGCCGTGAAGAAGGGCGGCGTGATGGCCTCCAACCACGTTGGCGGTCTGTCCGGTGCCTTTATCCCGGTCAGTGAGGATGCCGGTATGATCCACGCTGCCGAGATCGGCTGCCTGACCATTGAAAAGCTGGAAGCCATGACCGCCGTCTGCTCTGTGGGCATCGATATGGTCATCATCCCCGGCGACACCACCCCTGCCGTCATCAGCGCCTTGATCGCGGACGAAGCCGCCATTGGTATGGTGAACAGCAAGACCACCGCCGTGCGTGTGATCCCCGCCATCGGCCGCAAGGCTGGTGAGGTGCTGGACTTCGGCGGCCTGCTGGGCTATGGTCCCATTATGCCGGTAAACAGCCACGACCCCTCGGTGTTCATCAACCGCGGCGGCCGCCTGCCCGCCCCCATGCAGTCCCTGAAGAACTGATACGAACCCTCTCAGTCATTGCGCAGCAATGACTGAGAGGGTTTATTTTTTTGTATAATCCCACCGCAGCAGACCCATCCTCTGGTTATCATTTCCAGAAGAGGGGTCTGTTTTTTATGGTGCGTTTTTTCTTAAAGCCGCTTTCCGTCCGGCAAATGCGGCTGCTGTGCGCCAGCTTGCTGGCGGGCTTTGCGCTGTGCGGCGCTTTGCAGGGGCTGTGCTGGGGGCGCACCCAGCTGGATGCAGGGGCAGCGCTGTGCGCCGACACCCTGCGGCTGCACATCCGGGCGGCCAGTGATGCCGTAGCCGACCAGAGCGCCAAGCTTCGGGTGCGGGACGCCGTGCTGGCCGTGATGCAGCAGTGCCCGGCGCACAGCGCACCGGAGGCGCGGGCATGGGCGGCAGGGCGGCTTTTGCAGTTTCAGCTGGCGGCGCAACGGGCATTGGCCGCGCAGGGCATCCGTGCCCCGGTGCGGGTGTACCTCGTGAATATGTACTTTCCCGCCCGGCGCTACCCCACCGGTCAACTGCCCGCCGGGCGGTACGATGCCGTGCGCATCGATATTGGCAGCGGCGGCGGGCGCAACTGGTGGTGTGTGCTGTACCCGGGGCTGTGCAGCTTTGCGCAGGGCGGCTACGCTCTGCCTGCCGAAAACGACCTTGTCTGCGGGCAGTACATCCTGCGGTTCCGGCTGGTGGACTGGGCGCACCGGCTGACTGCCCAGCGGCAGACAGTGCTGCTGGCGGGGTGACGCCGCACCCCGCCGGAGCATAGCATGGAGGGAAAGGAGGGATCCCTCTATGGCGATTCCCGGTTATTATTCCCTGCTCCAGCGCGGCTCCTCCGGGCCGGACGTGGCACTTGTGCAGACGTGGCTCAACGGCGTGCGCGATGCGTGCACATGGTACGATGCGCTGAAGGCAGACGGCAAGTTCGGCGCAAGCACCCAGCGTGCCGTGCAGGAGTTCCAGCTGAAGAACAAGATGAACATGGACGGCAAGGTGGGGCAGAACACATGGAACGTGCTCTACACCCGCTACACCGCAAAGCACGGGCTGAAAGTGCCCTACCCCGGCATCGTGCTGCACACTGGCTCTTCCGGCGGCACGGTGCGTTTGGTACAGCAGAAGCTCAATTCTCTGGGCGAGCGGCTGAAAGATGACGGTAAGTACGGTGCGGCCACCGCTGCCGCCGTGCAGCGGTTCCAGCGGCGCAACGGCCTGACGGCAGACGGCAGTGTGGGCTGCGCCACTTGGGAAAAGATGTTCTGATGTACGCAGGCCGTAAAACGATTTGGAATGGCCTCCGCGTGCGCTTTGGCCATGTTCAGCGGAAAAATCATTTTAAATTTCGGGACACCGGAGCGTCTGCGGACGTTCCGGTGTCCCATTTTCACAGAAGGAGTCGCAACGGCAAACAGCAGTTGTCCGTTTTTCTGTTCTCCTTGGTTGCGCGCGCAGCGGCGGCTGCGCTATAATAGGGCAAAGCATTTTTTGAAAGGCGGTGTTCCTGTTTGCGTTTTCTGCATTTGTCCGACCTGCATCTGGGCAAGCGGGTGTGCGAGTTTTCCATGCTGGAGGAGCAGCGGTATATTCTGGAAGAGATCCTAACTTTGCTGGATGAGACCCCTGTGGACGGCGTACTGCTGGCCGGGGATCTTTACGACAAGCCCGTTCCCCCTGCCGAAGCGGTACGGCTGCTGGACTGGTTTCTTACCCAACTGGCGGCGCGGAAGCTGCCAGTGTTCGCCATCAGCGGCAACCACGATTCCGCTGACCGTGTGGCCTTTGGCTCTGCCCTGCTGGCCGATAGCCGGGTCTACGTCAGCCCGGTGTTCACCGGCGCGCCGCAGCCCATCCCCCTGCAGGATGCCCACGGCACGGTGGATGTGTACTTACTGCCCTTTTTAAAGCCCGCCATGGTGCGGCACGTCTGGCCGGACGAGTCTATTGAGAGCTACAACGACGCCCTTGCCTGCGTGCTGCGGCACTGCACCCCGGACCCCGGCCACCGCAGCGTGCTGGTGGCGCACCAGTTTGTGGCGGGCGCTGCCGCCTGCGAGAGCGAGGAACCCTCGGTGGGCGGGGTGGACAGCGTGGACGCCGCCCTGTTCGATGCCTTTGACTATGTGGCGCTGGGGCATCTGCACAGCCCGCAGAAGGTAGGGCGGGAGACCCTGCGCTACTGCGGCACGCCGCTGAAGTACTCCTTCTCGGAGGTGGGGCAGCGCAAAAGCGCTACCTTTGTGGAGCTGGGTGCAAAGGGCGAGGTGCACATCACCACCGCGCCCCTGACCCCCCGGCACGAGTTGCGCGGGCTGCGGGGCAGCTACATGGAACTGACCGACCGCCGCTGCTACGAGGGCACCGCCGTGGACGACTATCTGTACATCACCCTGACCGACGAGCAGGATGTGCCGGATGCGCTGGCGCGGCTGCGGGTCATCTACCCCAACCTGATGCAGCTGGACTACGACAACCAGCGCACCCGCCAGCAGCAGGAGATCAGCGCCCCGGAGCGCACCGAGAGCATCTCCCCGCTGGAACATCTGGCGGCCTTTTACCAGCTGCAAAATAACCAGCCCCTGACCGCCGAGCAGACGGCATTTTGCCAGGAACTGATCGAGGAGATCTGGAAGGAGGGCGACACTGTATGAGACCGCTGCGACTGACCCTTTCGGCCTTTGGCCCCTATGCCGCCGAGATCACCCTTGACCTTGAAAAGCTGGGCAGGGGCGGGCTGTACCTCATTACCGGCGACACCGGCGCGGGCAAGACTACCCTTTTTGACGCCATCACCTATGCGCTGTACGATCATTCCAGCAGCGGCATCCGGGAGGGCTCCATGCTGCGCTGCAAGTACGCAGACGACAAGACCCCCACCTTTGTGGAGCTGGAATTTGAGGTGCACGGCGTGCGCTACACGGTGCGCCGCAACCCGGAGTATCAGCGCCCCAAAGCCCGGGGCGAGGGCATGACCACCGAAAAGGCGGATGCCACCCTGACCTACCCGGACGACCGCCCGCCGGTGACCAAAGCCAAGGACGTGACCGCCGCCGTGCAGGAGATCATCGGGCTGGACTACAACCAGTTTTCTCAGATCGTGCTCATCGCGCAGGGCCAGTTCACAAAGCTGCTCAACGCCTCCACCGAGGAGCGCAGCCGTATCTTCCGCAAGCTGTTCCGCACCCAGCGCTACGCCCAACTGCAGGAGCGCTTACAGGCCGAAGCATCCGCGCTGAACCAGCAGCGCACCGCCCAGAACGCCAAACTGGACAGTCTGCTGGGCGGGCTGCAATTCAGCCCGGAGGACCCGGACGCCGAGGCGCTGCGCGCCCTGTGCGCCCAGACTGTGCCGGAAACGGCACTTGCTTTACTGGACGCCCTGACCGCACGGCAGGCGGCAGCGCTGGAAGAAGCCGGCACCGCCCTGCAAGCCACCGAAGCCCAGCTGGACACGGTACAGCAGCAGCTGGGTGCCGCCGCACAGGCGCAGCGGCTGGCGCAGCAGCTGACTGCCCGTCAGGCAGAGCTTGCCGCCGCAAAGCCCGCACTGGATGCTGCCCGCGCCGAGGCCGACCGCCACGCCGGGGACGCTGCGCAGCTGGATGCCCTGACCGCGCAGGTGACCCAGGCGCAGAGCGCCCTTGCAGCCTATGACGCGCTGGACGCGCTCTGCCGTCAGCAGACCGAAGCGCGGGACGCCGCCCGGCTGGCGGCGGCGCAGGCGCAAAAGCGCCGCACCCAGCTGGACAGCCTGAACGCCGCCCTTACCGCCGCTGAGACCGAACTTGCTGCGCTGGCAGACGCGGACACCCGGCTGTTGGCGCTGCAAAATCGCAGCGCCCAGTTGACACAGCGCGGCGAAGCGCTGGCAAAGCTGGAACAGCGCCTTGCGGACTGCCAGCGGCAGGCCAAGGCTGCACACAAGGCGCAGGAGAGTTACCGCACCGCTGCCGCCGCACAGGACGAAGCCCGCGCCCGGCGGGACGCGCTGGAACGGGCATTCTTGGACGCACAGGCCGGACTGCTGGCCGAGAGCCTTGTCGAGGGCGCACCCTGCCCGGTGTGCGGCAGTACCCATCACCCCGCCCGCGCCCTGCTGCCCCATACTGCGCCCACGCAGGCACAGGTGGAAGCCGCACGGCAGGCCGCTGCGGAAGCTGACCGGCAGGCGCAGAACGCCAGCGCTGTCGCCCAGAGCGCCCTTGCCGCTGCCAATGAGGCGAAAACTTCTCTCCGGCGGGACGCCGAGACCCTGCTGCCGGAGCGCTTTACCGCCCCGGAGGGCACAGTCCCCCTCACCTTTGCCCTGATGACCAACGTTCTGGCCGAAGAGAATGCCGCTTTGCAGACGGCACAGACAGACTGCAAAGCACAGTGCCGACAGGCCGAGGCCGACTGCCGCCGCAAGGCACAGCTGGAAGCCGACCGGCAGGCCAAGACCCGCCAGCGCCCGGCGCTGGAGCAGGCCGCTGCCGAGGCCGACCGCAGCGCCGCCGCCCAGAATGCAAGTGCTGACGCGCTGGAGGGTCAAATCGCAGAGCGGCGCGCCGCCCTGCCCTACTCCCGGCGCGCGGACGCACAAGCGGCACTGGACAAGCTGGAGGCTGACCGCAGCACCCTGCGCACCGGTATGGACACGGCACAGCGCAAGCTGAAACAGGCTGAACAGACCGTTGCCGCCGCCGAGGCCGCTGTGGAGGCGCTGACCGCACAGCAGACCGCTGCTCAAAAGGAACTGCCCGCCCGCAGCGCCGAGGAGCTTACCGCACAGCAGACCGAACTGACCGCCGCGCGGGAGACCCTGCGCAGCCGGGAAAAGCAGCTTTCGGCACAACTGCTGCCCAACCGCAAAACAGCGGCGCAGTACCGCGCTGCCGCCGAGGCGCGGCAGACGCTGGAAAGCCGGTGGCAGTGGGTCAGCGCGCTGGCTGCCACGGCGGGCGGCACTTTGACCAGCAAGCAGAAGATCAAACTGGAAGCCTACATCCAGATGAACTATCTGGACCGCATTCTGCGCTACGCCAACACCCGCCTGATGCAGATGACCGCCGGGCAATACGAGCTGGAGCGCATCGGTGCAGAGAACCAGCGCAGCCAGTCCGGGCTGGACCTTGGCGTCATCGACCACTACAACGGCACCCGCCGCAGCGTAAAGACCCTTTCCGGCGGCGAGAGCTTCAAGGCTTCGCTGGCGCTGGCGCTTGGCCTTTCGGACGAGGTACAGAGCAGCGCCGGGGGCATCCGGCTGGACACCTTGTTCTTAGACGAGGGCTTCGGCTCGCTGGACGAGGAATCGCTGGAACTGGCCATCCGGGTGCTCTCCGGCCTGACCGAGGGCGACCGACTGGTGGGCATCATCTCCCATGTGGGGGCGCTCAAGGACCGCATCGACCGGCAGGTGGTGGTGCACAAGGCCCGCACCGGCGGCTCCACCGTAGAGCTGCGGGTGTAAAACGCTTCTGGCGGGGCACACTAGGGGCGGAGGTGAATTTTGATGAATTCTCTGGAGCCCTTCATCCGCCACGAACTGGAAGACCAGCCCGGCACCGCTGCCGCCCCGCAGGCAAGCAGCACCCGCAATGCCCCGCCGCTGGGCAGTATGCCCTTGCAGCCCCCTGCTGCGCCGGACACGCCCGGCACCCAGCTGCCCCCGCCGGAGCTGCCGCAGCCCGAAAAGCCCGGTGTCCCCATGACTGACGGCACCCCCATGGCCTGCCGTCAGAAGAATGCCGCCGCCTTTCTGGCCGGGGACGTGCAGACCAGCGTGATGGCACACTACGCGCCCGGGCTATTCAGCACAAAGCAAAAGCTGCACAGCCGCCACCCCGCCCCGGACGAGGATACGGCCGCCGTTTTAGAGCTGGTGGAATGGCGCGAGGACGCCCCTTACGGCTGAGCGTAACAAAAATTTTTTAAAATATTTCAGTTTACCTGTTGAAATCTCGCCGCACTTCCCTTATTATGGTAGCATACAAACATAAAGGCAGGTTTTGCAATATGGCAGAGATCAAATACGAAGTTGTCCAGCGTGTAGCCGTGCTGAGCCAGCGTCCCCGCGGCTGGGAGCGTCAGCTGAACCTTATCAGCTGGAACGACGGCGAGCCCAAGTACGACATCCGCGACTGGTCCCCGGACGGCACCCGCATGGGCAAGGGCATCTCCCTGAGCCACGACGAGCTGGCCATCCTCAAGGGCATTCTGGAGGACATGGAGCTGTGAGCGGGGGCGACCGCGCAGAGTTTCTGGACATCTGGCAGCAGCACGTCACCCGCCCGGGCAGCGAAAAGCTGCTGGACTGGCTGGACAAAAAGACGGATTTTTTCACCGCACCGGCGTCCACCCGTTTTCACGGGGCCTGTGAGGGCGGGCTGTGCATGCACAGCCTGAACGTCTACCATGCACTGCACGACAGCTTTTTCACCGAGGGCGAAAGCGAGGAGAGCTACGCCATCTGTGCCCTGCTGCACGATTTGTGCAAGGCCAACTACTACAAGCTGGGCACCCGCAACGTGAAGAACGAAGCCACCGGACAGTGGGAAAAAGCGCCCTTTTACAGTGTAGAGGATCTGTTCCCCTACGGCCACGGCGAAAAGAGCGTGTTTCTCATTGAGCGGTTCATGAAGCTGAAGGTGGAGGAGGCGGTTGCCATCCGCTGGCACATGGGCGGCTTCGACGATGCTGCCCGGGGCGGCTGTTTTGCCATCTCGGAGGCCTACGACAAGTACCCGCTGGCGGTCAAACTGCACATCGCAGACCTGCAGGCTACCTATCTGATGGAGCACCGTACCAGCAATATGCGCTGAATAAACTAAACAGGCGGCTGTACAGCATTTTGTACAGCCGCCTGTTTGTTTGTAGAAATTTTCAGCAGCCTTTCCCGGCGCAGAGAGCTTTCACCTTCTGCACGGCGGCAGCTACAAGACTGCCGATGGGCTGGTCGGGCACGCCGACAATATAGTTTTCGCAGTGATTCACCGGGATCAGCACCCGGGTGGCGCTGCTCTGGCATACTGCCGTGGCCATGGCGGGGGTGATCTCCCCCAGCAGCGCGTCTGCAATGACGATGCCGATGGGCCCCACGATGATATCCGCATTGCGGCAGTTCACCACCACGGCGTTCTCACCGGTGGCGGCGCGCTGCGCCCCGGCCTTGTGCATGGCCTGCGCGGCGACACTGTTGGTGCCCACGGCCACCAGCCGGATGTCCGGGCACTGGGCGCTGAGGGCAGCCACCAGCTGGCGGCCAAGTCCCCCGCCCTGCCCGTCAATGACAAGCACGTTCATGCTGTACCTCAGAAGTCGATCTCTTCCAGCCGCAGCAGCGCCAGAATGTAGATCTTGACAGCCTCCAGCAGCTTGTCGATGGGGGCAGCCTCATTGGCACCGTGCATCGGGCCGCCGAACTCCGGCAGCTTCACATCCTCGTGCTCCGGGCCGAAGCTGACGGCATAGGGGAAGTGGCGGGCATAGGTGCCGCCGCCCATGGTGAAGGGGGTGGCATTCTCGCCGGTCACCTCGTTGTAGGTGTCGATGCAGGCACGGATGGCGGGGCTGTCGGCCTCGATGTAGAAAGGCTCGGCAGCATCCACATCCTCCAGCTTTGCGCCATCGCCCAGCGCAGCAGTGACCTGTGCGGTCAGCTTTTCACCGTTGGTGCAGGTGGGGAAGCGGCTGTCGATGGTCTGCACCAGCTTGCCGTCCTCCATATAGATGCGGCCGCCGATGATGGTCAGCGGGCCGAAGGGGCCGTCGGCGCAGTCGATGCCAAGGCCGGTGCCTGCGGTGGAGCTGTGCAGCTTGCGCAGTGCCTCCAGATAAGCGCGCTCGGCATCGTTGCACAGGCCGTTATCCAGCAGATAATCCACCACCAGACCGATGGCGTTCACCGTGCCCTCCGGCATGGCGGCGTGGCCGGACTTGCCCCAGCCGCGCACCCGCACGCCGTCCCCTTCCGGTTCCAGCGTGATGTTGGGGGCGTTCTTCAGCTTGCGGATATCGGTCTTGACCAGTGCGCTGGCGCGGTCCGGCACCGCGTTGTTGGCAACACCGCCCTCAAACTCTGCAATGACGCCGTTGCACACCGGGCTGACGATCTTGCCGCCGAAGTGACCCTTTTCGCCGTTGCACACCGGGAACTCGGCGTCCGGGGTAAAGCAGAACACCGGAGCGGGGTAGTTCTCCAGATAGTACTTCACATCGTTCATGTGGGTCTCCTCGTTGTCGCCCACAATGGCACGGATGGGGTAGCGCAGCTGGTAGCCCTGCTCCTTGAGGAACTTCAGCGCGTACAGAGTAACGATCATCGGGCCCTTATCGTCCGAGACGCCGCGGCCCAGCAGCCAGCCGTCCTGAATGCGCATCTTAAAGGGGTCTGCCGTCCAGCCGTTGCCCACGGGCACAACGTCCACATGGCAGATGGTGGCCAGATATTTTTCCGGGTCCGCACCGGCCAGCTCGGCATAGCCGATGTAGTTTTCGCAGTTGCGGGTGGCAAAGCCCATGCCTGCTGCCAGCTCCAGCGTCTTGTCCAGCGCGGCCCGAGGGCCTGCGCCGAAGGGTGCACCCTCCTCCGGGGTGCCCTCCACGCTGTCGATGGCGACCAGCGCTGCAATGTCCTGCAGCAGCTGCTCCTTGTTTTCCGCAATGTATGCGTCAATTTTCTGATTCAGTGCCTGATCCATGTTCTATAACGTCCTTTCTGACCGGGAGCAGATCCCGGTTTTCACAACTATTATCCAGTGTAACACACTCCGGGCGGAAAAGCTACCGGCATTTTTCACGACAAAAGCGTCCGCGTTTTGTCAGCCTGCCGCAAACAGCCCGCTGAGCGCGCCCAGCAGCCCGGCGCTTGCCAAGCCCATGATGATGCCCGCCAGCAGTACACCGCCCATGCAGGCGATCAACACGTCCTTGAACTTCATATCCAGAATGGAGGCTGCCAGCGTGCCCGTCCACGCACCGGTGCCCGGCAGCGGGATGCCCACGAACAGCAGCAGTGCCACGGTCAGACCCTTGCCTGCCTTGGCTTCCAGTGCGCGGCCGCCCTTTTCGCCCTTGTTGATGCAAAAGCGGCAGATGGGGCCGATAAGGGGCTTGTGGTAGCCCCAGATGAGGAACTTGCGGGCGAACAGGTAGATGAAGGGCACCGGGATCATGTTGCCCAGTACGCACAAAAGGTAGGTAGGCAGCACCGGCAGCCCCATGCCCAGCCCGATGGGAATAGCTCCACGCAGCTCAATAATGGGCACCATGGAGATAAGGAAGATCAGAAGATAATTTTTCAGCATTGGCTTCTCCTTATATTACAGGTCGATCTGCAGCTCCACCGGGCAATGGTCGGAGCCGAAGATCTCGTTGTGGATCTCGGCGGCGCGGATGTGGTCTGCAATGCGCCGGGAAACGATAAAATAGTCGATGCGCCAGCCCGCGTTCTTTTCCCGCGCGTGGAAGCGGTAGCTCCACCAGCTGT
>OHTJ01000780.1_pt1 | contig 11558 bp, 8 predicted proteins | sample 1578921 | NCBI WGS metagenome assembly OHTJ01 (sample SAMEA3879582, study PRJEB24766) | human gut metagenome | biome: human-associated habitat; feature: feces | place: USA | collected 1985/1987
GAAAAGTGAACGGATATCCCCGTTTTGGGTGGGTGGATATCCTCCGTTTTCAGCAGACTATACTCCTTGGAGAGAATTCCTATATGCAGAAAATGAGGATGGATGTAGACATGGGAATACCTTATTACGATCTCGATTACATTCTGAAATGATAATATTTCAGCAAACATTTCATTTTCTTCGATACAGTGCCCATGTTTGGCATACCCAATGCCGACCTTTGCATCATCTAAAATAATAACATATAATAATATGGAACAGAAAACAAATGATGAATTCATGCGTTACATCCTCATAGAGGAAGCATGGAAAGAAGTATCCAACAATTTCTCGTGGAGCGAGACTTTGCTTGAAAAGTACAAAAACCGCGTTGATTGGGATAAAATCTCCTCTAACAACAATATTCGCTGGACAATTCCTATGATTGCCAAGTTTTCCAAATATATAAATTGGATTACTTTCTCGGAGAGTGCCAACGAAGAAGTCTTGACTCCGGAAGTGATAGAGACGTTCAAGGACAATTGGGACTGGCACGCTCTGTCAGGTAATCAAAATCTACAGCTGTCTTGCCAGGATTTGGAGAAATATGCAGACTCTATGGATTGGGAAAAGATAATTTCAAGATGGGATTGTAAACTTTTTGATGAAAGCGGTATCGATTTCTATGAGAAGTTTCGAGAGTATATCCCTGCCAGTAAGCTTCAGGGGTCATACCTTTGGGATGAAATGGTGGAACAACAGAAGAAGTCACTAATTCGTGAAATTATATCATAACGCAAAAAGTCTATAGTATGGCACTTTGGAAAAATACAGTAAAGAACAATGGCAACGCCGCTTGTAAAAACAAGAGACAACACCTTAAAAAAGGTATGTTTGTGGAAACCAGCACTGAAACTACGCCGCCGCCTATCAGTTTGACACGTAAACAACCCTTCTGTCAGTAGAGGCAAAATACTAATAATAATACTACCTTTGCTTTGTGGATAACCCTGTGGAAAAGCAGGGGAATAACCTTTTCATAACCCTGTGGATTTCCACCAGCCAACTGCCGAAACCTACCCAGAGTGGATATCCACAGGGTTATCCAAGCCGATTTAGACAACTTTTCAACGGATTTAGGCGCTCAAAAGATATAAACTTATTATCTTTGCAACAGATTGTGGAAATGTGGAAAAATGGGTTTACTAACTGACTATCAGAAAATACAAAAAATGATAAAGCAGGGAAAAGGCTAGGAAAGTGTGGATAATGGAAAACGGGCAATAAGCCCCAAAAGTTATCCACGTTATCCACGGCCTATCATAACTCATCATATTTTCTTTTAGAAAGAAAAAAAGAAATAATAATATAAAGAAGTTGAGAATATGAACGTGAAAGAAGAATGGAAGTCGAAAGGTTTCATTGATGAGCCCGTTGATGAGTCTCTGGATCTGAAGCAGGAGATACGCCGTCTCTGCCGCGAGAAGGACGCTATCATCCTGGCCCACTACTACACGATGCCGGAAATACAGGACATAGCCGACTTTGTCGGCGACTCGCTGGCCCTGGCGCGTGAGGCGGCCAAGACGGAGGCCAAGGTGATGGTTATGTGTGGCGTCCACTTCATGGCCGAGACCTGCAAGCTGCTCTCGCCGGAGAAGACTGTGCTCTCGCCCGACCTTACGGCGGGCTGCTCGCTGGCCGACAGTTGCAAGGCTGAGGACCTTCGGAAGTTTAAGGAAGAGCACCCGGGCTACGAGGTGGTCTCCTACGTCAATACGACGGCGGCGGTGAAGGCGCTGACCGACGTGGTGGTGACCTCGGGCAACGCCAAGAAGGTGATCGACTCCATCCCCAAGGACACGAAGCTCATCTTCGGACCAGACTACAACCTCGGAAGCTATATCAACTCCGTGACGGGCAGAAACATGTTGCTGTGGAATGGTGGCTGTCACGTCCATGAGCGCTTTAGTGTGGCGGAGATCGTCAAACTCAAGGAGCAGCATCCCGAGGCTGTCGTCATGGCCCATCTGGAGTGTAAGGCGCCCGTGCTGGCCGCTGCCAACGTGAAGGGATCGACGGCCACGATGCTCCACTACGCACAGGATCATCCTGAGGTCAAAGAGTTTATTGTTGCTACAGAGGCTGGTATCCTCCATGAGATGCAGCGCACCTGTCCCAACCAGACTTTCCTCCCTGTGCCTCCTGAGGTGACGGAGGGTGGCAGAGGCTGCGCTTGCACGGAGTGTGAGTATATGAAGAAGAACACGCTCGAGAAGGTGTATAACGCACTGAAGTATGGCTGGCCTGCCGTAGAGGTGGATCCTGCCATTGCACGCGACGCCGTGAAGCCCATCGAGCGCATGCTCTCCCTCAGTTAATCCGCATGAAGGGTAGGGTGGCTTATCAGTTATAAAAATACAGCAGGATGATGGAAAGGTCCGTCTCCTGCTGTATTTTACTTTTTATCTGAATGGGAACAAGCGGATTGGTTCTAAAAAACAACAAACAAGTCTTATATACAATAATCAAACTTATCTTATGAGGAAAATCGTATGTTCAGTATTTGCATTGTGCTGCTGCTCGCTGGTGCTTGCGCAGGAGAAGACGCGCAGTCTGTCGGTAGAACTGCTTGGTGCGCAAAATGTGGTGGGCGTCAACTATGATAGCCGTTTCAAGGGCAACTCGGGCTGGGGCTACCGAGTGGGCATAGGCTATGGTTATGGAGACAATTCCAGTTGGATCGATCAGAAAATCAGTGGTGTGGGTGTGCCGTTGGAGTTGAATTACCTGCTTGGAGAGAAGAAGAGTAAACTGGAGGTAGGCTTTGGCGCCAGTCTGGGTATGTATCATGTCAAGGAAACGTCATGGTTCTATTCTCAGCCCGTGCCGCCCGAGACGGAAGGAATTGCAGAGCCCTATGAATCGAAGGAGAACCGTTTCGGCTATTTCTTGTTTGGCAACATCGGCTATCGCTACCAGCGTACCAACGGTTTTATGTTTCGCGTAGGCTTATCGCCGTCGTTCAACTTCGGCGATAAGCATGGCCTCAGTAAGTCCGCCTTCTACCCGTACATCGGACTTGGCTGGTCGTTCTGACGCTATCAAGGCGGACTGTTTTTTTCTATATATATAAGGTATGTTTTTCTATATATAAATAATGTATAGGATAATGTATAGGAAAACCTACTGAGCGTTCTCCTCCTCTTCCTTGGTGAGCACGTGGTCCACACCTTCCATACGGTCTATTAGATAGACGGGGCGGCGCTTGGTCTCGATGAAAACTTTGCCGAGGTATTCGCCGATAATGCCCAGGGAGATGAGCTGCACGCCTCCGAGGAAGAGGATGAGGATGACGATGGTGGGGAAGCCTTGGACAGCTTCGCCGACCACAAGCGTCTTGATGAAGACATAGACCATGTAGAGGATGGCCAGTAGGGCACTGAGCAGGCCGATGATGGTGGAAAGGCGGAGCGGGGCGGTGGTGTAGGAGGTGAGGCCGTCGATGGCCAAGTCAGCCAGGCGGCGGAAGTTGAAGGACGACTGGCCTGCCGTGCGCTTCTGCTCGTGGTAACTGATTTCCTGTTTCTTGAAGCCAATCCACACGTACATTCCCTTGGTGTAGCGTTGCGACTCGCGAAGTTGCCGCAGGGCGAGGATGCAGCGACGGTCGAGGAGGCGGAAGTCGCCTACGTTTTCGAGTACGTCGAAGCGGGTGGAACGGTTGAGGAGGCTGTAGTAGAGGCGGCTCAGACGGCGCCGCAGCCAACTCTCGCGGGCGATGTCTCGCCGCGCATAGACGTCCTGTGCTCCCTCCTCCCAAAGGTGCAGCATGTCGGGTATGAGGGCAGGCGGATGCTGGAGGTCGGCGTCGAGGATGATGACGCAGTCGCCCGAGGCGTGGTCGAAGCCCGCCAGCATGGCATTCTCCTTGCCAAAATTGCGTGAGAGGCTGATGAAGGCCACCCGCGGGTCCTTGCGACGCAGTTGGCGCATAACGCTGAGCGACTGGTCGCGGCTGCCGTCGTCGATGAGCAATACCTCCCATTGGTATTGCACCTGGCTGTCCATGACCTCGCACAGGGCTGCATGGAGGGCGGGGAGCGACGACTCCTCGTTGTAGCAGGGAATGAGCAGGGTGACTTTCTTCATGTTTTCTTATTTCGTATATCTTTGGAGACGGATAGTCGATAGTTGAGTTGGGTTTGGAAACCCAACAGAAACTCTATGGCCGAGCTGTTTTTGAAACCTACAGAGATTTTATAGCAGGGGGCGAGGAAAATCAGTTGATGACGGCAATCTTGCAGACCACACCTTTGCTGCCATCCTCCGTGGCTGCCTCGACCATATAGACGCCACTTGCCACCCGTTTGCCGTCGAGGTCGTTGCCGTCCCATGTGAAGGTGCCACCCTGGCTTCTACCCTCGGCCACGAGTATTCCCGCGGTAGTGACAATCTTCACGTCGGCGTTGTAGCTCAGTCCCGTGACGGTGATAGTCCCACGGTAGTCTGGGCGAACGGGATTGGGATAGGCGTAGGTGGTCTCCTTGTCCATCGTCTGCGAGGGCTCCGAGGCGTCGCTCAGATAGGAGCAGAGCCCCTTGTCGGTGCCGATGAAGACCTCTCCCGTCTTGGGGTCGATGGCCAGCGACTCGATGTTGTCGCTCACGAGGCCACTGTTGGAGGAAAGGAAATGGTGAACCTGCGTGTTGAGGTCGGCGCTGATGAGATAGACGCCGTTGCCGCCCGTGCCAAACCACTTGCGGTTGCCGCCATCGACGGCCATGCAGGTGATGTCGATGTTGTTGAGCAGGTAGTCGGCGAGGTTGCTGCCGTCGTTGCGTGGCACCTTGTACTGCTGGAAGACCACGCTTCCGGGATCGGTTGACAGGTCGGAGGGCTGCAGATAGACAGGGCCACCGTTGAGTCCCGCCCAGATATTTCTGTCGCGGTCCTCTGCCATGCAGCGCACGCCACCGCCGCCATTGACCTCGGCATTGTCCTCGTTGACGAAGCGCGTATAGCGGTTGATACCCTTTGTGGAGGGCTGATAGACTACCAGGGCTGGCGTCTTGTAGTGGTTGTTGGCCAACCAGAGATTGCCCGAGGTGTCGAAGGTCAGGCAGCCGCCATTGTTGAGCGATGTGTTATCGCTGCCCATGAACGACTTGTTGTGGTGGCTCACCCATTGTCCCTCCTTGGTGAGCTGGCTCAGGGAGGAACCATCGCTGATGCCGTTGAAGACCCACAGGTCGCCCGTGGTGTCAAACTTCAGTCCGCTGACGATGACATAGTCCTTGTTGCCAGCTGCCACGCCATGGGCCACCTGCAGGCAGCCTCCACTATTATCGTAGTTATACTCGCGGACGAAGGTGCCGTTGCTAAACTCGTAGAGGCCCGTCCTGCCTCCCGCCAGGACGCGGGCAGGATTGGTGGGATCGACGTCTATACACATCAAGTCGAGATACTGGTGGCCCGTCTTCGCCGCCACGTCGTCCTCATAGATTTTCCACTCTCCGCCGTCGAGCACCTGGATGGTGGCGGGACGGCGCAGCTCGGTCAGTCCGTAGCCGCCACCGACGGTATAGAGTTTGCCGCCGCTATAGCGCATGAAGCCGAAGTAATTGTATTGGGGTCCGCCTGGTGAAAGCGTCTTCGCCGTAGCCATCAGTTCGGGGTCAGGACTCACGCTGCGCGCCACATACTCGCCCGTGCGCCGCCAGTTGCCCTTGTCGAGCAGGTTGTCCGTCATGAGGGCCCGATACTGTCCCTTCTGCTTCGACTCGGCGTAGATGTAGCCGCCCTCGATGTGGCAGTAGTCCACGGCAAAGCCGAGGTTGTAGGTGTTGGCTATCTCCGCCTGCGCCACGTTGAGGCAGACGATGCCGAAGCCTGTGGCGATGTAGCAGAGCTTCCCGTAGTTATAGATGCTGTGGATGGTTTTGTCGGCGGTCATGGAGTGGTTGTAGTAGTCGCTGATGCATACTACGTTGTCCTTGTCATCGACCAAGTCGATATAGCCCGACTCATAGATGACGACGAGGCGCGCGGCCCCCTTGTTCCACCCGATGAGCGTCACGCCCGTATCGGTCAGTCCGTTGGTCTTGTCGAAGGTGTGGATACTCTGGTCCTTCTCGTTGTAGGCATAGAGGTCGTTGGAGGCGAGGACGTAGAGCCGGTCGCCTCCTTTCTCCACCCATGTGGGGTTGTGGTAGGACATATACGCCTTCCACGTTCCGATTTCCTGTGCCTGCAGGCCCGTGGCCGAACTCAGGAGTCCGGACAAGAGCAGGGCTGATACGAAATGTTTCATCATCTATGAGATATAAATAGGTATAAATGGGGACGGACAAGCCTTGACGGGCAAGGATATCCGTTCCGCCTTGTGCTTACGCCTTCTCTCCGTGGAGAAACGCCACCAGTTTTCTGACGGCCCTTCCTCGGTGGGAAATTTGGTTTTTGACGGTCTCGCCCAGTTCGGCAAACGACTGGTCGTAGCCTTCGGGGATAAAGATGGGGTCGTAGCCGAAGCCTTCCGTGCCATGCTTATCCAGGGCGATTTTTCCCTCCACCTCGCCGCAGAAGCAGTCTGTGCGGGGCGAGGCCGACGGCGCGTCCTGTCTCCTTATTAACGTGATGATGGTGCGGAATCGTGCCTTGCGGTTGTTATTATTTCCTAATTTGACCAGCAGTTTGTGCATATTGGCCTCGCTGTCGTGGTCCGTGCCCTCGGCGTAGCGCGCGCTGTGGACTCCGGGCTCGCCACCCAGGGCATCGACTTCCAGTCCTGTGTCGTCGGCAAAGCAGTCGTAGCCATAGTGGTCGAAGACGTACTGTGCCTTGGCGAGACTGTTCTCCTCCAGCGTAGCCCCGTCTTCGGGAATATCCTCGTGGCAACCGATGTCGGCCAAGGATAGGAGCTCGTAGCCCGTTCCCAGTATCTCGCGCAGTTCGCGCAGCTTGTGCGCGTTGTTGGTTGCAAAAACCAGTTTTATCTTGTCGTTGTTCATCTTCTATTCGTTGTTCATCTTCTATTCGTTGTTTATATTCTTCTAGTCCATCATCTTCTTGTTGATCATGCTTTTTCCTCTGCGGCAGGTATTTCCCCCTTCATAGCGGGTTTCTGTTCCTTTGCGTCAGGGGCTTCTGTATGGTTCTTTTGGGCTGCTTTCTCGGTTTCCTCGCCCAGTGCCATTTCCTTGCGCATCTTCTCCGAGATATTGCCCTTGATCTCGTCGAAGCCATTGCCAAAGACGCCAATGACGGCCGACTGTGAGACGAAGGCGTGGGGGTCCACATACTTGATGAGGCGGAAGATATACTGGCTCTCGCGCTTGCGGGCCAGGACGAAGAGCACCTTGGTCGGCGTGTTGGTGAACCAGCCGTAGCCGTCGAGTATCGTCACGCCGTGGTGGGTCGTGCTGCCAATGGCGCTGGCTATCTTCTCATAGTTTTTGGAGAAGATCAAGAACTGCACGCTCTGTCGTCGCGAGTTGAATACGTAGTCGAGCATGACGTTCTCCGTCAGCAGCGTGAAGAGGCCGAAGACCACCGTGTGGAGACGCTCCTGCATCGTTGCGCCAAAGGCTGAGAAGAAGAGACAGGAACCGATGATGCAGAAGTTGACGCAGATGAGGACGTTGCCCAGCGAGATGTCCTTGTACTTGTTGATGCAGGCCGCGATGATATCCGTGCCACCGGTCGATCCATTGCTCAGGAAGACGATGGCAAGGCCCGATCCGGTGAACATCGTGCCAATAATCAAGGCCATGAACGTGTTGCCTGCTCCGAGGATTTGGATCATCTGGCCGTCGGCCCCCGTCATCCAACTCTGTGCCAGCGTGAGCATGGTGGAGAGCAGGACGATGGCGTAGATGGTCTTGAGCAGGAAGCGCAGGCCCAGGATCTTCAGCGCCGCGATGAGCATGACGACGTTGAGCGTCAGATAGGTTTGGTAGATGGGAATGCCCGTGACGTAGAATACGATGGCGGAGAGACCCGTCAGCGCACCTGTCACAATCTTGTAGGGCAAGAGGAAGCAGGTCCATCCTATGGTGTAGAACATCAGGCCCAGGGCGATGCAGAGGTAGTCCAGCATCTGGTTTTTCATGTGCTCCCTACTGTTGAGAAAGTTTTTTACCGTTTTTGACATAATTGCTATTGAGATATACTGTTACTATTGATACTATCGAGATATACTATACTATAGAGATATACTATTGCTGAGACAAAATCTATTGAGATAATCTTGTGTCTGTGAAGAGGGGTCGGAAGATGTTTTCAGCTCCCGACCCCTGTTATGCTAATCGTCTTTGGTCGGTCTATTTTACCACGATATTGATGATGCGTCCCGGTACGACGATGGTCTTGACGACCTGCTTGCCCTCCAGGTATTTCTGGCTTCGCTCGTCGTTCATGGCCGCCTCGATGATGGCCTCCTTGCTGGCCGTGGCGGGCAGGTTGATCTGGAAGCGCGCTTTGCCGTTGAAGGAGACGGGCATCTGCACTTCGTCCTCGACGAGGTAGTCTTCGTTCCAGGTCGGCCACTCGGTGTCGCAGACGCTTCCCTTGCCGCCTGTCTGCTCCCAGAGCTCCTCGGCAATGTGGGGAGCGAAGGGTGCGAGCACCGTCACCAGGGTACGGAGGATGCGGAGGTTGCGACACTTCTGCTGCGTCAGCTCGTTGGTGCAAACCATAAATGCGCTTACGCTCGTGTTGTAGGAGAAGACCTCGATGTCCGTGCTCACCTTCTTGATGAGCTTGTGGAGGCTCTTGAGTTCTTCCTTCGTCGGATCTTCGTCGAGGAGATCCTGCTGGAAGAGTTTCCAGAACTTCTTCAGGAAGCGGTGGCAACCGTCAATGCCGTTGGTGTCCCAAGGCTTGCTGGCCTCCACCGGACCGAGGAACATCTCGTAGAGGCGGAGCGTGTCGGCGCCATACTGGCTTACGATGTCGTCGGGGTTGACCACGTTGAACATCGACTTCGACATCTTCTCAATGGCCCAGCCACAGACATACTTGCCGTCTTCGAGGACAAACTCGGCGTTCTTCAATTCGGGACGCCAAGCGCGGAAGGCGTCGAGGTCGAGGATGTCGGCGTGGACGATGTTCACGTCGACGTGGATCGGCGTGGTGTCGTACTGGTCCTTCAGTCCCTTGGAGACGAAGACGGGGTGTTCGGCAGCGTCGGCTGCATTGACACGATAGACGAAGTTGCTGCGGCCCTGGATCATGCCCTGGTTGACCAGTCGCTGGAAGGGTTCCTCCTTGCAGCTTACGCCGAGGTCGAAGAGGAACTTGTTCCAGAAGCGTGAGTAGATGAGGTGGCCCGTGGCGTGCTCCGTTCCGCCGACGTAGAGATCTACGTTCTGCCAATACTCGTCGGCCTTCTTGCCCACGAGTGCCTGGTCGTTGTGCGGATCCATATAGCGGAGGTAGTAGGCGCTGGATCCGGCGAAGCCCGGCATGGTGCAGAGTTCGATGGGGAAGACGGTCTTATGGTCGATGAGTCGCTTTTCGACCACGCAGCGCTTCTCCGTGTCCCAGGCCCATTTCTCGGCGCGTCCCAATGGAGGCTCGCCACTCTCGGTGGGCTTGTAGGCGTCGATCTCGGGCAGCTGCAGCGGCAGGCAGTCTTCGGGAATCATATAGGGCATGTCGTCCTTGTAATAGACGGGGAAGGGCTCACCCCAGTAGCGCTGGCGAGAGAAAATGGCGTCGCGCAGGCGGTAGTTGACCTTGACCTGTCCGATGCCCTGCTCGGCGATAAACGCCTTGGTCTTGGCGATGGCCTCCTGGACGGTCAGTCCGTTGAGCGTGAGTGTGGAGTTCACACCCTCGCGCGGCGAGTTCATGACCGTGCCCTCCTTGGCGTCGAAACTCTCCTGGCTGACGTCGGCTCCCTCGATGAGCGGGACGATGGGCAGCTGGAAGTGGCGAGCGAAGGCGTAGTCGCGTGAGTCGTGGGCCGGGACGGCCATGATGGCTCCCGTGCCGTAGCCGGCGAGCACATATTCAGAGATCCAAATGGGGATGCGCTCGCCCGTGAACGGGTTGACGCCATAGGATCCGGAGAAGACACCCGTCACCTTGTGGTCGGCCATGCGGTCGCGCTCCGTGCGCTTGGCGACATAGGCGAGATAGGCCTCCACCTCCTCGCGCTGCTTGCTGGTGGTCAGCTGGGCTACCAGCTCCGACTCGGGGGCCAGCACCATGAAGGTGACGCCGAAGATCGTGTCGGCACGTGTGGTGAAGATGGTGAAGTGGCCGCGGCGTTCCTCCGTGCCCTCGGGTGTGATGCTCTCGAAGCGCATCTCCGCTCCCTCGCTGCGTCCCACCCAGTTGCGCTGGGTCTCCTTGATGGAGTCGCTCCAATTCACGAGGTCCAGTCCGTCGAGCATCCGCTGTGCATAGGCCGAGACGCGCAGGCACCACTGGCGCATCTTGCGCTGGACGACGGGGTAGCCCCCGCGCACGCTCACGCCGTCCACCACCTCGTCGTTGGCCAGCACCGTGCCCAGGTCCTGGCACCAGTTGACCATCGTCTCGCCGAGGTAGGCGATGCGGTAGTTCATGAGCGTCTGCTGCTGCTCCTTCTCATTCATGCTCCGCCAGTCGCGGGCGGAGAAGACGAGCGGCTCCGTCTGGGCCACGTCCATGTCGAGCGTGCCCTCCTCCTCGAAGTGGCGCACCAGCTCGTGGATGGGGCGCGCCTGCTTCGTGCGGTTGTCGTAGTACGACTCAAACATCCGCTCAAAGGCCCATTGGGTCCAATGGTAGTAGCCGGCGTCGCAGGTGCGCACCTCGCGGCTCCAGTCGAAGCAGAATCCTATCTTGTCCAGCTGCTCGCGGTAGCGCTTGATGTTCTGCTCCGTCGTCACCGCCGGGTGCTGTCCGGTCTGGATGGCATACTGCTCGGCGGGCAGTCCGTAGGCATCGTAGCCCATGGGGTTGAGGACGTTGAAGCCCTGTTGGCGCTTGTAGCGCGCGTAGATGTCGCTGGCGATGTAGCCCAGCGGGTGGCCGACGTGCAAACCTGCTCCCGAGGGATAGGGGAACATGTTGAGGACGTAGAACTTCTTACGTGTTGGGTCCTCCGTCACCTGGTAGGTCTGATGGTCCCGCCAGTGCTGCTGCCATTTCTGTTCGATCTCTCTGAAATCGTATTCCATTGCTATGTTTTTGTGTTATCGCTTGTACTGTTTGCCGCCCGAGGGGGTGTTTGGGGCAATCTGCGTGCAAATTTACAAAAAACTTTCCTCATTGAAGCGTTTTTTCCGTGATATTCCCCTGTCGTTCCCTAAATTTGGAACGAATTGTTCCGAAAACCTTGTTGAGGCCCTGTCGGCTCACCCGATAATCCAAAATCACCCCAAAATAGACTCATGAGACAAATCGGAAACAACTCATCGATAACGCCTCAAATCATACTCAAAAAATGAAGTTATATTCATCGGCCTATGAAATTAACTTCACTCAACTTTCGCATGTAAGCTCCACACGCCCTGAAAGGGCAGTAGCTCCTAGGAGGGTGTGTCAAAACTCCCAATATAAATAAAAAAAAACTCGTTGTACGTTCT